>TARA_R100000773_G_scaffold44655_1_pt1 | contig 10210 bp, 21 predicted proteins | sample TARA_R100000773 | Tara Oceans TARA_R100000773 (sample SAMEA2623365) | marine metagenome | biome: marine biome (ENVO:00000447); feature: surface water layer (ENVO:00002042); material: "saline water (ENVO:00002010), including plankton (ENVO:xxxxxxxx)" | depth 5 m | reverse complement strand
GGTTGTGGGAGTCTGAGGGATTTACAAGACAAATCCCTCAGCAAAGCGGTGCGTCTGCACCGCAATAATGGACAAGCGCACAAGGTAAGCTGAAGAAGAAGACTGGCCACTTTATCTATCAACTCCGTTATAGCCCCGATCGAAGAGCGGGTTAACAGCTCCAAAAGAACGTAAGGTAACTGTACTTGTGACGTAAGGTAATTGTAGACAAAGCGGTGATAAACAGGAAAGCGTGGGGGAAAAGAAAAGGGGGCTAGAGTGAATAACAACCTGCCAGTTGCAAGAAAGCTAACACGGAAACAGACCGCGTTGGTGGATACGATAGTAGCAAAAGGCTGCACTATTACACAGGCCGCGCCGCTTGCGGGATATGCAGATGGGGAGTCGGGAAGAGTAAGTGCTAGCAAGGCGTTAAAGCAACCGCATGTGCAGCAATACCTGATGGAAAGAATGAATGAGGAGTTTGGGCTTAGTGCTACAGTTGCTGCAGGGCAGTTACGAAGGTTAGTGACTAACGCAAAGTCCGAGTATGTCCAGTTGGAAGCGGCTAAGGATTTGTTAGACCGTGCAGGATATAAGCCGATAGATAGATCGCAAGTGCAAGTGGCAGGGGACATACGAGTCCAGATTGATTTGGCTTGAATCCTGCATTTCGTATGGCGGCTGTCGCTTAGTTTAGTTAGGGGGGGCCAAAACTTAGCTTACTGTCGTGTTAGTGTCTCTCTCACTCGTATTTTTTTCTATCAAGGTTCGTTTTTCTTTTCAGAATTATTTTTTTATGCTAAAGGACGATTATGAGATATACAAAAGACCCAGAGCCTACTCCTAAAAAAGGCGATAACAAAACGGCTAAAGAGAAGTTAGAGAGCGAAGGCTATGCCCGCGAAGAAGTATCAGAATCCTAAAGGCGGTTTGAATGCCGCAGGTCGTGCTTATTTTAAGCGTAAAGAGGGTTCTAATCTAAAGCCGCCTGTTAAAGATAAACCGAAGGCGGGTTCAAGGAGAATGGCTCGTAAGGTTTCCTTTGCTGCTAGGTTTGCGGGTATGAAAGGTCCAATGAAAGATGAGAAGGGTAGACCAACGCGCAAGGCTTTAGCTTTGAGGGCGTGGGGTTTTAGAAGTGTTGAGTCTGCTAGAAACTTTGCAAAGAGGCATAAGAAGAAGTAATGCCTAGTTCTAAGAATTACATTCGAGATTATTCTTCTAAGGGTGAAGGAAAATACGATAAGTCACCTAAGAGAATGAAAGACAACCGCGCCAGAAAAAGGGCGCGTTATTTGTTAGAGAAGTCTGGTAAAGCATCGAAGGGCGATGGCAAAGATGTTGATCACAAGAATGGCAATCCAAGAGACAACAGTAAGAATAATTTGCGTTTAGTTGGAAGGGCGCGTAATAGATCTATTAAGAGAAACAAAAATGCAGGAAAGGCATAGTTATGTGTTTTGGTGGTAAGAGTGCGGAACAGATGTATCAAGAGATGAAGCCTGAGCCTGTTCCTTTACCTTCATTATCTTTTGATTCGGTTACGGGTGCAAAGCCTAAGTTTAAAGATGTTAAGAAACCTTCTACAAAAAGAAAGGGTATGACAAAACGATCTTCCCTTCTCAGCACTGAAGTTCAACCTATGGAATATTAAGATGTCTCAGAAAAGAATATCACTTCTTATTAAAGAAATAGCTGCGCTCGAAAAAGAACTTGAGTCGCTTAATCCTACATCAACACTTCTTCAGAAGCTAAAGCAGGGTATTCGATACGGACTAAGTAGAGACAGTAAAGTGTATAAAGGTAAATCAAACCCAAAACGACAAAAAATAATAGACGCTATAAAACGCAAAGAACAGCAACTAGACAAGCTGCAAGATAAAATGCCACAACCTAAAAAAGGAGATCCTGATTTCCCATGAGTACGGTTAATAAAGCAGGTAATTATACCAAGCCCAAGATGCGTAAATCTTTATTCCAAAGCATAAAAGCTAGGGCTACACATGGTACGGCGGCAGGTCAGTGGTCTGCTAGGAAAGCTCAGTTACTTGCTAAAGAATACAAAAAACGTGGAGGCGGCTATAAATGAAAAAAACGTTACTTACTAAAAGACAAGAAACTACTTTAAAAAAGCATAAAGTTCATCATACACCAAAACATATGGCTATGATGAGGGCGTTAATGCGTAAAGGAGTTTCTTTTTCCGCTGCACATAAAAAAGCTCAGAAAGAAGTGGGAACTTGAAAAAATCTCAGAGATCATTATTAAATTGGGGAAAGCAGAAGTGGCGCACTAAGTCTGGAAAAAAGTCTAGTGAAACAGGTGAACGGTACTTACCTAGCAAGGCTATTGCTGCTCTTAGTGATGCTGAATATGCAGCTACAACCAGAGCTAAACGAAAGGGTAAGGCTGCGGGTAAGCAATTTGTGGCTCAACCGAAAAAGATTGCTCGGAAGGTAAAACAATATAGGAGTTAGTTATGCCTCAAGGAAAAGGAACTTATGGTTCACAGGTCGGAAGACCAAAAAAGAAAACAATGCTAAAAGGTAAGCAAAAAAACTTACCACCTGCTTTGAAGAAAAAAATTATGGAGGCGAAAAAAAAGTAAATGGCTTGGTATATAAAATCTACTGGTCAACTTTGGATAGGTGAAACACATGAATTACATGGTTTTACTTGGACTGAAAAAAATCATATGAGCTACTCAGTAAAGCTCGAACAGGGTGATGAACCAGTCAAAGCACGAACAGAGAAGGGTACATTTAAGTCAGATGATCCTTCTACGCCTAATGTTGATGAATCAAAGAAAAAACCTAAGAAGAAAACAAAATGAGTTTTGTTGATATGCTCAAGCCTGAAGAATTACGAATGCTTCGAGGTATTGTAAAAAAAGTTCATTTTAAACACTTTGATGAAAAACATGGTGCTGCTTTTGTAACCAATAAAATGATTGATGGGGTAATAGATAATATTGGCCCTGATGTTGCGGAAGCAATGATAAAAGCGGGTGTTGATAAAGGCTTGCGGTAATGGAACTAACAGAAGTTGAAAAATCTGTTTTGTCTGTAATGATTCAATATGGACCTTCTTGGTTTTTTAGAGCTATAGATCCATCTACACCCACTTTAAACGGAAAAACAATATTTAGCTATACTAATGAAATAGATGGTAAAAATTTTTTATATCCTTCTATAAGAATGAAAGATGGAAAATTAAAAGATTATGATGAAGAAGCTTTCAAAAAGGCAGTAGAAAATCAGGACTATGTAATTTTACCTGATGATGTAGACCCAGAATTTTTTTCTAAAACATTAAGTGATGTAATAGATAAGTTTAGAAAAAGATCTATCGATGGCAATTGATTTTTCATATAAACCTGATGGTGAAGTTTTAAAAACTTTTATGAAAGACAATACTTTTTTTCGTGGTATAAGAGGGCCAGTTGGATCTGGCAAATCAGTAGGATGTTGTGTTGAAGTTTTTAGAAGGGCTTTGGAACAAAAAAAATCTCAAGACGGACTGCGAAAATCCAGATGGGCTATTATACGAAACACAAACCCACAGTTACGAACTACAACTATTAAAACATGGCTTGATTGGTTTCCCGAAAACGAATGGGGAAAATTTAACTGGTCAGTCCCATATACCCATAGAATTAAAAAAGGCGAAGTAGACCTTGAGGTTATCTTCTTAGCATTAGACAGACCTGAAGATGTAAAAAAACTTTTATCTTTAGAACTTACGGGCATATGGATTAACGAAGCAAGAGAAATACCAAAATCTATTATTGATGCTTGCACTATGCGTGTTGGTCGCTTTCCTTCTATGCGAGATGGTGGACCGTCTTGGACAGGAGTTATTGCAGACACAAATGCTCCTGAAGAAGATCATTGGTGGCCTATTATGTCTGGAGAAGTTCCAATTCCTGACCATATACCAAAAGAACAAGCAAAGATGCTTGTAAAACCTGATAACTGGGAATTTTTTGTTCAACCTTCTGCAATGATTGAAGAAAAGAATGAAGATGGGGAAATAAAAAATTATATAGAAAATCCTATTGCTGAAAACAAAAAAAATATGTTGAAGTCTTATTATAAAAATTTAATACGAGGTAAGACTAAAAGTTGGATAGATGTTTATGTTATGAATAAACTAGGATCTATTCAAGATGGAAAGCCTATATATCCAATGTTTGCATCTGAAGTACATATTGCTAAAGAAGAAATACCAATTGCAGCTAATTTACCTGTGTATGTTGGTCTTGATTTTGGCTTAACTCCTGCAGCAACTATTGGTCAAAAGGTAAGGGGTCGTTGGTTTATTCAACAAGAAATTGTCGCTATCGATATGGGAATAGTTCGTTTTGCAGAAGTGCTTCGGCAAGAACTAGCGACAAGGTTCTCCGCAGCATCAGAGGTAATTATTTTTGGTGATCCTGCAGGAGATTTTAGAGCGCAAACTGATGAATCCACTCCCTTTCATATTTTGCGCGGTGCGGGTTTGAGGGCTTTTCCCGCTCCCTCCAACTCTGTTGATCTTCGTCTTGAAGCTGTCTCTTCCCAGCTTACTAAGATGTCTGAAGGTAAACCCGCATTTTTAGTTGACAGAAGATGTTTGCAGTTAATTAAAGGATTTGAGGGCGGTTATCAGTATAGACGTATGGAAGTATCTGGTGAAAGATATTCAGATAAACCTGATAAGAATATGTTCTCTCATATACATGATGCTTTGCAATATATGTTGCTTGGGGCAGGAGAGGGTCGCGCTTTAATGAATACTCAAAAACCAATTAAACCTGTTATTGCAACAAGAAATTTTGACGTTTTCAAAAAAAATCGTATAAGTGTAAAAAAACAACCATTTTGGCAAAGGATGTAGATATGTGTTTTGGCCCATCAAAAGCAGAAAAAAGAGCAGCAGCAGAAGCAAGAATTGCTGCCGATGAAAAAAAACAAGAAGAAATAAATGAAAAAGCTAAAAAGAAAAAAGAAGATATTGTTGTTGCAATAAAAGAATCAAATACTGGTGGAAAAGGCACTGGTCGAGGTGGCAGTTCTTCAACAAGTACTAAATCATCATATGGTAGAGAATCTCTTATGATGGCAGCAGGTCAAGGTTCACAAGGATTCATGGGACGATATGACTAATGCACGATTTAGCTAAAGATAAATTAAAACGATATAAAAAAGCAAAAGCTTTTCGAGAAAAATGGGTTCCTCTATTTGAGGAGTGTTATGATTATTCTCTGCCTATGCGTCAATCATTTTACTATGAAGAAGCAGGTCAAAGGCGTGATGAAAAAATTTTTGATGAAACTGCTGTTGTAGGTGTTCAAGAATTTGCTTCACGATTGCAAGCAGGTATTGTTCCAAATTTTGCTAGATGGGCTGATTTAATAGCAGGAAGTGAAATCCCTAAAGAACGAAAAGAAGCTGTTGATAATGATTTAGATCAGATTACTGACTATGTTTTTGAGGTGTTGCAGAACTCAAACTTTAGTCAGGAAGTCCATGAATCTTTTATGGACCTAGCCGTTGGGACAGGTGTTCTTTGCGTTGAGGAAGGAGATTCAATAAACCCCGTGAATTTCCGAGCGATCCCTCTCCCTCAAGTTGTTTTAGACACTGGCCCCAACGGTGACGTTGACCACATTTTTCGAGAGCGTAAACATATACGTTTTGATGATTTACCTATACTTTATCCAAAAAGTACATTTGATCAAAAAGTATTGAATAATATGAACTCTGATAAAGAAACAACTGTTCTTGAGATTGTTTGCAGAGATTATTCTAAGAAAAACCAAAATGCTTATTATCATTATGCTGTTTGTATGGAAACAGATACAATATTACATGAAAAAAGTATGTCAGGTGTAGGATCTAATCCTTTTATTTGTTTTAGATGGAGTCCATCATCTGGTGAAATATATGGTCGAGGTCCATTAATAAATGCATTAGCAGCCATAAAAACATGTAATCTCACTGTTGAGATGATTTTAGAAAATGCTCAAATGGCAATGTCTGGAATTTATCAAATGGAAGATGATGGTGTTGTTAATCCTGATACAATAAATCTTGTTCCAGGGACTATAATCCCAAAAGCTATGGGATCGGCAGGTCTTACACCAATAACTCCTGCAGGTAATTTTAATGTTTCTCAACTTATATTGTCGGATATGAGAACAAATATAAAAGAAGCATTGTATAATCAAATGTTAGGAGATCCAAATAAAACTCCTGCATCGGCAACAGAAGTTGCTGAAAGAATGGCTGATTTATCTCGAAGAATGGGTGCGGCATTTGGAAGATTGCAAGCAGAACTTGTTCAGCCAGTTTTACAAAGAGTTATATATATTCTTAAAAAACAAGGCCGCATTGAATTGCCAACAGTTAACGGTAGAGAAGTAAAAATAAGATCTATTTCACCTTTGGCTCAGGCACAAAACAATCAAGATATAGCAACTGTTGGTCGTTTTTTAGAAATGGTCCAAGGAACTTTTGGTCAACAAATAACACCAATAATTATAGATCCTGAACAAGTTGCTATTTATTTAGCTAAAAAATTTAGTGTACCAGACAGTTTAGTAAGAGATGAAGAGCAAAGAAAACAAATACAAACAATGATGCAACAAATGGCAACTGAAGCACAGGGAGAGCAAATTGCAAACTAAGAAAGATGTTCCATTTATGGGAATCGATGGAGTTCAACGCAAATCAGATATTGATAACCAAATAAGTCAAAATGTAGCTGAAATTTTTAAAACGCCAACTGGGAAAGAAGTTTTAAGATATTTAAGATCAATTACTATTGAACTTGTTCATGGACCAAATGTATCAACAGAAAATTTACGTCATGTTGAGGGTCAAAGATATATTGTTGGTTTGATTGAGCAAAGAATACAGCATGCACATAGGAGTAAAAATAAATGAGTACGGAAGAAGCTGTTGAAGTAGCACAAGCTGATGGAAGAGATTTTGTTACTGAAGAAGATGTTCAGGCAACAGAAACACCAAGTAAACCCGAATGGCTACCAGAAAAATATAATACACCAGAAGATTTAGCAAAAGGCTATAAAGAGCTTGAAGCAAAGCTTGGTGCTAAAGAAGAAGATATTAGAAATGCTATTATTGAAGAGATTCAAACTGAAGCATTTAGTGAAAGGCCAGAAACTGTTGGTGACTATCAAGTTCCAGATATTATTGATGGTGATTCTGCAAATGATAATGAATTGTTTCAATGGTGGGCTAATCATGCATTTGAAAATGGTTTTAGCCAAGAAGAATTTGAACAGGGTATAAATATGTATGCTGAAGCAATACAAAGTAATGGACCTGATTTAGATGCAGAAGAAGCTAGACTTGGAGATAATGCTCAAACTCGAATAGAAGCTGCCTCGATGTTTGCTCATAAAATGTTTAGCGAAGATCAAATTCCTGCAATAGAAAGACTTTTTCAAACTGCTGACGGAGTCATGGTTATGGAAACTATTATGGAAGCAATGAAAGATGGTAATTTTTCAGAAGGCGCACAGCCAGTAGCAGGTAAAACCGAACAAGAGCTAAGGGAAATGATGAATGACCCAAGATACTGGAAAGACAGAGATCCCCATTTTATTAAAGAAGTCACAGAAGGATATCAGCAAATCTATAAATGAACCACGAATATTAAAACGTGGTGATTTTTATCTAACATGTTTGCACTCTCATCATATTGATGAAATAGATATTACTCTTTCACCAGAAAATAAAAGGGAACTAAAACTTTTAGGGTATCCAACAACAAGAGCGGCTTTAGATTTGATGTATCGAGAGGCTCAAGCTTATGTTGTTAAAACAGAAGGCGGTCCGATCATAATGACGGGCGGCCTTTTATTTAATGAAGATCAAGATATCCCTCAAATGTTTGCAATGTTTTCGAATAATGCATTTCAAAATTTTACTTTACTAGCAAGAGGTTCAAGAATGCTATTAGAGTATTTAACAAGTTATCATCCAAAGTTAAGTATGACTATTTTGGGTGATTATGATGGTGTGAAACGATGGGCTGAGTGGTTAGGTTTTGAGCCTGTTGGTGTTTTTCATATAAACGAAAATAAATATATTGAATTTATTTATTGTAATTTAAATAAAAATTGTGTTTATGATGAACCACAACGACCCGTAATACACTGATTGGCCCGATAGGATACCCAAGTTGAAGTAGAAAAACGGATACTCGTCGAAACCAGAAACTTCAATTAAGGACTGAAAAATGGCAAATACAATAGACCAAGCCTTTATCAAACAGTTCGAGACAGAAGTACACATGGCGTATCAGCGTATGGGTTCGAAACTTCGTAACACAGTTCGCTCTACAAATGTTACTGGCTCGACTGCGAGATTCCAAAAAATTGGAAAAGGCACAGCAAATACAAAATCCAGAAATGGTAATGTTACCCCGATGGATCTTGCACACACAACTGTAGAAGTCACTATGGCTGACTTTTATGCACCAGAGTATATTGATAAACTTGATGAGTTGAAAATTAATATCAACGAACGTCAAGCTGTTGCTCAATCTGCTGCTGCTGCTCTAGGTCGTAAGACTGATGAGATTATTACAACAGCAATGGATGCAGGTGCAAACTCAACTCAAATTCATGATACTGGTTCTGCTTTAGAAAAAGCAGATTTGCTATCATTGTTTGAGACTTTTGGTAATGCAAGCATTCCTGAAGATGGTCAGCGTTATCTAGCAATGTCACCCGCAGGTTTTGCAGACTTGTTTGCAATCAATGAATTTGCGTCAAGTGACTTTGTTGGGCCACAAAATCTACCATTCGCAGGTGGTATGACAATGAAAGAGTTCTTAGGTTTTAAGATCTTTTCAACGTCTGCTGTCGCAGGTGGTAAAAACTTTGCATATCATACAACGGCTGTTGGCCTTGGCATTAATGCTGATGTTACAACAGAAGTTAATTATATTGCGGAAAAAGTATCACACTTAACCACATCTATGATGTCCATGGGTTCTGTCGTTATTGATAACGAGGGTATCTATGAAGTCTTAGACAATAACTAGGAGGGTTGAATTATGGCTTATAGTGCAAGTGGTTTAACCCGCGTTGGCGGTGACTCAAACGGAAGCTTATGGATGTATCGTTCAGCCGATGCTATAGCGACTGTTCGAGCATCTGGATATTTTAATAGTGCGGCAAATATGTTAGCTGTTCGTGATGTAATTATTGTAGCTGATACAAATACACCAACAACTAATTTATGTACTGTTTTATCTAATACTGGTACTGTTGTTGATTGTTCAGATGGAACAGCAATAGCAGAAACCGATACTGACTAAGGGATGGGGGCTTCGGCCCCCAACTTTCTATGCCTACAGTTGCAGATACACCTATAAAAATTTGCTCGAGAGCTTCCGTTCTTATTGGTGGAAATGATATTCAATCATTTGTTGATGGAACAACAGAATCACAAGTTGCTGATGCTGTTTACGAAGATATAGCAAGAACAGCTTTAACAAATACTCGTTGGAGATTTGCTTCAGATCAAGCTGTTTTAAATAGATTAGAAGAAGCACCAACAGGAAGATTTGATGCTGCTTATCAATTACCTTCAAATTCAATTATGGTTCATGCTGTAACTATAAATGATGTTGTTATCAAATATAACACATATGGTAGTAAAATATTTTGTAATGCCTCTTCTTCGGATGAGGTTATTGCTGATTTTAATTTTAGAGCAGATGAGAATACTTGGCCTCCTTATTTTACTTTAGCTGTTCAATATATGCTTGCAGGAGCTTTTGCTGTTTCTTTAGCAAGAGATGCACAATTAGGTCAGCTTATGGATGAAAAAGCCTTAATATATATGGCACAAGCTAGAAGGCTTGACTCACAACAACAAACAACAGTTAAACTTAATACATCGAGGCTCATTGCACAAAGGCGTAGTTAATGCAAAAAGTAAGAGTTGCACAAAACAGCTTTCAGTTTGGTGAGGCAAGTGATTCATTAATAATGAGAACAGACAGCCAAGTTTATAGAGGCTCTGCTCAATCTCTTCAAAATATGGTTGTTATGGCTGAAGGCTCGGTAAAAAAACGTTTTGGCTTAAAACATATACACGATTATTCTATTACTTTTAATTCGTCTTATCCAGAACAATCTCATCTAATGCCTTTTATTTTCGATTCAAATGAAGAATATATTATTTCTGTAGAGCATCAGAAGGTA
>TARA_R100000773_G_scaffold12179_1_pt1 | contig 10242 bp, 6 predicted proteins | sample TARA_R100000773 | Tara Oceans TARA_R100000773 (sample SAMEA2623365) | marine metagenome | biome: marine biome (ENVO:00000447); feature: surface water layer (ENVO:00002042); material: "saline water (ENVO:00002010), including plankton (ENVO:xxxxxxxx)" | depth 5 m | reverse complement strand
TTATTTGTTGTATCTTTGTTTTTTGTTTAACCCATAAATTTTTTAAAAATGGCAAAATATATTACATTCGATACAGCTAGTGACGGAAATGTCCATCTTGCTGTTGATGACATTCTTTATGCAGAAACTACAAGTTCAACTGCTGGAACAATTTTTCTAAAAGGCGGAAGTCACAAATTTACTGTTACTGGAACAGGGTTAACTTCAGGTTTTGGAGAAAACGTTAACGCTGCTATAGTAGCTGCAAATCAATCCAAATGGACTGAAGTTACTCACGCAGTATCTAAAGATGGAGGTTTAGCGTTTACAAGCGTAGCAGTATCTACTATTTAAAGTTTACTAAAACATTCATGAGAGAGGTCAAAATCAATGACCTCTTTTTTTTTGCGTATCTTTGTACAAACTGAAGTTCGATGATAAACTCTGTACGAAATACTGTATTAGCGATTATAAACAAAAATAATTACGGGTATCTTTCTCCATCAGATTTTAATTTATTTGCCAAACAAGCACAGCTTGATATTTTTGACGAATATTTTGTAAATTATAATAGACAAATCAATGAAGAAAATGCACGGGTTTCAGGAACAGGATACGCTAATATAAAACAAGGATACGAAGAGGTGATTGATACTTTTTCAGTCACCGCCACTTTGACTCAAAGCGCAGGGAATGTTTATACGCTACCAGCTGATTATTATATTATTAATAAAGTGCTGTGCTCTTCAGGAGCAGTGTTTAAAGGGGAAGCCGAAAGAGTGTCGCAGAAAAAAATCACTTTACTTAACAACTCTTTGCTTACTGCGCCGTCTACCAATTTTCCCGCTTACACTCAGCAATCTAATTTAATAACTATATTTCCATCTACCTTCAATGGAGCTACAGATATTGATTCTCAATACATAAGATACCCTCTAGATCCTAAGTGGACATTTTCTACCATATCAGGAGGTGTGCCTATATTTGACCAAAGTCAAGCTGACTACCAAGATTTTGAGCTGCCGATAGACGATGCAAATGATTTGGTTGCTAAAATTTTACAATATGCTGGTATATCAATTAGAGAGGGAGACATATTTAAATTTGGACAAATAGAAGAACAAATGCAAAATCAAGAAGAATAATTATGGCTTACATAGATCAAAAAAAATATTATACCAATGATGGTGCAACCCCTACGGATGGTAATTGGGGGTCTTATCAATACGTTTCCTTAAAAGATATAGTGACTAATTTTTTGCTTATGTACCAAGGAAACCACGCATTAGTAAACAATGTTAATAGATTTAAAATATTATTTCATGCGAAAAGAGGTATCCAAGAACTTAATTATGATGCATTTAAAATTATAAAATCTTTACAATTAACTATATATGATGATTTAAAATTTGTCCTTCCGCCTGATTTTGTTAATTGGGTGAAATTATCTTTATTCAAAGATAACGTCATAAGAGACTTAGTGGAAAACATTCAAGTTCAATCTGCTACCTCTTTTGTACAGTCAGGTAGCTCCACCTTTACTTATGACGCAGATGATAATGTAAATACGCAAACCTCTGGATTAGATACCGCACGAACTAACGGCACACTAGAGAGTATATATTTAAGAAATCTTAACGATGAAAACGCAAATCCAGGACTTAATAATTTTGATAATGATATTTACGATTCTCGTATTGGAGCACGTTACGGCCTAAACACAGAGACTGCTAATGTAAATCCTACATTTACTGTTGATCGTAAAGCAGGAGTTATAAATTTTGACTCCACAATGGCAAATGAGCAATGTATACTTCAATACATTTCCGATGGTTTAGAAAATGGAAATGATGATGCGGTAAATGTAAACAAACTTTTTGAGGAGTATATATACGCTTATATTAAATATTCTTTGCTAAATAATAAATTTGGCGTTCAAGAATATATTGTCAATAGAGCTCGTAAAGACAAACAAGCACTTTTAAGAAACGCCAAAATAAGACTAAGCAATATCCACCCATCAAGATTATTAATGAATTTAAGGGGTGAGAATAAGTGGATAAAATAAAATGGCAAGGACTCAAAGAAATTTTGTATTAGGGCGAATGAACAAAAGCCTTGACGAAAGGCTTCTTCGTAATGGAGAATATGTAGATGCCCTTAATGTCCGCTTGGGTTCTACAGAAGAGTCTGAAGTAGGTTCAGTAGAAAACACAAAAGGAAATACACAGCTTAGTGAGTTATACTTTATAGAGCCAGGAACGACAAACTCAATTTCTTTAAGTGACCGAGCCAGAACTATAGGTGTTTATGAAGACGGTGCTAATGAAACAATTTATTGGTTTGTTCATGACCCCGCGTTTAGTGTAGGCAGCACAGGTAAATTAGATATGATATTATCTTTTAATTCACTTACGGGAGAAATAATATATCATATAATTAGTATAGACGACGGCGGTGGCATAAATACAACTTTAAACTTTAATCCTCAGTTTTTAATAACAGGCACAAACAAGGTGGGTGATTTGTTATTTTTTACAGACTTTTTAAATCCACCACGATTTATTAACGTAAAAAAATCTTATGGCGAACCTCAAGTAGCTACTCCTGTTACCCCTACAGGCGAAGTTGTATTTAGTTTCACAGCTGGATCAATAACAAATAGCGGAATAACACGCGTCGGATTTAAACAAGGTTTAGTTCCAGGATGTCCTACACCTCTAATTGCAGTAGGAGCAGGAGCTGCGCCTACTACCACACAAATAAATCTACCTGGTACAGGATGTTACAACACTATTGTAAACGCTATATCGGTAAACGCTGTTAAGACAACTAGGGGATTTGGAATCATAGGAGCAAACAGCTTGAGCACTTTGGCCCTTATCGAGTTTAATGAATTATTTGGAGTTGTAAATACCATAACTCTAGGTTTAATTACAGCCGATGGAACAGGGAACCCTGGTTCAGGAATCTTAAGTGGGAATATTACGGGTAGTGATGGTTCTAGTGGCACTTATTATTCTAGATATGAGCCGAACCCTACGCAGTTTACGGACGATAATGGCAGTGCTTTTAATCCTTCTAGCTCTGGAACAGTGAGTTTGATTGGACTTACTTTAACAGATGGTGTAACCTATACTTTAACAATATAATATGTCATATACTGATACATTTAGCGCTGAAGATATACTGGTTATAAAAAAACCACCTATTGCTGCGCCTACAATCGCAACAAGAAAAGTGCCAAATGGAAGCACTTTTTTGCAGGATAGATTCGTTTGCTTTGCTTATAGGTATGAATACGAAAACGGAGAGTTTTCAGCTACATCGCAATTTAGTGAGCCTGCATTTTCGGCAGGTATTTACACTTTTAGTCAGTCTAGTTTTTTAAATGAAGGAATGTTAAACGAGATCAATGAAGTTGACATTACTTTCAATACAGGTGGTGAATTAGTTAAAGGAATACAGCTTTTATATAAAGACATGAATGACCCTACTATCAAGGTTATTGAAACCTTAAATAAAGCTAACGATGGTCTTCCTAATTCAGGGGATTTTACTTATACCTTTAATGACCAAAAAATATTTACTGTACTTCCTGAGTCTGAAATTTTAAGACTATATGATAATGTTCCTCTAAAAGCTCAGGCGCAAACATTGATGGGAAATCGTTTAATATACGGCAACTATTTTGAAGGATATAATTTAAAAGATAGGCAAAATAGAGCGGTAAATTTTACTTACAATGTTAATATAGAAAATCAAGAGTTTGACCAAATAGACATCCCTGATAGAACAGGTGACGGTAACTTTACCTACGGACAAACAGGAAATATAGATAACTCAATATTTATAATTGATTTAGGAAATAATGTATTAAGCAAAGGATCTGTCATATCGTGGGAGTTTACTTTTCAACACTCATCTTTCTATAGCTCATCAGGTGCTGCCCCTACCGAGCTTACTAGTGGTGTAACGGTAGGTTTTAACTACACACTCAACAGAGATTATGATACGGTTTACGACTTGGCTACAGATGCAACTGATGGAGGATTTATAAATGCAATAGGGACTGCTTCAAACATACAGACTGTTACAAATTCATGTAACGGGTTTACATTTACCGATGAATTTAACTGCAAAATTCCATCAACTTTAAACTCTTTTGCAAAAACTAATAGCGGCATAACTGGTGCAGGACAGCCTATTGCTATATCTGCATTTAGTGGACCTGAGAACTCTACTATAGGCTTACAGCTTCTAGCTATGCAATGGGTCGATGGGGTAAACACCACATACGAATATTTTCAGGTTACTTCAGGTAATGCTTTTTTTACTACCTCAACCGATAATTATAGTTTACATAGCAACAGAGATTATGAAATAGGTATAATTTATATGGATGATTTTAACCGATCATCTACCGCTTTAGTAAGCCCATTTAACACAGCACATATTAGTTGTGGAGATTCAAGGTTCGTAAATAAATTAACTGTTAATATCCCTGGTGGTCAAGCTGGGGGAGCTCCTGCTCAAGTTGCTCCCTTTTGGGCCACTAGATATAAGTTTTGTATAAAATCTAGTAAGTCAACATACGAAACAATATACGTCTCTACCTTTGTACAAGAAGACAATGAGTCCTCTGTTTATTTTTTACTACAAGGAGAAAACGCAAACAAAGTTGAAGAAGGAGACAGGTTAATTGTAAAAAGAGACAGCTCAGGTGCTTTGCCTGTATGCGCTGAAGCGGTGGTATTAGAAAAAAGCACACAGCTTAAAGGTTTTATTAGTTACACTAATCCTTTGGATAGCACAGACACTATACAAGCACCAGCTGGAGTGTACATGAAAATGATACCTACAAATTTTGCTGTAAATACATTGGCTAATTCTTTTATTACATACGGTAATTTATCAGACGAATCAGTAAGAACTGGAAATAATCCTAGAGTATTTTACCCTGTAACTGTAATAAACCCAACAGGATCAGGAGCAACCGCAAATATTGATTACACCCTTCCAGTGGGTAGTACAGTTAATATAAGAATAAGTTCCGATAGACCAGGGGGGAGAGCTGATGCGCCTTGTGAAAATCAATTATGGACCTACGAGCAAGAATTTACTGTAGATACTGAATATTCAAATTTTAAAGAATTTTTTGATAATGAGGGCTTAGGCACATCAGTCACGGGTGCAATACAAAAAAACTCTAGTTTTGTTCAAGGAAGGCCGTCTCAAAATAGAAGTTTCGACACAGGGACTAATATAATTTATAATAATACTTTGTCTAGTAGTGCGTCAGATCCTACTTCTTCATCATTAAGCGCAGGTGATACTGTTTTTTATTTACAGTTTTTCAAAAACACTAGCACAGGTAAAACTTTTTTAGGTGTTAGTGGAGGACGAAATTGCGCTGGTCGAAGTAATCCAAGGTTAGATGTGGATATTGAAGTAGTAAGAGCTACTGCTTCAATTGTTTTTGAAACTAAACCAGCTGACGCTTTGCCAGATGTGTGGTTTGAAAACAACGAATCTTTTTCTATAGACGCTTTAGGTCAGCACGCTGGTAACATTCAAAATCAAATTGTTGATTTTAACAATGCGGGTGTAATAGCTCGAGATGCTGTTATCGAAACTAACTTTTCTAACTGTATCTCATTTGGAAACGGAATAGAAAGTTTTAAAATTAGGGATGCAGTAAATGGAAGAAATTTAGAGTTTGGAAATAGAGTTACTTCTACCTCTTCTCAAATGTACAAAGAGGCTCATCGGTTTGCGGACTTAACATACAGCGGTGTGTTTAATGACGAAACCAATGTTAATAAACTTAATGAATTTAATTTGGGCCTAGCTAACTTCAGCCCTCTTGAAGATTCTTTTGGACCTATTAGAAAATTATATTCAAGACGAACAGATATATTAACCCTTCAAGAAGATAAAATTTCTTATGTTCCTGTAGGAAAAGATTTACTTACAGATGCCGCAGGTGGTGGCACATTAACTAGTGTCCCTCAAGTGCTTGGCGTTCAAATTGCAAGAGAGGAAGAATATGGTATAAGTAACAATCCAGAAAGCTTTGCTGTATGGGGATACGACAAATACTTTGTTGATGCAAAAAGAGGAGCTGTGATTAGGTTAACTGGCGGAGGCACCTCGCAAGAGCAATTAACGGTAATATCTCAAGCGGGGATGCGTTCATGGTTTAGAGACTTTTTTATTGATTCTTTGGGCACACAAAAACTAGGAGGGTATGACCCTTATATGAATGAGTTCGTACTAGCAGGAAATTTACAAAATACTTTTGATTTCTCATCTTGTCTAGCCTGTGATGTATCCGAAAATTTATTAGTTATCCCTGGACAAAGAAACATGTATTGTGTTAATTTAGGTCAAAATGTAGGTCAAGTTACTGTTTCTTATATTATACCAGGGGCAACGTCTAATGATATAATTACTGAGGTTAACACACCCTCAGGCGCGGGATTACAGGAAATGGAAACTGAAGCTGGTGTTTCCCCTATAGTAACTGAGCAAACAAACTCTGGTGTAGGTTATACTATTAGTGCATATTATAACAATGTAAAATATACTAGCGGTCTTGTTTATGTAAGCGGAAGTTTTACCTTTAACAAAAATTTAGCCGATACTTTTGAAACAACAATTGAAGCCTCAACATCTTCAACCGTTTCAGATACAATAGAAGTAACTGTAAGCTGTCCAGTTCAAACATTAATTACAGTATATAACATAGCCCTCACAAACAGCTCAGATGCTTTAAAAACTATTCATAATGAATATAGGTGGACAGATAATGTAAGCAGCTCTCCACTACAGTCTAATTTAGTCGAGTTTGGCAGCGGAACTAATCCTGTTGTTTCTCAGTATATAACTTCAACTGGGTCATTAGGCTCAAATGTAGTTCCTAGTGAAGGTGCGTTGGTGTCTATTATTAGCAAGAAATTTTCTTCTGATACTTTTGACTTCAACGATCAAACTAATAAACTAAGGTACTTAAGAAGCGCTACAGTATATAGCAATACCACTGCTGATATAGATGCCCTTATAACTGCTTCAGCTGAGGCAACTCCGCTTCAACTAGAGGGAGAGAGCAATTTTGCTACTTTTACCATGCCTAGTGGTACAGCGAGTGAAAATAATTTGTATTTAATTTGGGATTATAGAACTATTACTCAAAGCGTTCTTTGTCAAGACACAACTTCTACAGCTATTAATGCTCAGTACAATTCATGTTGCAATTGTACAAACCCTCCAACTGCTCAATATTCGTGCGGATCAAGTCCAATAGGGTTTACTCAAGGAGGAGGAGCTTATCCGCAAGAAAAAACATTTAATATTGGCTCTGGCACGGGAACAGTAGAAGTTTCCTTTAATCCTGAGTCAATACCTGATCGAATGATAGTTGAGTTTGATGGAGCGGTGGTTATAGACACACAATATGTAGGAGATTCAAATTTCATTACTAACCCAGGTAATGCTCCCGCTGACTTCTTCTTGTCTTCAGAGTTATCAGGAAATAATCCAGATACCGGTGCTCCATATATAGAACCAATATCAGGATTAGCTTATGAGCCGAACGGAGCAGCACCGTTACCAACAATAGAAAACGGCGGCTTTGTTGCTGAAAGATTAGCGGGTATTCCAGGATATCAGTATCCATTGACCACAAATGATACGTGGCAAACATATACATTTACAAAAAGCACCGCAACACCTACAGTAACAGTTAAAGTTTTTGCTCCTCTTCGTGATAGCACCGCGTGGCAATTAAAAGTAAAATGTGTAACTTAAATTTTAATTATGGCAGAAGTAAATGTATTTATTGACGGTGTAACTTTAGCAGATGCGACGGCTGTGTATACAGATTCTAGTTTGACAACTTTAGCAGCGGATGCTTATTACTCAGATTTGTCTATAACAAGACAACAATTAAACGGGAAGCTTGGTTCAATAATTACTTGCCCCTCTTGCTCTGGATCGCCTGCAACTCCTACAACGTCCACTGTCACACAAACCGTAACCAATAATATCACTGGAGGCACTTTAGGGGTTGACTATACTTTGTCAGGCTCTGGATATGACGGAGGTAACCCTCCTGGGCCTGTGACGCAATCTCAAGTTACCGACTACCCTTTTGACTTTACGATTACCGCTACCCCCGCAGCTGGAAAAGAATTTGATTCAGACGCACCATTTACTGCTACCAATCCCGCGGGATCCATACCTGATGGTGGGGGAACAGTGGATAATACATTAACCGGGACAATTATTACTTCTCCCTCTACTGTTGCGGGTCAATACTATTTGTTGCAAGCCTGTTTAACTGGCGCACAAGCTTCAGCAGGCGGCTTAGAGGGTCCTGAAAACGCATACATTTATTTAAGCGCAGCACCAGCAAGCGGTCAAAGATATGTTACCACTAATACTAGACTACCAGAGTATTATTATTTTTTAGCAAGCTCAGCTCCTTTAGAGACTTTGGCAAATAGAAATGAACCTGAATTTAACACGCCAGGTAATTTACAGGTTGATGAAATACCAGGGGTATTATACTGTCCCATACCTCAAAACAATTTGACAAAAGAATTTATTTATGAGCTAAGAAACTGTAACACGAACTCCATTGGTCAATATTTTAAATCACCTACAAAACAAGAAATAAGCACCAGAGTGGTAGACGATGCAGGGGACACCTTTATAATAGAGCAGTTACTTCTAGAGGGCCAAGAGGTTGGACTAACTGAAAAACAGGGTGTGCTTCTAGTTGACATAGATGGAGTTACTTCTAGTAGCACTAATTTTACTGGAGCTGTACAAGGCTGTCCTCCTCAAAATGTTCTTTTAAGATTTTGTGGTTCAGTTCCAGGTACATCTTTATTAGGTCTTAGTCTAGCCGTTGCTAAGCAAGCTCCGAATGATCCTATATTTACTAATGGACTGCTTGGCGAGGTATACTTAGATAGTGAAGGCGCGTGTTGGACCGTTCAATTACTCACCGAATCTGGAAATCAAATAGGAAAAGGTATACCGCCAAGAAATTTGAAACAACATATAAGTGGCGGTTGTCAAGCTTGTACTAGCGGAGGCTCTTATAGTTAAGGTAAATAAATTTTTATTACATTTATAAGTAATATAATTTAATTTAATGAATACTATTTTTGTGCAAATCGCGAGCTATCGTGACCCCGAGTTAGTCCCTACAATAAAAAGTCTTTTAGATAACGCCAAGTATCCTGGTTTATTAACTATATGCATTGCTCATCAATATGACGAAAACGATCAGTGGGATAACTTAGACGAGTTTAAAAACGACAATAGGTTTATTATAATAGATATACCTCATGACGAATCTAAGGGTACATGCTGGGCTCGATATCAAATACAAAGGTATTATAACAACCAAAAATATGCTCTTCAGTTAGACTCACATCATAGGTTTAGTAAAAATTGGGATGAGACGTGCGTGGAGATGTTAAGAAATTTACAGATTGAGGGCAACCCCAAGCCTGTTCTTACAACCTATCTTCCCTCTTACGACCCAACTGCTGATCCTGAAGAGCGAGTAGAAACGCCTTGGGGAATGTCTTTTGACAAGTTTACGCCTCAAGGGATGGTTTTTTTTAGACCATATTATATAGAAGAGAATGCCACTGCCCCAATTCTCGCTAGGTTTTTTTCAGGACATTTTGTGTTTACTCTAGGGAGATTTTGTAAAGACGTTCCTTATGACCCTCATTTATATTTTCACGGTGAGGAAATAAGTATGGCAGTCAGAGCTTACACCTCTGGTTTTTCATTATTTCACCCCCACAAAGTTATAGCTTGGCATGAGTATTCGCGTGAGGGAAGGAAAAAACATTGGGACGATAGTACGGAGTGGTCGGTTTTAGACAACAAAGCTCAGACTCGTGTCCGTAACTTGTTAGGCATTGACAACCAAGAGTGCACACCTTGCGTAAAAAAAACATTGCTTGGATATGACGTAGGGAAATGGAGCAGCATTGAAACTTATGAAATGTATGCGGGTATAAGTTTTAAAGACCGAACAGTTCAGCAGTCTACATTAGATAACAAACCTCCTGAGTTTAGAGATGAAAAGTATTTAAGCAACATAAGACATACGATTGTCTTAGAAAGAAAAAAAATACCTAATAAAGGGGTGAAATTTGTAGCAGTAATTTACGAGGATAAAAACGGAGATCAAATCAACAGACAAGACTACACACCTGCTCAGATAGCTTCGTT
>TARA_R100000773_G_scaffold273_3_pt1 | contig 10265 bp, 10 predicted proteins | sample TARA_R100000773 | Tara Oceans TARA_R100000773 (sample SAMEA2623365) | marine metagenome | biome: marine biome (ENVO:00000447); feature: surface water layer (ENVO:00002042); material: "saline water (ENVO:00002010), including plankton (ENVO:xxxxxxxx)" | depth 5 m | reverse complement strand
TGTGGTGTTCCTACTGGACCTGTTACCGCTTGTTGTTGATAAAATGTAGGGGATACCCCTGTTTGATTTTGATTTTCGGCAAATTGACCTACAGTATATTGGTAACCCTGTGGTGGTCCGGCAGGTTGCGGTGTAGGAGTTTGTGGTGTAGGGGCGACAGGTGCAGGTTGTTGTGGTGTAGGAGTTTGTGCGGCAGGTGTAGATGTAGTATTTGGTAAATCCACTTGATTTACAGCATTTCTTTGTTCTTCTACAGATTGTCTTGGTTGCGCTCTAGGTTCAGCCGCCTCACTAATCATTCTACCCGTTGGGTCAGCCGCCTCAAAAGTATAACCAGCACTTAGAGGTGCAGATAAATTACCACCTTGCATAGATTGCATAGTTTGATTTACAGTTGAAAGACCTGCACCAATTTTACCTGCCATACCCGCTAAACCGGCTAATCTTTGTTTTACACCAACACCTTGTGTATCTTTAGGTGCAAAAGTAGTTCTAAAGAAATCCATAAAACCTTTACCTTGTTTTGGCATTTGCATTAATTGTGGTTGAACTTGTTTAACAAGAATACCTTTAGGTGTGGATTTTTTAACAAGAATCTTAGTCATATCATCACCTCATATTCAATTTAATTACTTTTACAACTTTAGGTTGGACTTGGAATGCTTTCGCTATCTTGTGCCAATCACCCATAGACTCATTTATAGAATTAACCTCGCTACTTGTAAGACCTACATGTTTGGCTATTTGGTTTACATCAGTAAATACTGCACCATGATTTAGTCCGTTATCTAAACTAGCCTCATGAAATTGCATTCTTTCCAAAGCCTTCAATGTTCTATCCATAATTGATAAATGAGAATCTTCGGATTTCATGTATTGAGTAATTAATTGTTGCCGTGGGTCAGCGATTGCTCTTTGCTGTGCTTGTTCAAAATCAGTTAATTCTTCCCCTCCGGGTCTAAGACCTACTAATTGTCTAAATTGTGTTGGGTCTAACGATGCTACAGTTGGTCTATATGCTTGATATGCAGGGTCTATTGGTCTTGGTGGTCGCCTCACAGCAACCGTTGGGGCTGGAATAGTAGGTGTCCCACCGGTGCGAGAAACCGGAAGAGGTTGAACCGGGGAGGGTGACGACATGCCTGTATCACCGGTAGGACTAGGACTGCTAACAGAAGCAGGAGGTGCGGATTGGGGTGGAGTAGGCATTCCTTCACTCGGCGCATAATCACTCATATCATGGAAATATGATGACATGTGTTCTTCCATACCCATACTAGCACCCTCTTCGGGGTATCCAAAAATATCAAGATTTTGCATTGGTTCAGTTGGTATATCACCAATTCCCATTTTTACATTATGACCTCTAGCACTTGCTTGATGGTCGGCTAAGGCTTCGATTATCCCACGATACCTGTCTACTTGACCTAGTGCAGTTTCATTGTGATGTTTAATTCCTAATGTTTCTAATTCTTCGGATGTAATTTGATGGTCACCAAATTTACTTCTACTCTCATTTTCCCCAACGCCCGATTTACGAGCAAGAGCCATAATTTTACCGGCAGTAGTATGTAACCCTTTACCACCTTTTTCTCCCGCTTGAAGATACCTCATGTGGTCCTCATGTGATATACCATCTTCCCCTGTACCGTAATTTTCCATCATAAGATTGTATAATTTTTTAAAATCTCCTTGAAAACTTCTTCCAAACAAATACATCATAGCGGGTGCATGTGCTAAATCTTTGATTAATGCTTCACGCATATCCGGTGTTTGTAAGACTTCTCTTAATGGTCTTTGAACCATATCGGGTTGGGTCAGTTTACCGGATTGGTTGTAAGTAATGTTAATGTTCGGTATATGTTCTATACCTTTATCCATTATTTGGTCTATCATGGAGTGTGCGGCTTGGTATAAATCAGTAGGTTTTGCACCACCTTTCTGTCCGTGTTGATTTAATTTAGGATAAAAGAAAATATCGGGTAAATGGTGTAAAGTTTCCCATGTGTGTACATTTTGTATATCTCCAAAGTAATCTGCCGGTGCGCCACCCATCATTTGTGAAGTAACTTGACCGGGATGTTCTTGATGATTACTTCTAACATAAGCACGAATATGTCCGTTTTCATCTATAACATTAGGAACGGTGAAGTGTGCGTAAATATATGGATATTTTAACCATGTATGTTTTTTCCATGTATCTTCTTCCACAGCATGTTCATCTTCTAATACATGTTGTAATTGTTCATGAAAAGGTATTGCATAAGATTCCATAAACCTACCAAATGGAGTATCTTTGTAATTTTTATTTGTGTAAGTAGTAATTAAAGTATTATTATGAGTTCTAGTTGGTCTTGTGGCTGATTCTCTATCCCCGTCGCCCGGTGGTAACATTCCGGCTCTTAGTTTTCTCCAAGCCAAATTATCAAACATAGGTAATTGATGAAACTTATCTGTGTGAGTAGCATTGAATTGTTTTATTGCTTGATTAATCACATCTACCGGACTTCTGTTAATACCCTGCCTTCTTAAAAAATCCCCTAAATGACTCGCTAAAGCATCTATACCATGCTGAAAAGAGCCAAGTTCTGTATTGTAAATTTGCTCTCCATGTTCTCCGGCTGTCCACTCACCTACCAAAGATTTTCCTCTACCGTCATGAGCGAACAAAGGTAAGTCCATATTTTGTGGTGGTTTGAAATGTTGTGCGGGTGGGTTACGAAACATTGTTGGACCTTGTGGAGTATAACCTATCATACTCCACGCTTTTTGAAGTAGAAAAGGTCTTATTCCTATCAACCGAAATGCCCCCTCTTACCAGTTAGATGCATAGCAGGGTCAAGACCTAAACGACTTGAGTTAGTTTCTAAGTTCTGTGTAGGGCCATCATTTTTTTCCTCTTCATCTTCGTTATGCTGAACACCGGCAGGGTGACTAGGAACATGACCATCTTCAAACCTTGAGCCGCCACCTTGAACATATTTCATTAATTTATTTCTTTTTCTTTGTAAATCAATTAATCTACGCATCAATTCTAACATTTCTAATTTTCTAGCATGACGGTTACCTTTTAGAATTTCACTTTCAGTTCTGTCATTACTCATCATAATTTGTGAAGGAGTATCTTCACTTGTCATAATTGGCATAGGTGGTGGAGGTGGCATCATAGGCATTTGAGGTTGCATAGGTGGTCTTGGCATACGAGGCATACGGGGCATACGAGGTCTGCGTGGTCTACCCAATCTAGTTAGAGATGGTTGCCGCATTTGACCTGCTTGACCGGGTAACAAACCTGTTAGTCTACCACCACCGGTAGGACCAGCCATGAAACTTCTAGCACTGTGTCTAGCATGAGGTGAGTATGTGCTTCTTACTCCACCGAGGATTTTTTGTGCTTCTTGTTGCCCCATATATTGACGATACTTTTGCGGGTCTTTACTCATAGGTTGCTTAGTGGCAATACCACGATGGCTCATCTCCACAGATAAATGTGGTTTCATCAAACCAGTTCTTTTACCACCTTTGATACCACGCATTCTTGCTTTGAATCTACGCATAGTAGCACCTGCACCACCGGATTGACCGCCGGGTGGTTTCTTGAATTGTCCAGTAGATGGTCTAAACTCTTGTCGTGCTTCCCTTCTTCTACGAGCCTGTATCGTTTTTGGAGTATCACGCTTTAGCAATCGCCAAGCCATTTCCATAGGTTCACCTGTCATAACTTGTTGGTCTGCAAAAAATTTAGTCGGGTCAGCCGCTTCTAAATCTTGCAAGTTTTGTTGTGCTAGTTGTCGGTTTTCTTCTATTTGTGGTAGACGACGAGCCATACGACTAATGTTTCTCATAAATTGTTGTCTTGTTTGAGGGTCATAATCATCCATTCTGCGTTGCATTTCAATATAATCGGGATTTTGTTTACCCTCATACATCATTTCTTCGCCTAATGCTCTTAATGATTCACTATCAAGTTCCGGTGCAATTAATTTAGCAGAAGGAATACCTAGATTTTCTACTAATTGCTGTTGTTGTTGGTCGGGGCGCATTATTTGTTGAATAACTCGGTCAAATTGTTTTGCCTCTTGATTAAGACCGGATTGTAATAATCGGTCACGCTCTTGAATTAAATCTTCTACAGATGCTTTCAACAATGTAGACCAAGCATCTTCCATTGGCTCGCCTGTTCTAACTGCGGAATTACCCGTACCCATCGCTGAACCTGTGCCTGTTTTCGCCCCGACTGCAATATCAAGTAATTGTCCACGGCTACCAGCCGGTCCACCTTGAAGAGATATTTCACGCTCATCGTCACGCTTGTTACCATCATCTAATCCTTCTTCGGTAGGTAACTTAGGACCACTTCCTAACCCTTGTGACGGTTTTATTTTGATATGTTTAATATCTTTGAGTCTTGCTTTTCTTTCCTCATCTTTTCTTTGTTTTTCTTCCCTTCGCTTATCAGCATCTTCGGGAGAAGTAGGACTGTATTTATCACCATCTTCATTAGCCGAAGAATACATGTGAGCCGATTCACTTCTAGGTGAATACATTCTAGTATCCGAACCTCGACCCATCATTGGCATTATTCTACCCCCATATTTTCAACCAACTGCTTCTTGATTCTTGTCCAAGTTTCCGGGCTTTCTTTGCTAAGTTCAATTTGTAAAACATTGATAGTTTGATTCACTTGTTGATTATCTGTCTTAGCCCCCCATTGGTCTTGGAAGCGAAGTAAATCTTTTACTGTTTCTCTAACTTCTTTATGTAATATTACTGCATCACGAACAAATCCATCTTCATGAACTGTCCCTTCATCTAATAATTCACTTAATTTACTGTTTAGTTTTTCTGCGTTTGAGCGTAGTAATTGTATTTCTTGACCTGCCGCTAATGCTACTTCGTATGCCGCAGTTTTTTGCACCAAAGGTTGGAAATGATGCTTCATGTGATTGTAAACTGTTCTTTCAGCACACTCTAACTCTTCTGCTATTGCATGGGTATCAGCATTTCCTTCAAAATATTCTTTTTCATATTCGGCTCTTTTCGGACTAGCACATACGGGACAAGACGGATTAGCCGCCATGTGATATTCGCCCATGTGATTACGGAAATGTCTGTCAGTGGTATTGGCTCGCCAACCCATCATTTTGTCTACTTCTTTAGGAGTAATATGACCGTTGAGTAGTTGTTCTTCTATCTCATCTCTACTTTCGCTAGTGCAAAGTTTGCAAGAGCGTTTCACTATACGCTTCGCACCCTGCATATACAGGCTTATGCCTATCCATTACAAAATGCTTATGGAGAAAAATAATTTGGAAAGTAATATGTGGAGAGCGAAAAGAGTTGCCGGTGTTCCGCTAAATATGCAGACTCTCAAAAGTCTAACAAGAGCCGCTACTGATGTAGCACTCAACAACAAAACTCCGCCACAGTTGCGTCTTTTGCGTGAAAATGTATGTAACAGTTGTCAATACGGTGGTAAAAGATGTGACATGTGTGGGTGTTTTGTAAAAACTAAAATTAGTTTACTTAATTCTAGTTGTCCAATTGGTAAATGGCCGTCATCTAGTGATGCGACTATAAACTCCACTAAGCATAAGGAAACTAGCAAATAAACCAACTAAAAAGTATGATATTGTTGATGATGGCATAGAGCCACCTTTGAAAACTAAAATCATAGACATAACTACAATCATGGAAATAATTTGAACCATTATCATATCTATTATTACACTTCTATTTGGATTAAGCACATCTAATGTAGATGCGGCAAACGATTGCGGTATGTATGTTGAGTATTCTCTATCCATCATTTTATCTTCCTCCTGTTAGCATAGAACGGGCAAAACTTCCTACTCCGCCTCCAACTTTTTCCATGACTCCTTCACTTTGTAAAGCCGCTAAAGCACCACCCATCATAGACTGTTGGGCTAGTGCGGCTAACTGTTGTTGCGTCATTTCACTTTGACTAACTACTTGTTGTGCTGATGCTTGTAGATTAGTAAATTGACTTGCTATATTTTCTGCGCTCATGGTTTGTAAATTAGCAGGTAAAGAAGTTGTATCCAAACTCATTGTGCCATCATCTTCATTTATTGTAAAAGTAGCATTACGAAGAATTTCTAAAACACTTAAAGTAACTACGCTACCTATCATTTCAATTAAAACTCCCATTTGATTGCTTGCGACAAATCTTTCAATAGTTGCTTGTTGTTTCAATAGTTCCATTTGAATTTCTATCTCACTAGGTGGTTGCATAGGTTGTTGCATGAACTGATTGGCTTGTTGTTGTCCTCCAAATAAACCCGCCATAAACGAATTAGTTTGTTGTTGTTGCCCCCATGGATTAGCAGTTTGCATGGGTTGTTGAGATGAAACACCTAAATTTAATGTATTAGAATTTTGATTATTACTATTTAGTCCAAACATCTCTATCACTCCATCGGAAGCGTATCTATCAAATTAGTGTTTTGATTAACTACCTCTTCTACTTGTTGATTTAACATCGCTTGGAAAGCGGGTGTTGGTTGGTTAAACATAGCCAATTCATGTTGAAATATTCTTAAATCAAAACTTACAATCGTAATATCATTTTGATTAGTCATTGGATTAGTATAATACTGAATATTAATTCCTTTAGTTTTTCTTGCATCTTTTTCTAATTCAGCAAAAAATGGCTCATACTTTTTCAGCATTTCCGGTGTAGGGTCTTGTTTTTTAACAGCAGATATAGGAACTGTAACTATTGAAACACCTTTTTTGACTCTATCTCTTAGTCGCTTCGGATTAGATTCACTTATCTTATCTTCTTCTGCTTCCCATTTACAAAGTAAATGATATAGATGCATGTGTTCGGGACAATATGTGCCACGCATTTTACGACCACTCGTAACTTTTTCACGAGCAACAAATGCTTCCGGCTCACCAGTTACTGGATTTTTCCAATACAAATCCCACAAAGATTCTCCTGTATCTTCGTCACAAATTTTAGCATATAAATTATCATATTGAATTAAGTTTGCACAATCGCATCCATCTACTACACATACATGACTTTGTTTGTTGTAACGATATTTTCTACCAAATAACCATCTAAAAGGATTAAAAATACTTCTTTTTGTAGGAGTAAGAAGTTTGTATGCTTGTTTAATATCTCTTCTTCTAGCCTTATGTGGATTAGGATGGCGACTTGGATAAAAATTTACTTTTGGAACTTGTAAGTCGGTTTTCTTAGATGCTTCTTGCATAGCCGCTTGTGCAGTGGCTTGCTCAATTAACGCTCTATGTGTAAGAGAAGAATTACCCTGTTGGCTCAATGCTAATAATTGTGCTTGATTTACTTGACCTAAATTTGGTTGATTTCCATTATTATACATTTTCTTTCACCTTACTTACTTCAAGATAAAATTTATTTTTATCAGTTTTTAATACCCATGAAATTTCATCACCGGCCTTAACATCAATTAATTCAGCCATCGCACTTGGTATGACTGTTCTTACACACTTTGTGTTTTTATTCACTGCTATTATCTTTGTTCTTTTATTCATCATATCACCTATGCAGAAAGTAAATCTATTAGAGTGGTTTCAACATTCCACCCTATTCTTGTAGCCATGAATGACCTTCTAGTAGGAACTCCGGCTTTTTGTAATCTAACTAAATCATCTCTAAATGGGTCAAATACCTTATGCTCACCAATTCTATTTTGTTGCCAAAGCATAGCGGCAGTTTCATCAAAGAATCTATCGGCTTTATTAGCAACTAACATAACAAGTCTTGGTGCGTATTTTTTACCTTTCCATCTACTTTTGAGTGTGCGATACCTATATTGCCTGTTGATTATGCAGTCTACTAAATATTTGAATCCGGCTATTTGTTGTAATGCATCGTCACCACCTTTGAATGCTCTTTCATCAAACATATACACCACAGCCTCTACCTGTCTAGCAACCATATCATCTATCCATAGCGACCAAAATCTTTCTTGTCCACCTAAATCAGCAGAATACACCACTCTTCTGTCCCCTTTCCATGATATGCGTTTTCTTGTAGGTTTTGGTAGTAGGTATTTACCAAGTAATCTCATGTGACCTGTTCTTTCTTCATCGGGTATTTCTTCCATCTCACCCGGTGTCGTCATGTATCTGTCAAGTGTAGTTTTACCTACCATGGCCGCACCGTATATCCCTACTTTTCTTGGTCGCCAAGAATTGTATAAATTCTGCCCCCATACCGCAACACCTACTAAAGCAGTTCCGGCAGGTTCAACCATCTAATCACCACTTACCCAACTTTCTACCTTATGCCAAAACCATTCAACAGTGTTTTCCCATATTGAGTCACCACTTTTTAATTCAAAGGCACTTGTAGCCATAATAGCGATTACTACAAAGATTAAAGTTCTTAACCAACCAACACCTTTTTCATAATATGTATCTAACATATTTTGAGTGTGCATAGCCCGTAATGTTGCTTCTGTAGAATCATCAGTAGGCGTTTTGAAAATACGACCCAACTAATCACCTCACTTTTTCTTCTTTTCTTCTTTTTCTTCCTCTTCTTTAATACCTAAGTTAATTGGTTGGTCTACTTCAACTTCATGACTTGGTATACCGGGATTAAATTGACCGGAATCATATTGTGAAACTATAGATTGTGAACCACCCGGCACACCCCAACTTGGCGGCATTTTACCGGGATTTGCTTCCATCCAACGCAACTCACGCTCAAGTTGGGCTTCCTGCATTCGCATTTCCATTTCAACTCTTCTGTTATCAAAATTCATCTGCATTTGTTTGTATCGTGCATCTCTTGACCTTTGGACACCAGTTGCTCTTACTCTTTCTTGCATATTTTGCTCAAAGAACATTTTAAAGAAATAGTAAGCAATACCTTGCACAAAGAAAGCGGCCATGGCGTATGTGAAACCATTTAGCATAGGAGTTTCACTTTTTAACCATAGGTCTGCATCAAACACACCTATTGCTAATCCTACTAAGGCTGATTGGGCTAAAATAAGCCCCATTAGTCTAATTTCTGCATCCGAGTCTTGTCCTGTTCCTTGCATGTTGCTCACCATTGGTCAATTTTATAGCCAATATAAAGATTTCTATTCACATATTCACTTTACTCATACTCATGTTCATTATTTTGACTATACAAATATATTATATTATTATTAGAGAGTAGTGAATAAAGTGAATAGTCATTTTATTGACTAACATAGTGAACAATGTGAATATTTGACTATTACAAAAGAGTCCCTTTGTCTTTAAAATGCCTTGCCCGATTAGTATGTGGACTTTCCGGCACAATAGTTCCTCTAGCGGTATGACTCATATCCGGTCCACCCTGCCCCATTATGTGCCTACGCCTACGCTCACGGTTTAATTCTTCACGGTATTTTACTCTCTCCGGTGAAGATTCATACTTCTTATCGTACTCTAACTTGTGTCGCTTGGCTTCGGGGCTTACACGCTCTTTGAGTAATTGCATAGCAAGTTCCATTGGCTCGCTTGCTTGAAAGTTTGGGGAATACAACCTGCTTATAAGTTTTAAACGGTCTTTAAAATTAGGATGCATACGAGATATAGCAACATTATGTGGATGTTCGGGATGATTTTGTAGCCCATCACCATCAACCTCATTTGTTTTTTCTCGGTTATTAAGAAAAGGTTGTAAAGCATCGTTATAGTGTTGTAAATATTCCAACTCATCATCGTAATGATGTTCGGGTATATTTTCGTGCATTGACCGAGAAAACAAATATAAATTCATATTTTCTCCCATTTCAGTACCTTCGGTAAAAAGATGGGAGGGTAAAGCCGCTTTAGCATCAATAATTGCTCTTTGTTTATCGTTCATTTCATCGTAATGCAAAAGGTCTTTTTCACCCAAATAATCTAAAAACAAATCCTCGTTAATCATTTGTTCTCTACTTTTTTCTTGCTTTAAAAACTGCATAGCGATGTCCATTGGTTCACCTGTTCTAATAGAGTCAAGTGTAAATTGTTCAAGTCCTTCCGGGCTTGGGCGATTTAAATTACCCATATCATATTGAGCAAATGGGTCATGTGCTTCTTTTACATCTATTGGTTCATCTAATCTAAATGGTAAATGATGAGTTCTACCTCTAGTATCTACATTAGATTCTGCTAATATTGGTGGGATACCCGCATCCATAATATCTCTTGCAATTAATTGTTCATTTTCGTTTAAATTTTTTATATCCATTGTTGGATGAAATGGTGATAATGCTCTTGCTACA
>TARA_R100000773_G_scaffold44502_1_pt1 | contig 10325 bp, 7 predicted proteins | sample TARA_R100000773 | Tara Oceans TARA_R100000773 (sample SAMEA2623365) | marine metagenome | biome: marine biome (ENVO:00000447); feature: surface water layer (ENVO:00002042); material: "saline water (ENVO:00002010), including plankton (ENVO:xxxxxxxx)" | depth 5 m | reverse complement strand
CCAATGCACTCCCGCATCGCCGTATGGGCTGTACGGATATATAGCCCCACCAATAGAGCAGGAGACCTTAACTTTGAGTCCCGACGGCAAATCAAACTCTTCCTCACTAACAACGGTCCGTATTCGCTCCGCTAAACCATGGTAGTCATCAAGATCATCCAGTTTTGCAACCAACAGAAACTCTTCTCCACCCCAACGAGCAAGTATGTCGCTTTCTCGTCGTACAGATTTAACTCGTCTACTAAATTCCACAAGTACCTGATCACCGACCTCATGCCCATAGGTGTCGTTAATCATTTTAAATTTGTCGATATCAAAAAGATAAATAGCGGCTTTCTTAGTATCTTCACTTCGATTAGAAAGCACAGCAGAGTCGATGTACTTGCTAATGTTGTGCTCAAGATAAGAACGGTTATTCAGCCCGGTTAACATGTCGGTCTTGCTCAGTTTTTCAAAACGTTTAGCCTGGCGGAACTTTTGACGCAGCTGAAGCAGACCAAAAATAATCACTAGAACAAAGATACTGGCCAATGCATAGGTTAACCGAGTTTGGGTTTCCCGGCGCTTGCTCTCAGCTTCTTTTAATAACTGTTCTTTTTCCAGCAGCTCGTCCTGCAACTGAGACTCCAGCTTTAAGCGACTAAGCTCCGCGCTGGACGCAACGGCACTGGCGCTTTGCTTTAATTGCGGCTCCAGGGTCTCAAGATATAAGGCGTAAAATTTCTTAAGCCCCTGAAACTGTAACCCGTCTTGCTCAAGCTCCGACATCCGCTTGTAAACATCCAGTTTCACTTCGAGTTGGGTATCGGGATGCAAATTATTGCATGCGCTTATTGAGTCCGTTTGCTTTAACTTAAGCTGTATCAGTTGCTGATAGCATTTTAGGTAACGAGCGGTAATCTCATCCGGTGCGGTGGTTTGTAATGACTGATCTAAAAAGTTCGCGCCTAACTCATTTTTACCCAATAACACCGCAGACAAGGCGGAGAAAACCAGGGTGGATTTCAACAGTCCTGCATCATCAGACTGAACCTTATCGAACCACTCAAGCGCAGCATCATAATCTTCCAGGTGCAGTGTATTAGCTACCCCCAGATTAAAATAGGTCAGACTGATAGTATTTTGAGCCATACGCTCATCAATCTGTCCTTCTTCCATTAACTCTTTAGTGCGTCGAAGCACTTGCTGGTGCAGCTCAACACCATTTTCCATATATTCTTTGTCACCATACATAATATACAGCGTTGCGGTATTCTGCATGACGGTATTCAACACAGGCCAGTTTACGGCTGGGTCTTTAGCAAGCTCCAGTGCACGTTCAAAGCTATTAAATGCCAGTCCAATAGACCGTTACTTGACTGTATCCAGCCGATTTCTGATAGCAGCTCAGTTGCATATTCAGTCCCACCTAACTCAAGAGCATCTTCATGCAGGGCGATAAGCTCGGCTAGTTTTTCTTCATATTCCGCATCCTTTACCGAGACGCATAAATGCCGATAAAAAATATCGAAGTCCTTGGGAGGATGGAGTTGGCAGGCTTGTGCAGTTAACTCAGTCTCGTAATAGAAGTAGTGTTGATAAGCTAACTCTCGCTGAAGACGATACTCATCAGCGGGTCCCTCGGCTTGTTCCAGATGCTCCGTTAAATAATTAATTCGCTCTAGATAGGAAAGCGACTCGAACTCCTCGGCTAAAGGAGGAAGCTGCTCGAGTTTTTCTACGGTAACTTCATTCTCCTCTTGAGCATCAGCTAAAAAGGAAACAACGAAAACCAAACTAATAAGCAATTGCATTGTATTCAGTCGCATAGCTTCAATTTAGAGCCTATACAAGAAAATGACAAGCAAATAGAAAGCAAAGACCCCCTTAAAGAAGGGGGTCAATGATAATAAATCACACTTAGACAGTCGGAAAACTAGAAGGGAATGTCGTCATCAAAATCGTTGTCCGGTGAAAACGGTGCAGGTTCTGCCGGTTTCTGTTGAGACTGTTGATTTTGCTGCTGCGCTGGCTGAGGTGCCGGACGTTGTTGCTGCTGCGATGGCTGCGATTGCCCTCCACCATAACCGCCGCTCTGCTGACCATCACCAAAGCCTTGACCTTGCGGCGCTGCGCCTTGTGGTCCACCCTGAGGGCCGCCACGAGAATCCAGCATCTGCATTTCGTTAATCACAACTTCCGTCGTGTAACGCTCTACGTTGTCCTGCCCTGTCCATTTACGAGTTTGCAAACGACCTTCAACATACACTTTTGAGCCCTTCTTCAGGTACTCACCAGCAATTTCTGCCAGGCGGCGATACGCCACGCAGCGATGCCACTCTGTTTGTTCGCGCGGTTCACCGGTTTGCTTATCTTTCCAGGTTTCACTGGTAGCAATCGACAGGTTGGCTATCGCTGTGCTGTTTTGGGTATAACGTACCTCTGGGTCAGCTCCCAGGTTACCAATTAAAATTACTTTATTTACACCGCGACTGGCCATTATTTTCTCCTGTTCCTTATGCGCGTTACAACTGCTTCAATTTATTGGGCGACCGATGCCTTTTCAAGCAACTGATTAACCGCCTTTTCATCATAATGTTTTTTATCAACTTTTAAATAGGTTGCCTGATCTTCTTCAACCCACCTTGCTTCCGTTACTCCAGCTACGGTAAGTAACCGCTCACTTAGTTTCTTCGCCTTGTCCTCAGATAGTCCGGGTAATGATAACGATACACTGGTAACGCCTGCAGGATTAACCATAACTAAGCTGATGAGTAACCAACATACTAGCAAGATCAGACAGAAAACAACAACGCCAGATATCTGATAATTCTGTAAGACCCAACCGCCTGCAACACCGCCAACAAAGGCACCTAAAAACTGTCCGGTTGAATAGATACCGCTGGCACTACCCTTACTCCCGGCGGGCGCAATACGGGTCAGTAATGACGGTAAACTGGCCTCAATAAAATTAAAACCGGTGAAAAAAATCACCAAGGCCGCAACTAGCAACCATCCTGACTGCCCGGCCACACCAATAATTAGCAGAGATACAATTAAGGTCACAATCGAAAACCGCAGCCACTGCACTGAATTATTATTGCGGGAGCTGTGAATGATCATCGGTACCATAAACAAAATTGAGGCGGCCAGGGTTGGTAGATAAAACCAGGCATGCGTCTGACTTTCAAAGCCTGCATTTTGCAACTGGGTTGGCAAGGTCACAAACCAGGCGGTCAATATAGCGTGCAACACAAAAATACCGCTGTTCAGACACCACAATTGTTTATGTTTAAGTAAGTCTCCCAGCTCGGACAAAACCGGCAAGGATTCCCGCCGGGCAGAGGTAGTAACAACTTTCGGCACACTGAGCAGTAGCACGAAAATGCCCAGAACACCGCTGGCAGCCGTAAACCAAAACAACCCTGAAAGACCAATAACTTCACCCAGCAGAGGTCCTGCAACCAATGACACCGCAAACGCTAAGCCAATACACATACCAATGGTAGCCATAACCTTCGGCCGTTGCTCGTCACGTGACAGGTCAGCCGCCAGGGCTAATATTGCGGCGGCTATGGCGCCAAGGCCTTGCAGAGCTCGACCAACAGACACGCCGAATAAAGTATCAGCCTGCGCCGCGACCACGCTTCCGGCAACAAAAACCAGCAGCCCGCCAACAATAACGGGCTTACGACCTAGCCGGTCTGACAACATACCCAAAGGAATTTGCAAAAGCGCCTGAGTCAGTCCGTAGGCACCAAGAGCAATACCCACCCACAATGGCGAATAGTCTGGATACTCCTGTGCATAAACTGCCAGCACGGGCATGATCAAAAACAGGCCCAGCATCCGTATACCAAAGACAGACGCGAGCGCTAAAGCGGCTTTTTTTTCAGTTTTATTCAGTTTTTGCGGTGTCATTTCACTGCTTCATAGTCAGTAATATGATAAATGATGCTGCTATTGTACCAGATGCCTAACACTGTGCGATAATAGCGTTTTGTCGTCAGTCATTTACTGAACAACAGACGGGAATTATGGATACTATTGAAGTACGCGGTGCACGCACGCACAACTTAAAAAATTTCAACCTGACGATTCCTCGCAATAAGCTTATTGTGATTACCGGGTTGTCCGGTTCGGGTAAGTCGTCACTGGCTTTCGATACGCTGTATGCCGAAGGCCAGCGACGCTACGTTGAGTCCTTATCCGCCTACGCTCGTCAGTTTTTATCGCTGATGGAAAAACCCGATGTAGACAGCATCGAGGGCTTGTCACCTGCAATTTCAATAGAGCAGAAGTCGACCTCACATAACCCACGCTCAACCGTTGGTACCATTACAGAAATTTATGACTACCTGCGCCTGATGTTTGCGCGAGTGGGCGAGCCACGCTGCCCGACACATGATGTGCCGCTGGCAGCTCAGACCATCTCGCAAATGGTCGACAACGTGCTGGCCGCGCCGGAAGGTGAGAAACGCATGTTACTGGCACCTATTATTCAGAACCGTAAAGGCGAGCATTTGAAGGTTCTGGAAAATCTGGCTCTTCAGGGTTTTATCCGTGCGCGCATTGACGGTGAGATTTGTGACCTGAGCGATCCTCCAACACTGGAACTGCAAAAGAAGCACACCATTGAGGTGGTGGTTGACCGCTTTAAAGTTCGTGAAGGTATGGAACAGCGCCTGGCCGAGTCATTCGAAACGGCGTTGGACCTCAGTGGCGGAACGGCATTGGTTGTGCCAATGGAAGGTGACGGCGAGGCCGATGTATTCTCAGCAAATTTCGCCTGCCCTCACTGTGGCTACAGCATGCAGGAACTGGAACCTCGTCTGTTCTCATTTAATAATCCGGCGGGTGCCTGTACAACCTGCGACGGACTCGGAGTTGAGCAATTCTTTGACCCGGAAAAAGTCATAGTTAACGCCGAATTATCACTAACCGGTGGCGCAATTCGCGGCTGGGACAAACGGAATTTCTACTATTATCAAATGCTGCAGTCGCTGGCGAAGCACTACGACTTTAAACTGTCGCAGCCGTTTAACCAATTGCCCGACGACATTCGTGAGAAAATTCTGTTCGGCAGTGGTAAAGAAGAAATTAAATTTACCTACATGAATGACCGCGGTGACACGGTCGTAAGAGCGCACGCCTTTGAAGGTATTATCCCGAATATGCAGCGCCGTTATCGCGAGACTGAGTCACAAGCAGTGAGAGACGAGTTATCAAAGTATGTGGCGACCCAGCCTTGTAAAAGCTGTGGCGGCACGCGCTTGCGCACAGAAGCTCGTCATGTGTTTATTCAGGGCACCACGTTACCTGAAATTGTAGAACAGTCTATTGGCGACGCACTGGAGTTTTTCCAGCAACTGCATATGGAAGGCCAACGCGCCCAAATAGCAGAAAAAATTCTGAAAGAAATTAACGACCGGCTGCGTTTTTTGGTGAACGTGGGGCTTAACTATTTAAGCCTTTCGCGTAGCGCAGAAACCTTGTCCGGTGGTGAAGCACAGCGTATTCGCCTGGCCAGCCAAATTGGTGCTGGGTTAGTCGGCGTTATGTACGTACTGGATGAGCCCAGCATTGGCTTGCATCAGCGCGATAATGAACGCCTATTGAATACGCTCACGCATTTACGAGACCTTGGCAATACAGTGATTGTAGTTGAACACGATGAAGACGCGATTCGCCAGGCAGACCACGTTATTGATATTGGTCCTGGTGCGGGTGTCCATGGTGGTGAGATTATTGCTCAGGGGCAAGTCGACGACATTGTTGGGAGTGAAGACTCACTAACCGGCGACTACCTGTCCGGCAGAAAAGAAATAGAAGTTCCGCAGCAACGCCACAAGCCCGATGAACGCAGACTCACCATTCGTGGCGCTAGTGGTAATAACTTGAAGAACGTTGATTTTAACCTACCGCTGGGCGTACTGACCTGTGTCACCGGTGTATCTGGCTCCGGCAAATCGACGCTGATAAATAATACTTTATTCCATATTGCGCATCGCGAACTCAATGGTGCAACAACCGGTGAACCAGCCCCCTACAAAAGTGTTGAAGGGATGCAGCTGCTGGATAAAGTGGTGGATATTGACCAAAGCCCGATAGGCCGGACACCGCGTTCTAACCCGGCAACTTACACCGGAATTTTCACACCCATTCGTGAACTGTTCGCAGGCGTTCCGGAGTCACGGGCTCGCGGTTACAAGCCGGGCCGCTTCAGCTTTAACGTTCGCGGCGGACGTTGCGAAGCCTGCCAGGGCGACGGCGTTATTAAGGTTGAGATGCACTTTTTGCCGGACGTTTATGTCCCTTGTGATATTTGTAAAGGCCAGCGCTACAACCGCGAAACGCTGGAAGTAAAATACAAGGGCAAGAATATCCACGAAGTATTGGATATGACCATAGAAGACGCACGTGAGTTCTTCGATCCGGTTCCGGCCATTGCACGTAAACTTCAAACCTTAATGGATGTTGGTTTATCTTATGTCCGTCTGGGTCAGTCTGCTACCACACTCTCAGGTGGTGAGGCGCAGCGGGTTAAATTATCACGTGAGCTCTCTAAGCGAGATACCGGTAAGACCTTGTACATTCTGGATGAGCCAACGACAGGCCTGCATTTCCATGATATTAAGCAATTACTGGCAGTTATCCACCGTCTGCGTGACCACGGCAACACAGTCGTTGTCATTGAGCACAATCTGGACGTGATAAAAACTGCTGACTGGATTGTTGACTTAGGCCCGGAAGGCGGTTCCGGTGGCGGCGAAATATTGTGTGAAGGCACACCTGAAGACGTCTGTGAAAACGAGCGCTCTCACACGGCGCGATTCTTGAAACCGATGCTAAAGCAGTCATAAAAAGGACGCAGTATGTTAACGGAAGACTTTAAGGTACGATTTTATGAGACCGATGCCCTTGGGCACGTCAATAACACCGTTATTCCCGGCTGGATCGAAACCGGGCGGTTGCCTATTTTTGAGTTCTTCGGGGAAATGTCGCCCGAAACGCAGAGCTTGATTGTTGCCCGGCTTGAGGTTGACTACTTATTTCCAATTTATTTTGGTGGTCATGTCACAGTTAAGACTTATGTTAGCCGTTTAGGTGGTAGCTCATTTGATATTACCAGCGAAATTTGGCAAAAAGATAAACTCTGCGCTAAAGGGAAAACAGTCTTGGTCTACTTCGATTACCAACAGGAGCGTTCTGTGAAGTTATCCGATGAATTAAAAGAACGTCTGGCGACTATAACGCATCCGGAGCACCCTCTTGACGCGTGATCTCGTCAGTGGTGGGCAACAGATACATGCCCCCGATGATCTCAAAAGCTTGCTGGAGGAAATTCACCAGCAAGCGATGAAGATCACAGAAGGACATGTTGCTGACTACATTCCGGCATTAGCAGAGGTCAACCCGGAGCTCTGCGGACTTACCCTTGCCACCCTTGATGGCGAGGTATTTAACGTGGGTGATACTCACGAGCAGTTTTCCATCCAGTCCATTTCAAAAATTTTCGGCCTAATGCTGGCAATGGAGCGCTTGGGCGAAGACTTATGGGACAGAGTCAAAATGGAGCCCTCTGGCCAGGCATTTAACTCTATAGTGCAGTTAGAATGGGAAAAAGGCATTCCTCGTAACCCTATGATAAATGCCGGCGCTATTGTCGTTAGTGATGTGCTGGTGAGTCGTTATTCAGCCAGTAAGAACGCGGTTTTAAGCTTAGTCCGTACCTTATGCGGCAACGACAATGTGTATGCCGATAACATTGTACACCAGTCAGAAAAAGAACACGGCCATCGCAATGCGGCACTGGCTCACTTAATGAAAAGTTTTGGTAATATTGATGCAGACGTTGAGGAACTGCTTGATCATTACTTTTGGCAATGTGCATTAACCATGTCCTGCGAAAACCTCGCTCGCTCTTTTACTTTTCTCGCAAATGACGGAGTTTGCCCTTTTTCCAAAAAGGAAATTATGTCTAAACGGGACTCTCAGCGTATTAATGCGTTGCTATCAACCAGCGGCATGTACGACCAAAGCGGTGAGTTTGCTTTTACGGTAGGCGTTCCTGCAAAAAGTGGGGTTGGCGGCGGCATGATTGCTGTTGTACCTGACTTTGGCGTTATCTGTTCATGGAGCCCAAGATTAAACAGCTTTGGTAACAGTGCGCGTGGCATGTATATGGTCAGGGAACTTGCTAATCGTTTGGGTCTAAGTGTTTATTAACGAATTGTCGAGGGTCGGTAAGTCTGAAAACGTTCCATATTAAATCGTCTAAATAAGCTATCTATCTCGCCCTTTCGTCCCAACTCTCTTAAGTGCCTTTGGATACTTCCTGCTGTAATACTCTTATTTTCGCCGACAAGTATATGCAAGTTATAGGCAAAGCTGGCTTTTTCAGCGAGTAATAGATTTTCTACTTTAATTTGTTGTGAACCCTCAAGCGCTGATAGTAACTCATCATTCACTATAGTGAGGTCAACTCGTCCACCTAACACCATGCGTACGTTAATAATTCGTGAGTCAGCTAAGTAAACGGTGTACTTTTCTTTAACTTCATCTGAAGCAATTAACTCACCACCAAGCAAGTAGTGGTAGCCTTTTACACCGCCCAGAATCTTTCCCTCAAAATCATCGAAGAAAGACTGAGTTCGTCCCTCTTTTTTTGCAGTGACTAAACGCTCTTTACCACTCACCAGAGGAATTGTCTTTTCGTAATTAATGTTCCGTCTATCCCAACCCCACAGTGGCGATTCAAAGAATATCACGTCGCAACACCCTGCTTCGCTAAGCGCCTCATAGCGACTCGTAGGTGGGATAATCTGAATTTGAAACTCATAACTATCCTGGTGCTCATTCAATAGCGTAACGAGCTCTCGTGTGAGATCCGTCTCAAGAACGTCTGAAAAATAAGGAGGGTAATCGTAAGCAGCTACTTTCACTGGTATCTTTGCTGCGGCAGTACCACTTATCGCAGCTAAAACGATTACAGAAAGGTATCTGAGTATTCTCAATAGACTGACTAATCGGTTAAGTATCTGCATCCATAGTTAATTTTCCGGCCCCAAATGTCAATAGTTGAGCGACCCTTCGCTTAATTATTAACAGGCATAAAAAAGCCCGGCCAAAGCCGGGCTCTTAAAATCAACAGGACAGCATTAGTCCATGATTTTTGATACGACGCCTGCACCTACGGTACGGCCACCCTCACGGATAGCGAAACGCAGACCTTCGTCCATTGCGATTGGAGCAATCAGCTCCACAACAAACTTCAGGTTATCACCAGGCATAACCATTTCTACGCCTTCTGGCAATTCTACAGCACCAGTGACGTCCGTTGTACGGAAGTAGAACTGTGGACGGTAGCCTTTAAAGAATGGCGTATGACGGCCACCTTCGTCTTTGCTCAGTACGTAAACTTCTGCTTCGAACTTAGTATGCGGAGTGATAGTACCTGGCTTCGCCAATACCTGACCACGCTCTACTTCGTCACGCTTCGTACCACGCAACAAGGCACCGATGTTCTCACCTGCACGACCTTCGTCAAGCAGCTTACGGAACATTTCAACACCAGTAACAGTCGTTTTAGTGGTGTCTTTCATACCAACGATTTCACACTCGTCGCCTGTACGCACGATACCGCGCTCTACACGACCGGTTACTACCGTACCACGACCTGAAATCGAGAATACGTCTTCGATTGGCATGATGAACGGCTTGTCGATGTCACGCTCTGGCTCTGGGATGTATGAATCCAGCGCATCGGCTAACTCAACAATTTTCTTCGCCCAGTCTTCGTCGCCTTCCAGCGCTTTCAGTGCTGAGCCCTGAATCACTGGCAGGTCGTCGCCCGGGAAGTCATACTCTGACAACAACTCACGAACTTCCATTTCTACCAGCTCTAACAGCTCTTCATCGTCTACCATGTCACATTTGTTCATGAATACTACGATGTAAGGAACGCCTACCTGACGTGAAAGCAGGATGTGCTCACGAGTCTGTGGCATTGGGCCGTCTGTTGCCGCTACTACCAGGATTGCGCCGTCCATCTGTGCAGCACCGGTGATCATGTTTTTAACATAGTCAGCGTGCCCCGGGCAGTCTACGTGCGCGTAGTGGCGAGTTGGCGTGTCATATTCAACGTGTGACGTTGAAATAGTAATACCACGCTCTTTCTCTTCTGGCGCGTTATCGATGGCTGCGAAGTCTTTCGCCGCACCACCATAAACTTTTGCCAAAACTGTTGTGATAGCAGCAGTCAGTGTAGTTTTACCGTGGTCAACGTGACCAATGGTGCCGACGTTTACGTGCGGCTTCGAACGTTCAAATTTTTCTTTAGACAT
>TARA_R100000773_G_scaffold7545_3_pt1 | contig 10537 bp, 8 predicted proteins | sample TARA_R100000773 | Tara Oceans TARA_R100000773 (sample SAMEA2623365) | marine metagenome | biome: marine biome (ENVO:00000447); feature: surface water layer (ENVO:00002042); material: "saline water (ENVO:00002010), including plankton (ENVO:xxxxxxxx)" | depth 5 m | reverse complement strand
CACTCTGATCATGTTTATCAGCAAGCACCTTATCAGGAGTGTACAGAACAAGAATATGATGCTATGCTTTCTAGAATGAGAAGTAGAATTGATTGGTCTAAATTAAGAGACTATGAAAAAAGTGATACTACCTCTGGCAGTCAGACAATGGCTTGCAGTGGAGATAGTTGTGAGATAGTAGATATAGGAGCATAGAATGACAGTGATACATGCTAAAGATGTTTGTGCAATGTGTGGTAATTATCTTGATGATAATTTAAGATGTCCTGAATGCACAGATTGTAATCCTCATATAGGTGGTCTTCTTGATGATAAAGGTGGAGAGATATTTACAGGTGAGTATGGTTCAACAAAAGAAAAGTTTGATCCTGTAAACAGACCACCTCATTACACAATAAGAGATGGTATAGAATGTATTGACTACATGAGACAGGTGTTAGGACTACAGGGTTTTATAAATTACTGTCATGGTAATGTAATAAAGTATCAACACAGATATAACTACAAGGGAAAACCTGTGGAAGATATGCAAAAAGCGCAATACTATTTGAACAAGATGATTGAAGCTCTGAAAGAGAAACATAAGTAATGTTAGCTGAAGCTATAGTTTGTTTGGCACTTAACGTATATTACGAGGCTAGAAGTCAGAGTGTTGTTGAGCAGATTGCTGTTGCTCAAGTTGTAATTAATAGAGTTAATGATGATAGATACCCTGACACAGTTTGTAAAGTGGTAAAACAAGGTGAAAAAAACCATGACGGATCAATGAAAAAAGATCGGTGTCAGTTTAGTTGGTATTGTGATGGAGCTACAGACAAACCTTACGATAAAAAATCTTGGGAGATTGCTTTAAGTGTTGCTAAATCTGTATATGAGGGTAAAACAACAGATTTAACAGAGGGTGCAACACATTATCATGCTGTTTCAGTTAATCCTTTTTGGGCAAAGACTTTGAAAAGAGTTACTAGAATAGGCAAACATATATTTTATAGATGGGAGAAACTATGAGATGGAAAAACCTTGAACAGGAAGCTAAAAACTTTAACAAGTTACGCATGATTAAGACCAACAATAACGACAAGGTATTAACAACCAGAAGGTTTCTAGCAGGTCAGGCACTATCTGGTATCATAGCCAGAAGTCCAAGTTGGTCTAACAAAAAAGACTTGGTGAGAGAGGCATACGAGTGGGCAGACAAGATGTTAGAAGAGGGTTAAAATGGATTATTAAAATCTAGTCTTCTTAATTCTCTCTCGTCATACTCTTCTAAGAAAAATTTAATAGATTCTAATATCTCTAAACCATCAGGCATATTAAGTATTTCATCTAAGTCATAACCTGCAACATCATATTGAACTTTAGCTTCTGCTATTTTATTTCTAGGTTGTCTTGAAATGTAAGCTATCGTTTGTAAATACTTAGGTGCTTGACTTATGAATACTTCTTTAACTCTTTCTTTAAGTTCATCTTCTATTATCTCTACTATTTTAACTTTATCTTTAAAATCTTTTCTAAAAAAATCTGTATTTTTACTGTAAACTTTAGCAGCTATTGACTCAAAAATAGGAGCTGCAATTTTATCCAATGCATTCTTTACCATTGGGTCTCCATCCCATTGAGAAAACTTCCAATCTTTATATTCAGCAGAGTTCAACATCATTTTACCTAATGTATTTTCAGGCATTCTTCTGGCATTAAATAGTATTTTAGACATATCTAAATTTTTTCTTTTCTCATAACCTTGAGTAAGATAGTACCTATCAGGTAAATTTTCACTAAACATACTATCAATGTATTTAAAAGCTGAATTAAATGTTTGATTACCTTGTCTAAGATCAGGTATCTTTCCATCATTATTAAATAAGTTATTAATAACATCATAAGGTTCAGCAGGTCTTAAAGATCCTTGTACAATTTTTCCTAAACCATCAGCTATTATATTAATAACATCTTTAAAATCTGCTATATCTTCTCCTGCTTTAACAGATTCTGCCAGAGTCAATATTGATTGACTTATATCTCTTAAAAATTTGTCTGTATCTCTAATAGCAGATACACCTAAAGATAAACTTAATTCTTTAAGTAAAGATCCGGGAATATTAGATGCATCAAAGTTTTTATAAATGTAATCAGCTATAGATCCATCAAGAGGATCTAAATTTTTTATATCCCTCATAACATCTCTGCCATCTCCACTAATAGCGTGTGCTAAAATTTGTGCTGCCATTTCAACTTGATTAATAGGCCAATCAAATTGAGAATCATCAATACCACCTTCATCACCTCTGTTTTGATTATAACTTCTACCAGTTGAAACTTTTTCTATAGCAGAGTTTCCATTACCACTAGCGTCATAAAATGTTCTGTACATAAGATAAGTCCAACCAACAGCCATCTTACCAAAAGCTTCATGCATAACTTGACTTTCTGGATCAAGTTTTTTACCAAGAGATTTTCCTACACTAAACCTTAAAAAATTAAAACCTGAGTAGTCCCCAAAGGTAGCTAAAACAGTGTTCATAAAACTACCAAATGGAACTAATATACCTGCAGGTGTTTTATTAGTAAGATATTCAACACCTGAAGCAACAGTTCTAAAAAAGTTTTTGCCTTTCCCTTTATTTATTGTTGACCAATTTACGGAAGCTGTCTGCCTACTAGTTTGATAAGCAGCTGGCATTAAAACTTCATCTAAAAATTCTTTTGTATTTATTACACCAGTATTTTCTGCTGCATTAAAAAATGCTTTAGGACTTACACCATACTTCTGCATAATTCTTTTATTTAAATTATTAGAAAAAGCAAACAATTTTGTGTATTCATCTTGTAGTCTGTTAAGACTTATATGCGAAACTCCTTTGGAAAAAGCATCTAGCTTACTCAATACAGGATTAGTTTTACTATCCATGTTAAATAATGAAAGACCATCATAAGGACCACCATCACCTGCTATATCTCTAAATATTCTAGAGTAAACTTTAGGGTTTAAATCTAATATTATTCTTGCATAAGCTACATTTAAAGCAGGATCAAGAACAGAGACACCTCTTCTAAGAGAACTCATAAAGTTACCATAAGATTGTCTAGCATAATATGTTGCTTTATCTTGATTACCAATGACTTTGTAAAGACCTGACTGTGCTATATTTACAGCACTTATAAAAGCTTCTGCAGCTTGGTCAGCTAAACTTAAAGCAACAAAGCCTCGTAAGTTTGCTCCTGTTGTTGCAGGGTGGGCAGTTAAAAGTCTTTTATATGTACCCAAAAGAAACATACCTCTTTTAGGTGTGTCAATAAATTCATCACCTCTTTCTAAAGCTAAATCAGTTATAGCTTTTCGCATATCTTTATGTAAAGAAAAATTACTCCTTACTGCAGCAGATGTTATCTGATTAACTTTACCACCTGTTGATGCTAATGTTATGTATCTTGATTTAAGAGCTTGTCCATTGTAATCTAGGTTAAGACTTATACCAGTTTTAGCCTCATAAGCTTTCATTATTCTTTCAATAACTTCATCATCAAGATAGGTTATAGTGTCTGCAAGAATGTTTGTAGCTTTTTGATCATCATCTAATAAGTCTTTACTAAACATCCAACCTGCATCCACTAAAGCTTCTATGTAACCTTTAGTAATTACATCTCCATTTTTATCTTTTACACCATAGAAAAATTCTCTTAAAAAGTTTTCTGAGTTTGCAATGTCTTGATCTTGACGATCAGTATCTTTTAATAACTTTATAGCTGCTTGTTTAGCTTCTTCCCACTTCTTTAAATCTTTATTACTTCCTGATATGACACCAAAGGTATTATCAACAGCATCTATTAGAAGGTTTTTTTGTAATAAAACTTTTTCTTTTACTACAGTGCTAAATTTCTTTTTACTTCTTTGCACAGAGTCAATTATATCTTCATAGTTTAAGAAAAACTTTTCAAACATTGGAAGTTCTTTAAGCTTTCTATATGTAACAGTTCCAAAACCCACTGTGAGAGGTAAAGCTGTACCTATTAACCCAGTTGTTACTGCTCTAAAAGTGTCAAGTTCTTCTTGATTACCCACGTTTATTAGTTGTAACTGTGCTGTTAAGTCTACACCAACACTAAGAGCTAAATCTGGAAGAACAAAAGCCATAGTAGATGCAAGGGTACTTTTATTAAACATTGCATTTCTAACTTTTTTTCTTGCAAGTTCTTTAGGAACACCAGAGCTTATAAGTCTCTTATAGTATCCCTTTTGCATTTGTTTAAAACTTGTCTTAAATTGTTTATTAAAGGGTGCTGTAATAAGTTTAGTTAAACCAAAAGACAATAAATTTAATGGATCAAATATTGTTGATTTAGTATAATCATAAAGAGCATCTCCCATCTCTTTATAGTTTCCAGTTCCTGATATTGCACCTTTAAAAACATTATCCTGTAAATCAAAGAGGGTATAACCTGCACTCATTGCAGCTCTCTCTTCTTCTGTAGCTAACAAACCTGCGTTTATTTCAGTGCCTACTGTAAATAAGTTTCCTGCATCCCAAGATCTCATGTGGTTCTGCCACCTTTCAAAGATCTTTCTGTCATCCATATCTTCAAAATATTGAAAACCTCTTAACTTTCTAGCTAAATTTGTAGCAGCAGTAGTTCCCATGTTATTAAGTCCTGTTAATCTTTCAATTAAATTAGGACCATATCTTGCGCTAACAAAATTTCTTACAGCTTTCATTAATACTTTATCATTATAAATATCTTCTGGAGTCAACCTATTTGTTTTTATTTTTTGACCTGTCTCTAACATTTCTGGATAAGGCATCTTCTTATCTTCAAAAGCTAACCTCATCTCCATCATGTTGTCAACATAATTATTTATATTAACAAAACCCTTTTCATCAGGTGGATTAAGTTGTTGATTAAGAACATCTAAATCATAACTTATTTTAGGTGTTTCTTTTTTATCAGGTTTTATTTCAATCCCAAAAATATCTCTTAGAGGACCATCTTCCTTAACCTCTTCATCAATAGAAAATACTGGATCTTTATAAATAACTTGATTCATTAATTTAACTTTCTGGAATTATACTAGTTGTTATATTAGCACTTTCATCATTTGGATAAGTTTGTATACCTTTTCCCTCTACGTAACCTTGATATTGTGAGAAAAAATTATTAGGATCATTTTCATTGTAATATTCCAAGACACCTAAATCAGTTAGTCTTTTTACAATTTGTAAATTATTTGCACCTGATTGTTTATTTAAATTTTGTGGTATAAACATGTGTTTTGTATCTCTTTTAAAACTAGAAGATTCTTTAAAATTATTCGGAAAATCAAAACCGGGAAAATTAAGTAAACTTTTTTCAAACAAATCCCTAGCACCAAAAGTATAAAGCAATTTACTTTTTCTTTCTTCTCCTTGCAAACTATTAATCCTAAACAAATCATTACTTAAATCATCTAAATATTTTTCTAATGCTTTATCTAATCTTGTTTTATTATTATCATCAATGTTGTTTAAAGTATCTCTTGCTTTAATTATTCTATTATTGTATTCTAAAAATCTTGTATTTAATTCTTCAAAAACGGCTCTTTTAACTGCACTCATTTCAGTATCACCTGCCATTTTATTTACATTTTTAAATGCACCTAAATCTACAGTCGTAGTTGTTAAATTAGTAAGTGGCATTATTATTTGTTCAAGAAAATCTGGCATTCCATCTGGAAATCTTTTTGATAATACATCTATTGCATTTTCAAAAGGTTTACCTTCTGTTAATATAATGTTATTTATAAATGTTCCAATTTCCTCTTTAGATACAACAGGTCTATTTTTTCCTACCCTAGCTGAAGAGGCTTTTTCTAAAGCATTATACAATAATTCAAAAGTATTTGATTGTAAGTTAGTGCTTCCTAATAGTCTAGTAAAAGCTTCATCAGTAACTCCATATCGGAGTTGTATTTTTCTCATAAATTTTTCATTACTAGCTTGGCTAACTTTACCATTAACAAGATTAATACCTCCACTAGAAGATTTAGAGTCAGATGTACTTAGTGTTCCAAGACCAGTAATGCCCATACTTTTTAAAATCTCTATTGCAAGATCTTGACCATTTTTTAATATCTTAAAATCTAGAGTTCTTTCTTTTATATCAAGTTCTTTTTCTCTTAACTCTTGATCTTTCTTTTCAAGGTCTAACTTTTCTTGCCATCTTTTTTCTTCTTCTATTTCTTCTTGATATTTAGTTAAACCTTCCCATCTTAAAGCTACCATTTTATGTTCTCCTACTCATCAAACCTTGAACGTCAACGTCTTCAACTTGTTCTGGTTGTTCTATTACTTCTCGTTGTGGTTCTTCATCAACCATTCCTGCAAGTTCAACTAAATCTGGCTCTTCAAAAGTATCCATATTATTAGCATTCTGCACAACTTTAGATGCTCTACCTATTCTTCTAGAAAAATTTAAAGCTTTCTCTTCTTGTTTATCAACAATGCCCTCGTCAAAATCCATACCAGAAGCATGTAGTATTCCTGTTATTCTCTCATGTAAAATAGGAGCAGCATTAATACTGTTGTCAACACTATGCATACCCTCTAAAACAGCACTTCTTAATAAAGCCTCTGTTAATGTTTTTACATCAATACCCATTTCAGCAAAATAAATTAAATCTTGTACTGCATTTTTATTTGCTAAGTTAGACATGTGTAGATTTAAAACATCTTTTAAATCAACATACTCAGGGGGTCTTTCATAAGGCGCACCTTTAGGGTTCGTTGTTAAGGATTGTCCCGGTAAAGGTAAATCAAACGCTGTCATTTATCTCTTCCTTTATTTGTAAGTTTGACATTACTACTTCTAAAAAAGCACTCTTTTGTATTTTTTCAAGAGGGTTTATTTCTTCTACATCATCTTCCATTGGTTTACTAACTAAAGAAGTAATAGAATCTTCCTTTGTAGATTGTCCAGTTAATTCTTTTGTAGCATAATCTCTTAATTCTAAAAGTCTTTTTGTATATTCTAAAGACATTATGATCCTCCTCCTATTAATCCTTTATCGCCAAATATATTTAAACCACCACTACCAAATAATAGTCTAGCAAAGAAACTTGTTTTAGCTACACCCTCTTGTGCATCGGCTTGTAATCTAACTCCTTCTAGTGTTTTATCTCCAAGAAGTAATCTAGTTGTTCTTTCCATAGCACTTTCTGAAGCAGTAAATGCAAAACTCATCAAGTCTCTCTCCCTCTGCCAAATCTGATCTATTGCTTTATTAGTCAAACCATTTACATCTTTAGCAAATTGAAAGTTACTTTGATTAGCCATTGCAGTGTTTGTTGTTTCAACATCCTGTCTCCACTTAGCGTTAGCCTGTGCTATCTGTGCATACATTTGTGCATTAAAAATTTCTCTTTGATTTTGTAACTCTGAGTTAAACTTTTGTATAGCATTAGCTTCACCTGCATTAAACTGATTCATAGCATTAATTTGTGCAGAGTTAAACTGATTAAGTTGTGATTTCATTGTGTTATTAAACTGATCTACCTGCGTTTGATTTGAAGCATTGAACTGTTCATTGGCGTTGGCAGCAGCTGTGTCACTCAATATAGTATTGGCTAATGTTTGTGCCTTAAAGATCTCTGTTTGTTGTTGATTGTTGAGATTCGCCATATCTATCTGCAGGAAGTTCTGTGCGTTTTGCACTTGTGCTTGTTGTAAGTTACTTAAACTAGCCATCTCAAGCTGTGATATTTGTGCAGCTTCAGCCATTACAAGAGCTTGTTGGTTGTTGAGATTGGCTAAGTCCACTGTCTGTGCCATCTTAGCATTCTCTAGTGCCACTTGCTGTTCAGCACTAAAGTTCATGTTAGCAATCTCACTAACCTTGGCTGCATTCATAACTTTAGCTTGAAAGTTTTGGTCAAACTCCATCCCTAAAAACTTTGCACGTTGCTCTGCCTTTAACATGGCCATCTGCTGTTTGTTAGATGCATCAGCCATTGCTATAGGTAAAGCTGATTCCATTGCTGATTGTATTAATGCCTGTCCTGCCATACTGGATGCACCTAAACCTCTAGCTTGCATCTGTGCTGTAGCATTACGCATAGCTCCTGCAGCCCATGCAGGTGTATCACCACCTTCAAAATCCTGCATCAATGTTGTAAGCTCATCCTTGACTGTAGCAGCTTGCACCTCTCCAGTGCCAAAGGCTTCCCCTACTTTAGTTTGATCTACTGCACTACCTGATATTTCTTCTCCTGCTTGAAATGTACGAGTAGGCATACCCTGTACTGTCTGAGCTTGATCTATCTGAGCAGCATCTAGGTCTGATACTTTAGTTGTATCTTTTTCTTGAGCTATTACAGTTTTACTAGGACCTGTAGAGGTAGCAGCTTGTACACCTTTACCAAAAGTATCTGGAAATTTTTCTTTTAAATCTTGACCAAAACCTACTTGTACAAATCCTTCAGGCACACCATAACCACCTGAGTTAACTATAACCTCTTCTCCTGTTGTAGGATTAAAATATCTTTGAAAGGCTTGTGTTACAATTGCACCTTCAGGTGGTGGAGTAAAACCTGCTTCAGTTGCACTTTTTTGAATAGGTTCTTTAAGACCTTCTAGTACACCTTGTACACCTGTCTGAGCTTTCTGTGTTGTAGCAGTGGTAGCAGTAACATTAGAGGGTGTATCTGCAGTAGCAGTTGTAGCTACCTGTGCAGGATCAGTGACGATAGGTGCAACACCTGCAGCCTGACCTGTAGTTGCCTCTAAAACTGTTCCTGAAGCATCAGGATTAATATTGGCGACAGGAGTAGCAGCGACTGTACCTGCAGGATTTACTATAGCTCCTGCTGTTAGATTAGCTTGCTCTTGAGCCATCTGCTCTTGTGTATAAGTTTGACCCCCTGTAGTAACTGTAGGTGGTGTAAAACCTAACATTTCTTCAGGAGGTGTACCACTACCACCATAACCGGGTGACATTTCTATTGGAGGTTGACTTGAAGCTAAATTTGAAGAACCTTGAGGTTGTTGTGCTATATTAAAAGATCCTGCACCTGCACCATACATCTGATTCATTTGAGAAGCACTTTGAGTTTGTCCACCTGCTCCTTCTTTTTGTGCTTGAGCTTTCCAATCTTCAAAAGAAAAAGGTGCTTGACTAAAATCGTAATTTTTAAAACTATCTAAATTAGAATAATCTCCACCAGAACCTTTAATATACTTGTTCATTTCAGATAGTCCACCTGTCTGCATTTGCTGTACCTGTGTATATCCTTGTGGAATAGGAGTAGTAGGAACGAATGTACCATCAGCATTAACTGTACCAGTTACATAAGTAGACATACCTTGTGGATTTTTATAAAGTCTCTGTTGTATGGTGGGTGCTGTACCTGCTGCAGTTTTTTCTGCAAGTGTCTGTGGTCTAATTAATTGAGCCTGATCTGTAGCTCTCTTTGCAAACTGTTGTCCTTGATTATTGCCAAAGGTTTGAGCTTGTGCAGTTGTTACTCCTGAGACAGGAGATGTAGGTTGAAACTGTTCAGCTACAGTTTTTTGTATAGGTTGATCATAACCAGTAGGTAATGTAACTTTACCATCAGGACTAAATACCTGTTTAGCTTGCTCCACCTCTTGTTGATTTGGTTCTATAGGTATAGTTGTAGGGAGAGGATCTGCTTTTGGTTTTAAAGCCTCTATCTCTGGAAAAGTAGGACCTCCAGATACACCACCCATATAACTTTGACCGAGAATATCATTTGCAATTCCAGTTCCTTGAGATGGATCATAGCCCTGTGTAGCATAAAGATTTTTAGTATATGTTTTTGAAGTATTGTACTCTTGTTTTAATTGATCTAAGGTTTTTCCAATATCAGCAGAAGTTCTAGAAAATGTATCTTGAGGGTTGATACCTTCTTTATTCATAAACTCTTCAGCAAAAATTGTATTTGCTGTAAAATTATTTATTGAGGGTTGCCCAAATTTTTTCGTATGGTCATCAAAAGCTTTTGCAACAGGATCTGAGGGAGTATTTTGACCATAAAATTCTGATGGATCTCCACTATTAGTATAACCATTTGCACTTAATAAATCATTAACAGCATTAAGATTGTAGTTAGGATTTTTAAGAATAGCTTTTCCAGTATGGGGATTTGTACCTATTACCTCCCAACTACTCGTATCAATGCCTCTATCTGAAAAATAATTATCAGGCAAACCACTAGTGCTATGTATATTGTAAGCACGATCTATCCCTACATCCTCAAGAGCTTTTATTTGATCATCAAGTCCTACACCAGTTTGATATGCCATGTAAGTTACATCAGCTAGTTTCTTAATAGCTTCTTCAGATGGCTCTACTGCTCCACCTTGTGCAAAACCTAATGCTTCACTTTGAACTAATGCACCTTTGTTAGCTGTAACTGCTGCTTTAGCTCTTGGGTTAGCTTTTACAAAAGCATCTATTGATGACCATCTTGCAGGACCATCATAACCAAAAGCCTCAAGATTATCTTTAGCTTCTCTAGCTGTTATACTTCTTTTCTCTGCCATCTAA
>TARA_R100000773_G_scaffold17335_1_pt1 | contig 10554 bp, 4 predicted proteins | sample TARA_R100000773 | Tara Oceans TARA_R100000773 (sample SAMEA2623365) | marine metagenome | biome: marine biome (ENVO:00000447); feature: surface water layer (ENVO:00002042); material: "saline water (ENVO:00002010), including plankton (ENVO:xxxxxxxx)" | depth 5 m | reverse complement strand
CAAACAAATGCTGTTGTAGAAAGCATTGCTACTCTTCCATCAGATGATGGAGAAGATAAACTTTATATGGTTGTAAAAAGAACAATTAATGGAGCAACAAAAAGATACATAGAGCAATTACAACTAATTGATTTTGGCACAACAACAGAAGAAGGTTTTTTTTGTGATAGTGCTTTAACTTTCCCAGCAAAAACAGATACAGGTGGTTTTCCTACCCCTGTTGATTATTCAACACAAAGAACAACTGCTATGACAGGGTTATACCATTTAGAGGGAGAAATAGTTACTATTACAGCAAATGGTGCAGCCCATGCTGTTCGTACAGTATCTTCAGGAGATGTTACATTATCTTTTGAAAGTAACTTAGCTGTCATGGGTTTAGGATATAATTCACGTATGCAAACATTACGTCTTGAGGGTGGTAGCCAGGATGGAACATCACAAGGAAAACCTAAAAGAATTCATGGTATTACAGTAAGACTTTTAAATACTGTTGGTTTAGATGTTGGTACAAATAGTTCAAATATAGAAACTATACCATTTCGTGACAGTTCTATGGCTGCATCTGTTGCTGTACCTCTTTTTACAGGGGATAAAGAAGTTGAATTCACAGGAACATTTTTTGAAAATGATAAAGTTTATTTAAGTCAAAACCAAGCTTTGCCATGTACGATCTTGGCAATTTATCCACGTTTTACAACATTTGATATTTAACCATGCTACCAGTTTTACAAGTATTATCATTAGGCGCAACTTTACTAGGTGGGTTGCAACAAAAAAGACAAGCAGATAGTGCAGCAAGAGCAGCGCAAGAGGTTGGTGAATTTAATGCACAGCTGATTGAACGTAACGCAGTTTTAATTGATAAACAAAAAGATGTTATTAATACTAATCATTCTATCTTTAAAAAAAGAAGAAGAATGGCATTAGATAGCGTTCAGAGTTCTGTAAGAGCAAACACAGCTTATGCTGGGATAGATATAGCATCAGAAACAACATTTCAAGTTATGGATAAAAATGCCAGGGAATTTGATTTTGAAATTGCTACAGCTAATTTTAATAACGCTGTTGTAAATGAGCAGCTAGAAGATGCAAAAGAAGATGTAAGGCTGCAAGCAGAATTATCACGTAAAGAGGGTGGAATGCAAGCTGCCAATCTTAGAAATCAAGGAACAACTGCTTTAATTAAATCTTTAGGTACAGGTATTAGGCAAGCAGACGATTATGGATTTTTCACATGAGAATACCTTTTTATCAAAGTTCAGTAAGCCCTACAAATGAAGCTCCAGGCAGACCTATCCAGGCTAGGCGCAATATGGCTTTAGAAACTAAAACTAAAATTACAGAGGGTGCGCCACTTGCCCAGGCATTATCAGAGGTAGGTAATTTCACAGCTGTTAGAATAAATATGGCTAGGGAAAATCTACTAAATGAAGCCCAGCTAGGTTTAGATTTAGAAATGGATAAGGCATTCAGAGAGTTTAAGCAGTACGGAACACCTAATACAAAATTTTCTGGTTTAAGTTTTAACAAGATCCTAGATGGTGAAAGCCCATTGTGGGGATCACGTATGGATGAGATTAAAGCTAAAATAAAGAAAAATTTAGGTAAAGATAAATACATGAATAATAAATTCGATTTGTATTTTTCTAAGATTGAGCAAAATGGTCGGTTAAAATTAAGAGGAATTGTAGATCAAAAAGTTCGTGCAGCTGCTGCTCAACACAGGAGCATGAGGTTTCAATTAAAACAAGATGAGTATTCTGATGCAGATACAGAATTACCAGCAAGTGTACGTTTGTATAATTTTAATCAAGACATGGCTAAAATAGTTACAGACAAAAAGAAATTGTCTGATTTTGGGTTTGATAAAACAAAACTTTCAAAACAAGAAACATCTTTTGTCAGTAATACTGCGCTATCTTTGATTGAAAAAATATCTATAGATAATCCTAATACAGATGCTGCAAGTATTGTTCTTGATGAAATTAGAACAGTAGCCCTACCCAGCAAGGGAGAAAATGCCGAAACACAATATACCGACCTGGATGAAAATCAAAAATTTGCTGTTGATTTATTAAGAAAACTCCCAGCAAGTGAAAGGGCAGCTGTTTTAAGTAGTGTTTATAAAGTAGCTAATTTTGCAGAAGCACAAACAACAACTGAGGCTCGTGAAGCTGCTATTGCTAAGCAAAAAAATGAATTATTTAAAGAAAGCAAAAAACAAATTAAAGCAGAAGCAAAAAGTAATATTGAAGATGTAGGAATACAAATTGGCAATTTATCAAAATTAAATGAACAATTAATTAGTGATACAGGTAATTTGCACAAAGTAAATCTTGGTGATTTAGATGCTATAGTTGCTCAAGTTGATAGGCACATAACAGCTTTAGGTGTTTATGAACCGACAGCTGGAGAAAAGCCTGGTCAAAGTTCGGCATATAAAGCGGCTATAACTTTAAAAGAAAAAATTGGTGAAACAAAACTAAAAGCACAAACTGTGCAACAATATCATGCTTTACCTAATCAAATGCAGCAAAAAGAATTTATCGAAGATTTAGAAAATGCTGGAACACAGTTAGGGGTTGAAACAGCAAACATTATTAAGGGATTACATAAAGATCAAGAAAATGCTTTTCAAAATAATGATGGTCTTAGTCACATTGTTAATACACATAATTTAAGAAGTGGTGGCAAAGTTGGTAAACATACGTTTACAGAATTTAATCCAGAGTTAATGAGTACAGAAGATGATTTTGCCCAATGGTTTGATAGTCGTGAAAAATTAGCAGCACTAGTACATAGAAATTATAATCCAGAAGCAGCAGATCCAGAAGCCCCTATTCAGTATTTTACTAGTAAAGAAATAGGATATTTTAAAGATATTTATGATCGTTCTCCTCCACAAAACCAACTTAGATTATTAGAAAATATGGTTAGTGCAATGGGTGGTGAAGCTTTGGATAGTGTCCTGGATCAAATGTCAGAGAACCCAAATTTAGTTGTTGCTGCACGTTTGGCAGAATTTGCTGAAGATAATCCAGATGACGGACAATCTGTTGTTGCAACTCAAACAGCTTTGTTCATTATCCAGGGCAACAAAATGGCTGAAGAGGGTCAATCACTTGCCTGGTATGATAAAAAAGCAGCTGGTCAAACTATAATGGATATAAAAAGTGCTTTTGTTGATACAGCAAAAACAATTATTCCAGATTGGCAAGCAGCAGCTGAAAGTTTTTTACTAGGTAAATTTGGAAAAGGAATGGTCAGAGAAGATGTAGATTACGATAGTGATGACAAAAAAAGTATGACCAAAAACGCTATTATGTTTGGAATGAATAAAATTCTTAATGGTAGTTTTGATAAAGACATAAGTAGTATTAGCAATTTTGTAGATGGTGAAGAGATGCCATTTGCATCAAGTGGTGGCATCCAAGAGTTTAACGAGTATTTTACAATCTTTTTGCCCAGAGGAATGAATGTAAATACTATTCAGAGAAATTTAGAAATAACAACTGCTGAACACATTAATAATTCAGCAGCAAAAGATGCAGATGGTAATTTAATTTATGGTGATGCAGCTGCAAATAAATTTGAATTTAAAGAAGATGATATATTATACATGAACCAAAATCCAGATAAGTTTGGTTTTTTAGCTAACACAGCTGGTCATTATCAATTAGTTATGTATGACGAAAACAGAGAAGAAGTACGTGCTGTTATTGATAGAAATAGCAATCCTATTTATGTCGATATGGGTATTTTTGGTATGGAAATAAATGAGCCTATTTACGACCCAGCTAAAGAGGTCAAAGGTATGTTTACATTTAATTAAGAAAAATAATGGATTTATTTTATAAAAAATCTCTAAGGCCATCAGCTTTAGATTACAAACTTACTCGACCTTTTGAATTTAAAGATCGTGAGGGTACGTTTGTTGAAAACTATGCTGCTGCTAGAGATCAAATGTTTTCAAGTGGTCGTTCTGACAGCATGGCAAATATGTTGTATGACGCATATAAACCTATTCTTAATCATGTAAATAAAACACTAAAAGAAAATAATATTGTAACTCAAAATTTTAACATTGGAAAAAACGAACATACTTATGCTGGTATAAGAAATGAAATTTTACATAATCCAGCTTATTTAATGACAAAAAGTGGCAATCCTGTAGCTGGTTATTTTGGTAAAGATGATTTTTATTTTAAAAAAGCAAATGCTATAGTTAATACTATAAAAGAACATCCAGATTTATTTCCAGAATTACAAGATATAACGCTGCAATCTATTGAGCAGCAAGCTATAGAAATAGCTTTAAAAGACCATGCAGAATTACAAGGTATTACTGAAAATAGCCCAGGTTTTTTTAATGCTCTAGCTAGATTTGCTGGTGGTATGAGAGGTGCAGCAACAGACCCACCAATTGCCCTATCTATGATTATGAATTTAGATCCCAAAATGGGGCTTGGAAAATTAATGTTGAGAGAAGCATTTGTTGGTGGTGTATCAGAATTTGCTGTCCAGGAAAGAGTACAAAAGTGGTATGGTGAATTAGGTTTAGATTATTCTTTTGAAGATTTTGCAAAGGCTGTGGCTACAGGTTCAGCTTTAGGTTTTATTTTACCTGGCGCATTTAAATTAGGAGGACAAACTGTAAAAATAACAAATGATTGGGTGCAAAAAGGATTAGAGGTTTTAGGTGTTAATAAAAGAAAAATAACTCCAGAGGGAGAAGAAGTAAAAGCAATGGAGCAAAGCATAAAGGATTTAGCAAATAGTAATCCAAATAAAAATCCAGATACTATGGAAAATATTGCTAAACACGAAAATGCTGTAGAAACTGCAAAAAATCAATTGCTAAATAATGAGAGTGTTGAAGTTGATCCTATTGATCCAGCTGATTTATCTGATTTAGAATTAAATAGAAAAATTAATCAAAATAATGAGCATAGCGTTCACAGTTTTGATCCTAATGAAATTGAGGTTGATGCTAAAACATTTCAATTTAAAGAGGGTGGTGATGCTTTTGGTGTTACTGATAAACTAAAAAATACAAAAAAATGGGACACAATTGCAGCTGGTACAGTAACTGTTTTTGAAAGAGCAGATGGTAAAAAATTTATAGCTGATGGGCATCAAAGATTAGGTCTAGCTAAAAGAATAATGAGTGAAGATCCTAGTCAAAATATAAAAATGAATGCTTTTGTCTTACGTGAAGCAGATGGTATTTCAGCTGAATTTGCTATGGTAAGTGCTGCAATCACAAATATTATTCGTGGCACAGGTTCAGATTTAGATGCTGCAAAAATCTATCGTAGTAACCAGGGATTAATACAAAAAGAATTTGCTGATATTATACCCCCCTCTTCAGCTATGTTTAGAAGAGCAGAGGACTTATCTAAACTTAGTGACGATAATTGGGGAATGATTGTCAATCAAGTTATTTCATCTGACTTTGGTGCTATAGTTGGTCGAATTATTCCAGATGATCCAGCAATACAAAAAGCAGCAATAAGTGTTTTATCCAGGCAAAAGGTTGATAATCAATTTCAAGCTGAAGCAATTGTAAGACAGGTTAAAGCTACAGAAACAGACACATCTGTTCAGACAAGTTTATTTGGTGATGAAGTAGAGGTTGAAAGTTTATTTGTAGAACGTGCTAAAATTTTAGATGAAGCAAAAAGAATAATTAAAAGAGATCGTGCAGCATTTAGTACGCTTGTAAGAAATTCTACTGAATTTGAAAAAGGTGGTAATCAATTAAACAAACTTGGTAATCAACAAAAAGTTTTAGATGATGGTGCAATGTTAGCTATTTTAATGGCTAGTGCAGATAAAAAGGGAGCAATTTCAGATGCGCTTACAAAATCAGCAAGGGAAGCAAAAGAAACAAACAGGTATGGACAGGCTGCAAAAGGTTATGTCGAAGCTCTCAGACGAGGAATTGAAAAGGGCGATTTCAACAGCACAGACTTTAGTAACAATGGAAGGAGCATTGATGCTACAACAGAAGTCAGCAATGTATCACCGAACACAAAACAAAATGAAAACATAGCTAAATTTGATGATCCTGGTGGGGCTGCTGCAAAAGAGCAAGCTGATCAATTACAAGAAGAAATTATGCCAGAAAGAATTAGTGAAGCTTTTCAGGCTGATGTTCGTTTAAGGCAAGATTTAAATAAAAGAATTGATGAGGGTGCATCAGAAACTGAAGTTGATAGTCATCCAGCTGTAACAAAAGCAATTGAGGAAGCTAACGCATTACCAGAAACAACAACATTAAAAGGTTATGGAACAAAAGAGTTTAATGAAAGTAGAGAATTTTTATTTGGTACAGAAAAAGTCATTGGCTATGAAAATGCTATTGATAAATTGTATGAGGGTGCAAAAGATTTAGCCTGGGGTGGTACTACTAAAGGTGTTGTCTTACAACAAAAAAAAGCTGTGATTGTTTTAGGTGCGCCAGCAGCTGGGAAATCATCTATAGCAGATCCCATAGCTAGAAAAATAAATGCAGCTGTTATTGATCCAGATGAAGCTAAAAAAGTATTACCAGAATATAAAGGTGGTATTGGTGCAAATGCAGTACATGAGGAAAGTAGTAAATTAGCAGATGGTGTTTTGCAATTAGCTGTGGGTATGGGTGATAATATTGTTATTCCTAAAGTTGGTGGCAAAGCAGATAGTATTAGAAAACTAGCAAAAAGATTAAAAGCAGAGGGATATGATATAACATTAATGGATATGCAAGTTTCTTATAAAGAAGCTAGAAACAGGATGTTTAAAAGATTTGTTAAAACAGGTCGGTTAATTAATCCAGATTATGTCAGGCAAGTGGGTAGTAATCCTACAAAAACATATTATACTCTAAAACAGGAAGGCATTGCAGATGGCTACACGCAAATCGACAACAACGGAGGGTTTGACCAACCCAAGCCAGTCCTCGAAGATACAAGAAACATCCTCGAAGGAACTGATATTCGATTACGACAAAAAGGAAGAAATGGGGATAGCGTCAGCCCAATCTCCAGAAATGAAAGAAACGATAGCCAAATTGTTGAAGAAGAAATTGCAGACCTAGATGAAAACCTAGAAATACCTTTTAATGTTGTTGATAATAACGGCAACGAAAATTTTATCCCACAAAGTATTAAATCACTTAAAGAAGAATTTGCAGCTGACAAAAATGTTGTAGATAGATTGGATTATTGCGCGATATGAGTTTTACGAATTGTATTCAAGATGGTGTTTCAGAGGGTAAAATATCCCAGGCAGAAGCTGATAATATTAAAGAACAATATGAATTGAATTTTCAAGAAAAGACAAAATCTATGTCACCAGCTGATGCTGCTTTTGAAGCACAGAAAGAAATAACTGAAAGTATTAAATATGAAAAACTTTTAAAAAGACGACAAAAATTATTACAAGTTGCTGCAATAAAAAAACTATTAGTTGATGAAGCTAAATACAAAAATGCTTTTGGTCAAAATGATGAGTTTGATTTTTTAGAAGCTATATACACAAAAGATAATTATTCTAATATTTCTTCCCTGGAACAAAGAATTGATGCCACTACCCAGCTGTATCTTTCAGATATAAATGAATTCTTATGGAACAACAGAAAAAAAGTAGGTGGTTTTAATAGAAACAAAGCACAACAAAATAACATTGTTAAAAGTATGCTGGGTGAAAAAGTAGATGATGCAGCAGCTGTAGAAATGGGTAAAGCTTTGGGTGACGTTTTTGAAAAAATGCGTTTACGATTTAATAAACTAGGTGGGAATATTGGTAAATTAGAGGGTGGTTATTTTCCTGTTACCCATAATGCTTTTGCTGTCAGAAATACTGACATGAAAGAATGGATAGAATTTACAAAAAAACATATTGCCTGGGATAAAATGATTGATAATAAAACAGGCTTACCATTTACAGATGGTACAATTACAATCGCTTTACGTGATGTTTATCAATCCATACGTTCAGAGGGATATAATAAACGTACTCCTGGTGGAGCATTGCAAGGTAAATCAAAAGCTAATACCAGGTCGGATCACCGATTTTTACAATGGAAAGATGCTAATGCTTTTTTGGCATACAATGAAAAATTTGGTGTAGGAGAGCCATTTGATATTGCGATTGCTCATGTAAAATCTATGTCAAAAGATATAGCTATGATGGAACGATTGGGAACAAATCCTAATGCAACGCATCAATTTTTAAAAGATAGATTGATGAATAAGTATATGAATGAGGGTACTGATAAACAAATAGCTAAAGCTAACAAAATAGCTAATCGAATGGATGGTTATTATGGGATGCTAAATGGTACTCTGAATACTAATATTAATACCTGGTGGGGTAATAGTATGGCTGGGTTAAGATCTATGCTTACTGCTGCTCAATTAGGTGGCGCATTTATATCAGCTGTTAGTGATATAAATTTCCAACGTATGACACGTTCTATGAATGGGTTGCCACAAATAAATACGATTAGTGCTGTTTTAAAACAAATGAACCCACTTAAATTTGAGGAACGTGCAAAAGCAGCTGTCAGACTTGGATTAATTGCTGATGGATTGACAACGATTGCAATGCACCAGCAGAGAATGCTAGGGGAAATTCATGCACCAGAAATAGCTAATAGAATAGCTGATGGTGTGCTTAGAGTATCTTTATTAAATCAATGGACAACAGCTGGTCGCTGGGCTTTTGGCATGGAATTCCTGGGCTTTATGGCTGACAATTCCAAAACTGCTTACAAAGATCTCAATCCAAAATTTAGAAATACATTAAACAAATATGGGATTGAGGAAGGAAAGTGGGATATTCTTAGAAATACAAAAACTTATACCCATGAGGGAGCAGAGTTTTTTGATATAAATACTTTGGCAAATCGTTCTGATCTTACAGAAGATTTAAGAGAAGATTTAGCAAAACAAGTTTTAGAAATGATAAATGTCGAAACAAATTTTGCTGTTCCATCTGCATCTTTAAAAGGTCGTTTTATGGTGGGTGGTGAAGCCCAGGCTGGTACGTTATCTGGCGAAATAATGAAATCCATTTTAATGTATAAGAATTTTGGTGTGACGTTAATTTTTACTCACATGATGAGAGGAATGTCACAAACTGATGCAACCTCAAGATTTGCTTATTTTGGTAGTTTCCTTATTGGAACAACTGTCATGGGTGCAGCAGCAATGCAGTTAAAAGAGATGGCAAAAGGTAGAGATCCTAGAGATATGACAGATTATAAGTTTTGGGGTGCTGCTATGTTGCAAGGTGGTGGCTTGGGTATCTTTGGTGATTTTTTAAATTCAAATGTAAATCGTTATGATAGTTCCATTTCTAAAACTTTAGTTGGAAGTGTGGGTGCTTTTTATGATGATGCTGCCAGGTTAACTATTGGTAATGTTTTTGAATTAGTTAATGGTAAAGATACAAACATTGTTGATGAGGGAATAAGATTTTTTTCTAAATATACACCTGGTTCTTCTCTTTGGTATTCAAGACTTGCAATGGAACGAATGGTTATTGATCAACTAAGGTTATGGAATAATCCAGGCAAAACTAAAAAAAGTTTTAGAAAAAGAGAAAAAAGATACAAGAAAGATTATGGGCAGAAATTTTGGTGGAAACCTGGGCAAACATCTCCCAACAGAAATATTGATTTTGAAGCAGCAATAGGTAATTAAAATGTCAGTATCATCAACAAATAATGTTGTCATCTTAAACGCAGATGGCAGCACACACTCCTTTACATTTAATTTTAAGATTTTTGCTGCGAGTGATTTAAAAGTTATTGTTAGATCATCAGCTGGTATAGAAACAGATCAAACACTTAATTCACAATATATTATTCCTGATAGTTCTGTAGATAATGCTAGTGGTGGTAATATTTTATTTAAATTTAATACAGGCACAAGTTCAGACGCACATTTTTCTTCTACCGATTTTAGACCAGCAAACGGATCTAAGGTTATTTTAAGGCAAAATATACCTCTTACTCAAACACTAGACTTAGTAAACAATGATCCATTTGATGCTGAAACTTTAGAAAGCAGCCTGGATAGAATAGTTTTACAAGTGCAATCTGTTAAAGAAGCTGTAGACAGATCTATAAAATTTAGTCGTTCTAATTTATTAGATAGTTCTGGATCTCAAATAAGTTCTACTTATGTCGATATTGAAGAAGATACCACAGCTAGGGCAAACAAATTATTATCGTTTGATAGCACAGGTACACCCATTGCTACACAAGAGGTAGGTACGGCTAAAGGAGATTGGGCTGCTAGCACTGTTTATCAAGAGCGTGATATTGTAAGAGATACATCAACTAATAATTTATTTATTGTAAATACGGCTCACACAAGTAGTGGTTCAGAACCATTAACAAGTAACGCAAATAGCTCAAAATATACTATAATTCTTAATAATGGTGCTTACACCAACATAACTGCTTCTGGTGTTATCACTGGATCAACTATTGAGCCAACTGGAGATACATCCTCTGGAGATAATGCTGCAATTGGTCATACAAGTGATGAGGGTTTA
>TARA_R100000773_G_scaffold3663_3_pt1 | contig 10621 bp, 17 predicted proteins | sample TARA_R100000773 | Tara Oceans TARA_R100000773 (sample SAMEA2623365) | marine metagenome | biome: marine biome (ENVO:00000447); feature: surface water layer (ENVO:00002042); material: "saline water (ENVO:00002010), including plankton (ENVO:xxxxxxxx)" | depth 5 m | reverse complement strand
CTAGAAGACGGCTCTAAAATGTCTATCGGAGAAGGTGGCAAGATTAGTAGAGCACCTCGTAAAGGAGGAGAAGGCGAAGGCGAAGGACAAGAAGGCGAGGCTGGAGAAGGAGGACAAGCAAGAATAGGCGAAGGAGGTACACCTCCGAAAGCTGGACGTAAGCCTAAAGCTCCACCAGCAAGGAAAGACCCACCAAAATCACCTTTCCCCCCAGCAAAAGATAAGAAAGCCCCACCTAAAAAGAAGCAATCAGCTCAACAAAAGCTAGAGGAAGAGGAAAAGAAAGAGGAGCTTAACGAAGTGGAGGTTATGGAGATGCTTGTGGAGAGATTTCCCGACCTTGACAAAGAGATGGCTGCTGCAATCGCCTCAGCGGTCGCTGAGATATATGCGCCTGAGGTCGAAGTCGTTGACGCAGAAGACGAGAAGGACGAGGAGGAAATGAAGCACACTCCAGACCACAAAGAGGAGGACAAGATGTACTCAGAGCAAGAGAAGCTCTTAACAGAATTAAAGGCTCAACTAGAATCTCAAGAAGCTGAGCTAACAGAATTAAAGACACAAGCTGCGTCGGAAGGCGTTAAGCGTGTGACGTCAACAGCTCGCAAGACTGAGCCTGTAGACTTAACGAAACTTTCAACAGAGGAGCGAATTAAGGCTCTTTATAATAAATTCAATAAATAAGCCTAAAACACTCTTAAAATGGCAAATGCAACAATCAATACGACATACGTCGGGCAGTTAGCTACCCCCTTTGTCGCACCAGCGATTCTTTCCGCTGATTCTATAGCTAACGGATATATCTCTGTACTAGAGAACGTAAGACACGAAGCTGTCCTTAAGAAGTTCTCAGGTGGGGCTATTGCTGACAGAACTTGTGAATTCACTACAGCAGCTGGAGCTTTAGTTCTTAGCGACGTTACGCTTACAACTAACCAGCTTCAAGTTAACGAGCAAATCTGTAACAAAGACTTAGCTCAAGATTGGGCAGCAGCTCAAATGAGAGGTGCGGACGCAGCAGCTCCTAACGCTTATCAGGCTTTCTTATCTCAGTACGTTGCTAAGATTGTCTCTCAGGACGTTGAGCGCAATATGTGGAAAGGCAAGTACAATCACTCTGACGGAAGCACAACATCGACTCATCAGTCTTTTGCTGGTATTATGAACAAGTATGTTGCTGGAGCTGGTACTCACGAGACTCTTAATGTTGGAGCTTGGCAAGGTGGCACGCCAGGAACTACAGCGACGTACATCCTTGACAAGTTAGCTAATCTAACAGCTGACGCTCCTGACGCTATTGCTGGAGACCCAGATACTAAGCTAATTATGTCTCGCAAGAGTGCTCAGCTTTACTACGAAGCTCTTGCTGCAACTTATAACCTTCCATTCCTAAACGATGGCTTAGTAGCTCGCTACAAAGGTTATGAGATTTTGACACCAGCTGGATTCCCTAACGACACAGCTATCTTGACTAAGATTGATAACATCTATTTCGGTACTAACGTCCTTACTGATATGATTGAGGCTCGTATGTTAGACCTTACAGGAGTAACAGGCGACGCCGTAACTCGTGTAGCTATGTTATTCGACGCTGGCTGTCAAATCGTAGACGAGGCGTCTATGGCTTGCGTAAGACGTTCAGCGTAACAATTATTAAATCGGATAAGAGAGGAGGGGCAACCCTCTTCTCAACTCCACAAACTCTAATTCAATGGCGTGTAACACGACAGTATCGGGGAGAGCGTTACCCTGTAAAGACTCTCTCGGAGGTATCAAAAAAATATGGGTAGTTAGCTCTGTAGGAGGCGACGCAACTGTGAGCTTTGTGGAGGACAATCTCTCAACGGTTTCAAGTGGAGCTGTAGCAAACTCTACATCAGCGACAATCCTTAAAAGCTACGAAATGCACAAGAACGTCGGGTCATTTACTCAGACGCTTAACGTATCTCCTGAGAACGGGACTATCTTCTACACTCAGGTCGTTTCTTGTCAATTCTCTAAGGAGGTAGCAGCCGACATCGGAGGCTTTCAAGATATGATTAAAGGACGTCTAGCTATCGTTGTGCAAGATGTGAATGACAACTACTTTGTAGTCGGTCACACTAGAGGCTGCGAGGTAACGGCTGGCTCTGTAGAATCAGGAACAGCTCTAGGAGACTTTAACGGACTTAAGTACGAATTCACAGCTCACGAAGCTATCGCAGCTCCATTCTTAACAATTACAGGAGCGAACCTTACGTTCACAGCGACAACTTAATTTTAAGCTCGCATTTTTAACTGATTAGGATGAGGGGAGGCACAGGCTTCCCCTTATTTGATTAAGATGATTAGATTACAGCCAAATACAGCCTCTCAGACGCTCTATGCTTCCCCCTTTCAAGCTAGGAAGTATCTAAGCACGTTTACACACTATTTAATCGAGTTTAAAGGTATGTCGACGAGTAAGACTTTCCGTCTTATCCTAAACACTACATCGGACAACTCACGCTTCACATCGGCAACGATAGGAACTAATGTCGACGATGCGATTAACGGAAGCATAAAAATCGAGGATTCAGGATTCTACACCTTTATCATCTACGGACAGACCTCATCTTCTAATCTAGACCCAACTAACGCCTCAGTCGTGGGGATTTGTCAGAGAGGAATCTTGCAAATCGTCGGTGAGGAAGCGTGGACAATTCCTTCAATCGATATACCTGATAACGTAGTATATTACGAGTAACAAATGGACTTAATAACACTATCACAATACGAAGAGAAGTCTCATCAAGAGCAACCCTCAGGAAAGGGATGGATAAACTATGGAGACGACAACCTCTATCCTAACTATCTAGTCGACTTGTATCAATGCTCAGCGACTCACAATGCTCTGTGTACGTCTATAGCTTATATGATATTCGGAAAGGGAGTACAAACGGACTCTCTAGACGCCAGATTGAAAGCTGAGGAATGGAATCTTAACGACGAAATCCGCAAGGCTTGTCTAGACCTTAAAATTCAAGGAGGATTCGCTCTAGAGATTATCTATTCAATTGACAGAACGACGATTTCTAAGGTTCGACATCTACCCTTTGAAAATATACGCTCAGGAGAGGTAAACGATAGAGAGGATGTAGATTTCTACTACTACTCTAGAGATTGGTCTGACGCCTCACAAGAGCCTCAAGAGATTAGAGCTTTTGACCCTGAGGACAGCAAGGACTACCCGACTCAGATTATGTATGTCAAGCCGTTCTCAATAGGCTCATTCTACTATCCTAAGCCTGATTATCAAGGCTCAATCTCTTATATCGAGCTAGACAAGGAAATCGGCACTTATCACATAAACAACATCAAGAACGGACTAGCCCCCAGCTTCACTATCCACTTCAAAAATGGTACTCCAGCACAAGAGGAAAGGACTAGAATAAGAACGGACATTGAGAATCAGCTTGCGGGAGCTACGAATGCGGGTAAGTTTATAATCACATACTCAGACCAGCCAGACAGGAAGCCTGATTTTGAGCCTTTCCCCCTAAGTGATGCAGATAAGCAATATCAATTCCTATCGACTGAGGTGACTGACAAAATAATGGTCGGTCATAGAGTCGTATCGAGTGCGATGTTTGGAGTCAAGACAGCTGGACAGCTAGGCAATACTCAAGAGCTTGCTGTAGCTTCTCAGCTATTCGATAGACAAGTGATAGAGCCATACCAGAGAATCGTCAACAAAGCTCTCAAGAGCCTTTTCAGAGCTGCTGGCGTCCCCGATGTGGTCGTAGTGAGTAAATCTGCTCCGATTCTTATTGAGGCGTCTAAAGACGAGCTAGAGAGCTTCTCTGACTATCCTGACTCTGTATCTAATAACGCTAAGAGAGGGATAGAGCTTAACGAGAATCAAGGGAATAAATGTGCTACACAGACAGGAAAGGTGAGAGCGCAACAATTAGCTAAAGGAGAGGCTATCTCAATCGATACTATTAAGAGGATGTACTCATACTTAAGCCGTGCGGAGGAGTATTATGACGAGAACGACACGAAAGCCTGCGGAACTATCTCTTATCTACTCTGGGGAGGTAAGGCTGCTTTAGGATGGAGCAGAAATAAGCTCAGAGAATTAGGTGAGCTTAACCTATCTGAGGACGAGTGCTGTGACAACAAGTGTTGTGAGCTAGAACAGAAGCCTGAGGATTGCTGTGAGAAGCCTTGCTGCGAAAAGCACAACCTCTCAGAAGAGCAAATCCACGAGCTAGACCTAGCTAGTGACTTTCTTATTGAGTTAGGAGAGGAGATGTCCGACGATTACGAGCTTATCGATTGTAGAAAGGTCGACTATGACGAGGAGAAGTCTCAGGATGCGATGTGGAGCTTTGCAAGAGCTATCGGAGGAGGACGTAAAGAGAGCGACCCCTCAGAGGTATCGTCACAAGACAACAAGCTGATAAAGGTGCGATATGCTTATATGCCTCAGGAGGTCGATACAGAGGTCTACAAGTCACGAGATTTCTGTCGTAAGATGGTCGGAGCTGGTAATAAAGTATGGGCTAAAGAACAGATAGAGCTTGCAAGCACAAAAGCCGTGAACAAAGGCTGGGGAGCTGGAGGAGCTGCGACGTATGATTTGTTCCTATATAAGGGAGGAGGTAGCTGTGCTCACTATTGGGAGCGTAGGACGTACCTTAAGAAAGGCAACAAGCAAATCTCAGTCAATAGGGCAAAGAAAATAATGAGAGAGGCTGGATATGAGCCTCTCGTTAAGAACTCTCCGAAGGTAGCTAAGAGACCTCGTGATATGGGCAACAATACAAGAGGCTTTCTAGATGGACGAGGTAATTGGACAACCCCACAATAAATTTAACTAAATGGCACTAACAGCAGAAATCTTATTTGTAAATCCTGACTACCTTAAGAGACTAACAAATCTCAACGGCTCAGTCGAGGACTCGTACATCATTCCGAGCGTAATCGTTGTCCAAGACAAAATCATACAGCAGTATCTAGGGACAGACCTCTTAAACAAGCTCAAAAGTGACGTAAGTGGAGGAAGCCTATCAGGTAACTATGAGACGTTAATGGACAGCTATGTGAGGAAGGCGGTTTGCTGGTGGACTATGGTAGACTTAATCCCATCGCTCTACACTAAAATCGACAACGGAGGTCTAGTGATAAGGTCTGCTGAGAACACGACTCCAATCTCAGAGAATGACCTACACAGAGAAATCGAAAGAGCACGAACTAACGCTCAATTTTACACTGAGAGACTTGTGACTTACTTGTGCAATAACTCAAACCTCTTTCCAGAATACTCAAGCAACTCAGCTGGCGAAATGACCCCCCAGAGAGAGACTTACAATCAGAACGGAATGACAATATCAGGAGGGAAGGTAACAGAGCTTAAAAAGTACCTCTTCTCGTGACACGAAATAAGAACACACAACTCCTAAAAAATTGGCTTAGTAAAAATGGACATCGAGATTCAAATAATCCTCAACCTCATCCCGATTCTGGGAGCGATGATAGGCGTGTATGTAACCCTGACAAAAGAGGTCGAAAGGCTAAGAGGTAGGATATACTCTCTCGAAGCCGATAGAGACGAGGTTAAGCTGTTAGTCAAGGAGTGCATAGATGGAATCCAAGAGCTTAAAATCTTACTTGCAAAGAAGGGACTCTAATGGAGCTTAAATGGTTTGACATATCAGAATTTGACTCGCCTGATTTAGAGGGGTCAGGAGAGATGATGGAGGAGGAAGTCCTTCAAAGGCTAGACGTAGCTCGTGACATATACGGAAGCCCTATGATTATATCGTCAGGATTTAGAACGATAGCTCACAACAAAGCCGTCGGAGGCGTAAAAAATAGCTCTCATCTTTTGGGATGGGCTGTAGACATCCGATGCACTAACTCACACAGCCGTTTCTTAATGGTCGAAGCCTTGCTCGATGCTGGATTCAATCGGGTAGGCATATCCGACACTTTCATTCACGTCGATTGTGACCCTGAGAAGACTCCGCTGTTGATATGGACGTATTAAGCTCTTTATGAGACCTAGACTTAACGGACAGAAACTAGAGGCATATAAGCACCTCACAAAAGACGAGAGGCGCATCCTAGTAATCGGAGACCTACACGAGCCATTTTGCCTCAAGGGGTATCTTAAATTCTGTAAGGACGTCTACAAAAAGCACAATCTAAATCAGGTCATCTTCATCGGAGATATAATAGACAATCACTACAGCTCATATCACGAGACTGACCCTAACGGACACTCAGGAGGGCTTGAGCTTGCTCTTGCAATTAAGAAGGTCGAGGATTGGGCTAAGGCATTTCCTAAAGCTGACGTCTGCATCGGCAATCACGATAGAATCATAATGCGCAAAGCGTTCTCATCAGCTATCCCTAGAGAATGGATTAAGTCATATAACGAGGTCTTAGGCACTAATTGGAATTGGGTAGAGAGTATCGAGTACGATGGAGTACTCTATGAGCACGGAGAGGGAGGACAAGCTAAGACTAAAGCTAGAAATAATATGATGTCGTCGGTTTGCGGTCACACACATACGGAGGCTTACGTTCAATGGTACGTCGGCAAGAAATACAAAGTCTTCGGAATGCAAGTCGGATGCGGTGTAGACGCTAAAAGCTACGCAGCAGCCTACGCAAAAAACTTCAAAAAACAAGCTATCTCAGTCGGAGTCGTCTTAGGAGGACATACGGCTTACAATGTAATGATGCAACTATGAAAAACCCCCTACTTAATAACTTACTAAAGGGTCTAGATTTGACCCAACTATTCAAAGGCAAAGGAGACCTCAAGAGATGGAGTGCTAAACGCACTATCGGAGGTACGATTGTCGCATACGCTCTCTACAGTATGGAGCAATCTGGAAACGGAATCGAGCCCTATGGAGTGCTCCTATGTCTGATAGGTGTGCTACCTTTGTGCTTGTCTTTTTTAGAGAAGGATTAACCTACAAGAGTGACTCACTTTGACGAGTCTGTGTTAGTTCATTTGATGGGATGCCCTTGCTTCGGTGGGGGCATCTTTTTTTTATGCCTTTCGAGCCCCCGAAAACATTAAGAAAGTAAAAAAACTTTAGATAAAAGATAAAATAAATTAGGATTTAGAAAAGTGATAGCCCTATATTGCGGTCATAACACAAACAAACAATCAAAAAAAATGAGCAATTTTAACACACAATCAACTGAGAGTCAGTCAGTTACAACCTTAAAAGAGGACACGTCATACACTAATGACAAAGGAGAGTCAATCCTAGTGAAGCAAATAACATACTACACAGAGCTAGACGGATATAGATACATAGATGGAGCTTTCTGTGACGAGTTTGATGTGAATGGCGGATTTCAAAATCGAGGCTGGTATCCTATCAGAGCGATAGAAAGATTCACAAACAAAGCATAGGCAATCTGATGAGCACCTTAATGGTCGAAACGTCGAGAGACGTCATTGTCAAACAAACACAAAAAAACAATTTTAAGATGTTACAATCAATCACACTTACAGAACTAGAGACAGCGATGCTTAAGAGAATCCAGAATCTAGAAGTCGACGGAATCGGAATGGGCTTTTCAGAGTTCGACGGCTACAACCTAACACCTCAGGAGAAGGGAGTGCTCAGCTCTCTGATTCAGAAAGGTATCGTTTACGATTCTACAGACGGAGAGGACGACTATCCGACTCCTATGTATTGCTCAAGCTCTAAAGCTCCTCGTCTTCTTGATGAGGAGTCTGAGCACCCTAAGCTAGACTTAATCCTACAGATGGACAAAGACACTCTCAGAGAGTTCTTGCGTAACGCAGAGCAAAGGGTAGCTGAGGAGCTAGTTCGTCGATTCCCTTTCGGTCTTGACGGACAAAATTGGGAGAGAAGTCAGAAGGCTAAATCTGAGGTAATAAATCAGGTTAAAAAAGAGTTCAACGTAGACCTTCACGACGAGGAGTATCAGGAGCTACAATCAATCATCGACAGAGACGAGTACAATCATCGTCTAGAGCTTGTAAGGGACATCTGTCATCTGTCATTTAATTACGGATGCGATTGGAGATACGAGAATTTATACAAGGCTAATCGTAAGGCTTTCAAATGGTCTAAATACTTCACTAAGAAGGACGGCAAATACTACTCAAAAGCTCCTATGTTTGGACTAGAGAACGGAGAGCTAGTAGCTGAAAAGGTCGCTGGAGGATGGTGGAACGTGACACGCTACGGAAGTCACCTTAACTCACCTGATAGCTTAGTAGACATCATCAGAGATTATCAGGATTCTGTAGAATGGAGCAAGCGTATTGCTAAGGACGATATTAAGGAGCAAATTGAGCGCATAGGACACACACAGCTTGACGACAAGAGAGGTCTCTCTGATGCTGAGATTGAGCTGTTGATTTCAGAAGTAGAATCAGAGGGAGCTAAGCAAGAGCTATACACCTTCAAAGATGACAGCGTGAGACCTTTCATAGTAGAGGACGAAAAGACGTACTTAAATGACCCTACCTACCTCATCGCTCCGACTACTTATCAGATAGCTCAGCAACGCTTAAAGATGCACAATGAAATCAAGAAGGCTTTCAGTCGTCAGAGCTACTATCAGAAAGAGCTTGCTAAGATTAACGCTGAGTATAACAGAGCTAAAAAAGAACTAGAGCAGAATCTAGCAATCCTAGAGCAGCTGACAAGCAACAAAGCTCAGATTATTGACAGAATCGAATCAGGCGAAATCGTATACAAATAACCCCCTTAAATTCTTATCAAATGGATAACGTAATTAAACACATCGAGACAAAGATTGAAGAGCTTAACAGAAGTATCGAATACAATCAGAGAGAGCTGAAAATTGCGCAAGAGTTTTTGAACTTTTGCATCGTTAAAGAGAGAGCCGTTGAGCCAGCACAGCGAGACGTCGATTATCACACTCGTAGAATCAATGAAGCGACCCTTGAGCTAGATGTGTACTACACAGCTCAGGACGCAAAAGCGGAAGAAAAGCATCTAACATCATACCCTAAGAACTAATGAAACCTAAGCTAGAAAGAAAGTTCAATATAGAACTACTATATTTTAACCTTATTAGAGACTTCTACACTACTGAAGACTTAAAAAAGATAAGAGCTTTTATCGATGAAACTATTGAGGAAAGAGAAGACGGTCAAATCATATAACACATAGAAAAAATGGACTTTAATTTTCAAGATTTACTAGACGAGCTTAGCTTAGAAGAGCTAAAGCGATTTAAGCACGCTCTCGGAGCTTATTATGAGCGCAGAGTACGAGAACGCCAGAAAGACATAGAAGACGCTCAGAACGCCTTAAAACAGCTTTTAGATGACTGATTCACTAATCCCCCCTTATATGGACATAAAGAGAGGAGCTGTAACTAAGAACGAGCTTGACAAAATCAACACGAAGCTCACTTTCTATCTAGGGTATATTGAGTATCGCTCTAAGAACGCTTGGAGAGGTCAGGATAGCTCTTACATAGAGACAGACCTACAGAACATTTTAATCAGAATGAGGAACGACTTAATCACTAACGAGTCCCCTTTTTGATTGTAAGTAAAAATTAGATAATTCGTTTAATAATCAGGAGGCTAAACACCTCCACAAAATCAAATCAGATGGTAGCATCTAAAATCAAAACAATCACCAAGACTAATAGCACTTGGGAAGGTCAATCGGGAACGATGTACGACTATGACGTAGAAATGGAGGACGGAGCTAAAGGCGTAGCCTCAAGCACGTCACCAGAATCTCCTCCGTATGGAGAAGGCGACGAGGTAGAGTACACCTCTAAGACGAATAAGTGGGGCACTAAGCTCTCAATCAGAAGAGCTAACACATTCTCAGGAGGAGGAGGCTTCAAAGCCGACCCAGCACGAGAGACGATTATAACTAATTCGTGGGCTATCGGGACGGCTGTGAATATAATGGGAGTCTGTCCAGAAAATACGAGCTACGATGACTATGTCGAGAGTGCTGGGCTTGTCGCTAAATTATTAATCTACAAACGTGACAACCTATGAGCGTAGAAAGTATTAAAGCCTACGTCAATATCGTTGACGAGGTGAAACCTTTAGAGCGCAAAATTATCGAGCTACTTGCTTCGGGGGGCTATGCCCTCCGACAAGTCTCTCAGAAGCTCTTTATGCCCCTCCAAACAGCCTCAGCTCGTCTGAGCGAGCTTCACGACAGAGGCATTGTTGAGCAGCGAGGTAGAAAATACTATCTGACGTCAGTCGATAGGATTGAAGAGGTAAAGCAAAACAGACAGAAAATCCGTTTCGATAAGTGGGTCAAGCTAGGAGAGAAGGAAGGATTCTTTTCTAAGCTCGAAGCCCAAAAGCTAGACGAGTATTTCGATAGGTCGGGAAAGCCCCGACATAAATCAGAGGACATCCCTCAAGCAAAACTTCCATTTTAAGAAAATATGGCACACATTCAGAACGACTTGAAAAAGTATATCAAAAAGCTCTACGGCACGCAAGCAAATTGCGCTCGTAGATTAGGCGTGACAACGATGTCCGTCCACAATTGGCACACACGCAACCCTAGAGGGATGCTTAAGTACGCTCCTGAGATTGTATCTCAGGTGAATACGACTTGGACTCAGCTATCAGCGGAGGTCT
>TARA_R100000773_G_scaffold31673_1_pt1 | contig 10764 bp, 11 predicted proteins | sample TARA_R100000773 | Tara Oceans TARA_R100000773 (sample SAMEA2623365) | marine metagenome | biome: marine biome (ENVO:00000447); feature: surface water layer (ENVO:00002042); material: "saline water (ENVO:00002010), including plankton (ENVO:xxxxxxxx)" | depth 5 m | reverse complement strand
TTCCACCAGAGTCTTTAACATCTGCATTAAAACCAGATTTTGTAACTGATGATATAGCAATCGTATCTCCTGTTTGAATATTTAAAATATTAGCATTTACTATCGGTGTAAATCCACCAACACCACCAATAGTCGCACTAACTCCTGTAAAAAAATTGTTGGCAAAAGCAACTGCTTTTTGTGATGTGCCACTTGCAATCGGTGAAGATGGGAACTGCGTAGAAGGTGACATAAACATTTTAAAACCAAGCTCTGTTACACAAACATTAGATGTTACATTAGAGGAGCTAAGAACAACTTTAAATTTAAAACCTCTAGCATTTAGCATTGTTGTTGCAAATTCCTGGAAAGCAGTAAATGTAGCTGATCCACTACTAGGATCATCATTAGTTGTACTGACAAAAATCTTTGCATCAATATCTGTAACTGCTGCACCTGTTGAGACATTAAACCCAGTAAAAGCTAATCTTCTTTCTAATAAAACATTGTAAACATCTTCTAAATCAAGCACATTTGCAAATTCATATGTTCCAGTAGATAATACATTATTTGGAAAGTCCCAACTTGCAAGGGCATCAACATCAGAAACAGAATCCCATAAAACATTTCCCTTCAAGACAATTCCAGTTAATGGGGTTCCATAATTAGGTGGACTATATTTTTCAACATCTGTAAAAGTACCTTGAAATGTTGGACTGTCAGTATCTTCTTTCCTGTCAATAATTAAAGTTTGATTACCAGCATTTGCTGTAAATGAAACACTAGCTGGAGTAGTGCTTTGTACTCCAAGAATATTTTCAAATACTGCAAAATATTTACCTGTTATTGCTGGAACATTAGCACTTGTAGAACTACCGCTAACTGTTGTTAATGAGGCTGCTGTTGCAAAAGTAGCATTTGTATTAACGCTATGCCTTATTACAACTTTTCCTCCTGTAAGAACATCTCGACTTGTAGAAGCAGTCCAGTTCAAAACAGCTTGTGTTGCACTTATTTGGTTAGCAGTAAGACTTTGAACATTATCAGGAGGTGTTGTTTTTGTACTTAGAGTATGTGTTTCTGAATATGTTGCACTTCTTCCACCTAAAAAATTAAAAGCTGTAACACGAACTTTTAATGTTCCAGCCCTTAAACTTTTTAAAACAGTATTTGGAGAAACAGTTGTAATTTGTTGGAAATTATCATTGTCAATTTTATAATCGACAAAATATTGTACAGTTCGCAGTCCATTATGTACCCAACTTATATCACATCCGATAAGAATACTTGCACCAGATGTATAATAAAAAGTACTAAATGCTATATCAGTAATGGCATCAGGAGCACCTCCTATTGGATTTGGTATTGGGGGTGTGCATATAGGAGAATCAGCCCTGTTGTATATTGACTCATCATATTGAATTGCAGTAACTGAATGAGTTCTATCTTCCTCTTCTGTCACACGAAGTATTCTAAATTTTTCTAATGCGATGTTATCTGTATCAATACCATAAAATCCATTTATTTTTGGCACTTGAGAAAAGTTAGCACTTACAGTAAATGTTTTTCTTGTTGTATCCTCACCACCAGAAGCAGTCGTTGGTGATGAAATAGCAGAAACAGTTTTTTGTTCCAACAATCCATTTGCTAACACAACAGATATTTTAGGGTTTTGTCCTAAAGTTATAGTTCCAATATCTTCTGTGCTATCTACAGTTATAGAATTTATTGTTGCTGCATGAATACGACCACCTCTACGGGAAACAGTCTTAAGTGGGTCTGCAATAGAAACAACCATACTAGGAATTAAAATTAATCCACTATCAGGTGCTACAGAAAAACTTACTGTTTGTGTCAAATATCTTTCAGTCTCTAATATCCATCTGCCTAATCTTTGTGCCTGCCCTTGTGAATAACAACCAAGACTTCTAATCTCTTTATGATTTACACCGTAAACTCTTACCGCATCAGCATCTTCTACTCTTTCAAATTGCACTTCACCTAACATATCGTAATTTTGATACGCTACAGTGACACAAGTATGTCTTGATTTTAAAGATGTACCATTATATTCAAAAATTCCATCAATTACATTAGAAGGTGATAAAACATAAGTGCTATCTGTTGGTTTGTCCTGTTTTGTAGTAAAACTACCAGATGAAAAGAAAGCTAATCCACGAAAAACATTAACAAGTTCTTTTATTACAGTGTATATTTCTTTGCGTGTATTAAGAACTACATTAAGTGAAAAGCGTGGCTCTTGACCTCCTTTACCATCACTTACTAATTCATTACAATATTTTGAAATTTCAAAAAAATCAAAAACATCTAAATTTGCTAAATCAATTCCACATCCATATCTGTTATTTCGTAAAAGATCTAGAAGTACCCACGCAGGGTCATTTGTCCAAAAAGCAGAACCAAGAGTTCCATTAAAAATACCACTATAAGTAATACGGCCTAAATGAGTTGTAGTATCAATAGAAGCATTGTGAGGAATATTTACTTTAATTCCACGAACTAAAAAACGCCTTTCTGGAATCGAATTGAAGTTTCTTGCATCAAATTCTAAAAAACTTAAAGCACTATTTGGGTATCTTAACTTTTCGTCAATAATTGTAGTGAAACTGAACCAATTTATTGAATTTTGTCTTTTTGCACTTGTTTCATCTGCACTTGTTCTAGTTACTTTTACATCAACAGGGAATGAACCACTAATAGGTATTGTGAATGATTTTGAATATGAATTACTTGTTTTGCCACTAATAGTTTCATTTCTAACAACATTAAAACCTGCCCCATTATATTGAACAGAAATAGTAAAACTTACTGAATGTCCAGTAATATCTCCATCATCTTCAATAATCTGTAAAGTTGGTATTTGTATTGTTACTCTTGCTCTATTAACATCAGTATTAGTAATACTTCTTGTTATAGGCCCACCAGAAACAGTAACAGCAGCACCTACAGAACTTGTAGACTCTAGCCCTTGGACTCCAGAAATATGTAATTGGTTTTGTGTTCCTGTTCTTGATTCAAATGTGTAACCAGAAAAGTTACTTAAAGATGTTTTATCTAATAAAACACCAGCAGAACCACCTTCTATTCGATCTATTTCTCCTTCTGATATGAGATCTAATACTCGTGCAAATTGAGTACTTTCTAGCGTATCTGGCTGTTCAACAGGTGTTCTTGGGCCTCCACCTTTTTTAGACCCTCTTATAATTTTATTTTCGTCTGTCATGGTGATACTGGTTGACTTTCAAGACCCGAGCTTAAAACCACGCTTCCTGTGTACACTCGGCCATAACATATTGGAACTGCAACACCTTGTTCGGCAACATTAACTATTCCACTAAAACTAAATGATTTTAGTTTATTTGACTCTCCGATTGACTGTGGTTGTGGACTTAACAAATTACTTACACCACCTAAAACTAATGACGCTCCAATATATCCTATTGCTTTTGAAGCAGCAGCCCCAAGAAATCCACTACCTGCACTACCTAAAAAACCTCCACCAGCTAAGGGGGCAGCAAAAACAGCTAATCCAATCAAAGCCGCACCAGCTAAAATTTGTCCAAAACCTCTACCAGCCCCTTTAATGACAGGAACAATGTGCAATACATCTTTTTCTGACCAAGGTTCTAACATTGGTTTTAGATTTGTATTATAAATTTTTTGCTTTCCTAAAGTCACTTTAAATCCATTACCTTGTTCATCATTATTAAGAAACCAATTTGTTAATTCTGGAAAATTTATACACAAAGCCTTGATTGCATGGGATGGGTTCTCAACTTCCAATTCAAAACTAGATTGATCTAATTTTTTTCTTAATTCACCATAAACTTTTACAATTTTCATAATGATTTATGTCTAGCAACAAAAGCAGTATTTTTTATATAATACTCGCCTAGAACATCTCTGCTACTTAATCTACCTTGAACATGATGTAAAATTTGCTGTTCACCTAAATAAATCGCTGCATGGTTTGGTAAATTTGCCTCTAGGTGCATAAACAAAAGATCATGTTTTTGCATTTTACCAAAAGATACTTTTTGAAAACCTTCTTTCATAAAATTGTCCTCATATAAACTTTGTCCTTTCTTCCAAAATTCATCAGCCCTGTAATAATCACGCAATTCTAAATTAAATTCTTTTTTATAATAATCTCTTACAAGAGAGTAACAATCAATAATACCAAACTGAAATTTTCTTCCTACATAAGGTAATTCAAATCCAGATGGTTCACAATAACCCCACTCTTCTGTTTGAGGGTTGATAATATACCAAGGAACTTGTGATTTTTCACAAGCAACTTTATCTCCATCACTTGGTATAGCCCTTTCAAAGGGGTGTGAATGTACAACAGCAACAATTTCACCTTCTTCTTCTGCTTTAATGTAGTCATTTTCAGCTAATACAAAACATTCTTTGGGTAAATCAGCGATATTTGAACATCTTCTATATTTTTTTCTTCCTTTTTTTACAATAATAAGTCCACAAGATTCTTTTGGACTTTCTTGTTTAGCATGAGCTAAAATATCCTCTTTAAGGTTAGTCGATAAATTCATAAAATATTTCCAACACTAGGAAACGAACCAAAAGGTAAAGCATTATTTTGACCAAATCTAGCTTTACATGAGCTTAATCTCTTGCCACAAACATCATCAGATGCACTTACAACTGATTGGTCATTTACATTAAAAAAACTTGTGCCGTTATAACTACATTCAGAACTTCGATAAACCCATTGACAAATATTTGACACACATTGTCTTTTTGGTATCATTTCACCCTCTTTATCCATCTTGGAGACTAATTCAAACTGAACTGCATCTCTTGTTTCAGAAACTTTTCTATCAACAAAAAAAATTTGATCGGGATATTTTGCATATGGGTCTGCATCAGGTTGTCCATCAAGATATTTTCTTAATGTTGTGATTCTTCTTACTTCAGTATTAAGCAAATCATTACCGGGGAACAAAGCCGTTTGGGAAGGATTAGTTGTTCTTGGCACATTATTAACGGCTTTTAAAATTGAACTTATAGTTCCATCTAAATTACCAATGGTAAGTGTAGGACGAGGTAAAGTTCCCTGTGTTGTAAGTTCAAAACCTTCGGCTTTTATTGGAATTGCTGTATAAGTATTACTGTTAAAAACTATATTTGCAGTAAAACCTTCATTTAAACCATTGTGAAAGCGATATACCGCCACTCCAATAAATTCTGCTATTTCATTTGTAAATTTAAGTTCAAATAATTCAATAATTTTGTCAGGTGCAAAACTATATAGATCGTCAAAAACACTACTTATAGCAGTCCAAACGACAGTGTTATCTGTGATAGTAGACCCTACATCTGTACCGAAAGCAGGTTCTGTTCCACCTGTAGTGCCCGCAGTAGTGCATTCAAATACAAGTCCAGTTGGTTGAGTATAGAAGTTACCAGCACCTCCATGTGTTACGGTAATTATTGCCGAAGCTGGCCTTACAATAGTTCCAAGTGTTATAACTGTATTTGCAGTCCAAGCAGAATAAGCCATTAAGTTTCAAATACCTCCTCATATCTTGTTCTTATTGTTGCTATATTTGCATAATTTATATCTTTTTTCCACTCTTTACATATAAATTTTTTTTGACCACTTAATGTTATAGATACGTTTCCATTTGTTGTACCGCTGGCTGTTGTAATAACTGTAAAAGTGTTTTGGTCTACAGATGTTGCAACAATATAATCACCATCAGCAGCTAAACCGCTAGTAAAATCAATAGTAATTTTATCACCTACAGCAATTCCATGATTTGCAATAGTAATAGTGACAGTATTACCAGTTCTTGAATATGTGCCTGTGCCTGTCTTGCCCTCCTGTGGAGGTGTAAAGTTAAAACTTTCTTGCGTATTACTTACAGTTCTTAAAAATGCTTCTAATACATCAGATTCTTCCTCAGTTATATTTTCAAATGCAAAATTATATATTTCTGGATTTTGATTTATTCCATAGGTTAATCTTTGTTGAAAACCATCACCAAAAACAACAGTGCGGACTTTAGGTGTTGTTTGTTTTTGAATTGGAAATGATGGAACAATATTTGGATGAGTAGCCATAATTATGCTCTAGATAATAGTCCTCCAGCCCTTTGCTGTTTTACAAGTTCTTGCTGTACAGCTAATCCAATCAATTTACCTAGTTGACTAGATTGTGTATCATCACCTTGCACCTCAGTACCAGATGCATCAACATTAACAACAATATTATTAGATGAGCCAGAAGCCTCAACTCCTAAGTTGCCAGAACGAGCACGTTTAAGAGGTAAAATAGCTTCTGCCCCAGCCTCTCCCATTAAGCCAACACCATTTTTAAATGGAAATACAGTGGGAGAATTTACAACACCACCTTTAGCGTAAGGAATTACACCATTTGCACCAAATGCATTACCTTGTGCATTTTTTAAGAAAGGGAATATACCTCCAAACATATTTAGCATAGCTTGACGTATTGCAATTCTTGTTAAGTCAGCAAGAACAGATCTTGTAAATTCTGCAAAATTTAATTTACCTGTCATAACAAATTTTACTAAAGCATCTTCCATACCTTGAAATGCATTTTTAACTGCACCTTGTATTTCTACTGCTACACTTTTTATTGAATCAAAGTAGCCTTTCATACCATCCTTGAATCCAGTAAACAGCCCATTACTTGTTTCTTTCAACTTACCAGTTTCTGTATTTAAATTAGACATGGCAGTTATAGAGCTATTTAACAAATCTGTAAATTCTTTTGGCGGTTCAAAAAATTCAGATACAGATAATTTTTTACTAGTATTAAAAACTTCTTTTAATTCATTGCCATAATCTTTTACAGCATCAATATTAGTTATTGGAAATAAAAATGACGTTAAACCACTAACTGTATCACCTATAGTTATATTTTCTATATCTTTAAAATCTTTAAATAGATTTCCTATTAATGGAACATCTTTAAGCTTATTTACACTATCATTTATTGCATCTATAGATCCATTTATAAAATTAGTTACAAATTGAAAAGCATTAGCTATTGCTTTGCCAATTCCAATAACAACTTTTTTAACAACATTAAATACATCTACGACAACCTTTTTTACAACATTAAAACCACCAATAAAAAAATTACCTACATTAGCTATAAATTTTTTAACATTTTCTTGATTATCGTTTAATGATTTTAATATGTTTACTGTAAAAGTTTGGAAACCAGCACCAATATTTGCAACTATACCACCAAAATTTTGTTTTAAATTACTAAACTCAGTCGCTAATCTATCTCCTGCCGCTGCAGGACTATCTGCAAGAATTTTTGCATTCTCACCATAATTTTTAAATAAATGCTTACTAAATCCTAAGAAATCATCTAGAGTAACTTTTCCTTGCTCTAATGCCTTATCTAACTCAGCAGGGGTTTTACCCATAGAAGCAGCAAATAATGTAAAAGCTCCAGGTAACCGTTCACCAAGCTGTTGTCTAAGTTCTTCAGCCGATACCTTACCTTTACTAAATACCTGTGATGTTGCTACCATTGCTGATCGCATATCTTCTAATGAGCCACCAGTACCACGAATACCAGAAGCAATTGATAGAAATACATCTTGTGCGTCTTCTACGGATTTACCAGCACCAATCACTGATGCTGTAAGTTGTGTAAACTGTCTTACTATGACATCTTGTGGTATTGCTAATTCAGAACTTGTTTTTGATAAAAACTCTTGTGCTTGATTATATTTTTCTGTATCTTTAATAACTAGCTTTAAAGCAAATTGTTGTTGTCTTAGCTGTGCATTATATTTTCCAATTTCACCAATTGATTGTCTTAATGAGCCAAGTGTTGCACCAGCAGTACCTCCAACTATAGCTCCTTGTGTGCCTCCTAAAACTCCTCCTATAGCTGCACCAGCAAAACCTTCTGCCCCACCAAAAATACCAGCCGCACCTATAGCACCAGCAGTTCTTGCAGCACCACCTAATCTGCCTCCAATACCACCTCTATTTCTCCTTTGCATTTTTGCTAACTGTTTATCTAGTTTATTTGCTTCTCTAGTTGCTTCTCTAAATTCTCTACTTGTCATATCTACATTTCTTGCTAATTGTCTATATGAATTAGCTAATGCTTGAGTTTGATTTATAGAACGACCAGCATTAGTAAATTGTTGCTTTAAATTATTTCGTAATTGTTTAGATGCATTATTACTTAATTTTGTTGTATCTGTTAATTTTTTTAAACTACTTGTAAGTCCACGCAGTTTTTCTGTACCCTCAACACCAACTAATACTTTTAATTCTGTTTTATTAACAGCCATTATTTCTTATCCTTTTGCATTAGTTTCAAAGCCTCGTATTCCATTACCTGTATTCCTTCAAACATAGCAAGAGAATCTTCTACTGTATATATTTTACACAAATATTCCAAAGATTTATAGTTTATTCCTGTAAATCCACTCATACTTACATACCATTGAGTAGATAACTTAAAAAACATATTTACAATCTGCCTATTCTCCTCCCAAATAATTAAATCTTTTTTTATTTGATTATCAACAGCGGCTGCGATTTGTTCTGGTGTAGCACCAAATGATTCTAATGCTTTTTGTCTATCATCTATAACCTCACCTTCATACCAATATTTCGCAGCCTCTTTTAGTTTTTTTCAGAAGCCCCTTTCATACTTTCTGCATAACTTTCTATTATGCCTTTAACCATAAAATGATTATTTAATATTGCTTGTAAATTATCTTCATTAAATTCAAATTCATTACCATCCTCATCCTTAATACCTGACCAACCTAGTAAAATAGTTCTGATAAAATTTTCATCACCAGAATCTATTAAAGCATCAAAATCTTTACGACTAACATTTTTAAAATTAGCCGTAAAAGTTTCTTTTTTAAATTTACCTTTATAAGGTGTATCGATAGTTACTTGCCAATCGTATTCAGTAACTTTTTTAAAAACTAATGCCATAAATTAAGTCATTACTAGTGATAACTCATTATTACCAGCAGTTGTAGGTTTTGCCAAATATGGTAAATTAAGTGATCTTACACCATTCGTATCGCCGTATGTTATACCGGTTATGTCTGTTTGAGGAACATTTACAGTAACAATGTTACCTGCAGTTGCCCCAAGAACAATTTGTGAATTAGCAGTTGCAGTATCTCTAGCTCTTTGGAAGTAATCAGTAGAGGATCTAACTGGTGCTTCAATTACAGCAGTACCACCTGGTACACGATCTACAATCAATACTTCTTTACTTGATACTGTTTCTTTATATGTAACTTCATTATTTAATGCTAAATCAAATGATTCAATACGTTGTGAAGTTGCACCATGTAAAGTAGCAGTCGTTATGTTTGTATTGTTAACTTCTAATGCAGCAGCTTGATTTGCAACTGTAAAAGTACCTGACATTGCTGTACTATCAGGATCGTTATAGATTCCTGTAAATTCAAATTGTATTGAAGCAAATTGACCAGCAGCCATTGTTATAGTTGCTGTGCCTCTACAACCTGTAATTAAATGGCGTGTACCATCATAAAAACAAAGTATTGTACAGCTTGAAAATGATGCACTAACAGGAGCATAAGTAACACTTGTAGATGCAACTATTGTTTCTGATAGTCCACAACTTTTTAACAAAGGTGATAATGCCGAAGCAGTGCCTCTCGCACCACTGCCAGATAGTTCAGCACCAAATGATACCAATACTCTTTTGTTAGCAAGTATTGTACCTCTTGTACTGTTACCAAGGAAACCTTGAAATGTAGGTACTTCTACATTGTCATTGTCCATTGGTGTTACTTCTATATCAGTAACTTGAATAGCATTTGAACCACCTACAGGAGAGGGATTAGTCCCATAAGATGATTCAATCTTTGCTAGTAGTGTCGTTTTTCTTGTTAATGCCATTGTCAGTGGTGGAATCGGTTTCTGGTACTAGTGTAGTTTCTCCTGAGTCAGGGTCAAACATATATGTTCCACCTTGACCTGGGTTAGGTACTTCAGTAGTTAGTTTAGCCATAATTTAAGGTGATGTTAAATCAGTTCTACTTGTACGATAACGTACAATGAAATCCTGACTAACTATACCCAAAGGTATATCGGCCTCAACCAAGCTAAAATCTGTACGATCTGGCGTTAAATCCAAAGCATACCCATTTATAGTTTGGTCAGCCATTAATTTTAAATGCACCTGTTGGGTGTATATATCAGAATCATCATCAGGAGATGTTGTTCTGACTATTGTTGATATTCTAACCCGCATTGTCCAATCTAACTTATCGAAAAAGTTTGTATCTGTTGGTTGATCTTCTACAGGTTCAATAATTACTGCTGGACTCTCCCCACGAGCAACTGGCTCAACTCTTGATCTATAAACAGTCGCATTACTAATACTATTAAGATTTGTTTTCATTCTTGACAATATTAATTCTCTTCTTGTATCTGCCATTAGACCTTACTTAATAATAATGTTGTAAAGCTACCATCATCTATTAACAAATTTTCTCTTACTGTATAACTTACAGAATCAACAGTTATAGCAGTTCCTCTTGCAGCAGAAGTTACATCAGATGTTTTTGATGTCAATAAATATTCAATTGATGTAGCCATACCACCGCCTATTATTTCTGTTGGCTTATCGAGTATACCTAAAAAAGTACTGCCAGAACCTATTTGACAAGTTTTACCAAAATCATTTAAGTAAATATTTAATGTAGTTGCATCTTCAGTTAATGCCATTTACTTTTTTTT
>TARA_R100000773_G_scaffold7242_2_pt1 | contig 10779 bp, 5 predicted proteins | sample TARA_R100000773 | Tara Oceans TARA_R100000773 (sample SAMEA2623365) | marine metagenome | biome: marine biome (ENVO:00000447); feature: surface water layer (ENVO:00002042); material: "saline water (ENVO:00002010), including plankton (ENVO:xxxxxxxx)" | depth 5 m | reverse complement strand
TAGAAATATTAGGTCCAAAAAGAAATGAATTTATGAAATTTGTTGAAAACCATCCTGATAAGAGCCTTCGTGAACAAGGCTTTAAAAAGTGGACAGGTAGTTTGGAAGAATCTTCTATTTTTAATGCTTACATGAATACTTTTCCAAGCAAGGCTGATATTAGAGCAGACCTGATGGCAGGACAAGAAGTAACTCCTAGAGGCTTTCCTGACATTCCACAAACAGATACTTTGACATTTAGGAAAGGAGCCGAAACTTTTGACATATCTTCAGGCAATTTTGCTGCTGCTATCCAAGAGTTAGAAAACAAATATGGTAAAGATTTTCTTGATGGTGAAATTGCTACTATAAAAAATGTGGCAAACGCAAGAAATATAGATTTACAAGATAAAGAAATCTTATTTTTATTACAAAAATCATTGAGGTAGCTAGATGGCTACACAGAAAGAACTTAACGATATTTTGGCTGAGATACAGCCGAATACAGACATTCTTGAAGAAGAGGAAGAAGAAAAAAAACAAGAGCCTCTTTTACAAACTTTAGCAGAAACTCCTACATCTGAAGAGCTTGAAAAAGAGCAAAGACCTTCTTTATCAGCAGATGCTTTAAATTCTATTTCTAAAGATTTAGAAATTAGAAAGACTTTCAAAGGACCTTCTTTGTTTGAACCAGCAGCAATTCCTGCTTTATCTACAATCAATTCAGAATCATTGCCTGACCCAGAAAAACTTAAGTCAGACCTTTCAAGTCTTTATGATTCTTTTACAGGATTTTTTACAGATGTAGTACCAGCAGGTTTGAAATCTACCCTACCTTCAATAGGTAATGCAATTGATATTTATCAGCAAAGAACAATAGCAGAAAATGTTGAAGTTGCTACAGGCAGAACTGAGCCGCCAAGCGGATTTATTTCTCCAAATCCTTTTATTTTTTCTGATATTGAACTTGCTGTTAAAAAAGACGAATACAGAAAATTCCAAGAAGAAACTTGGAACAATACTCCCATAGAAAAAAAAGCAGAAATTATAGAAAGCTTTACACAAGGTTACGACAAGCTCGAAACAAGAATAAAAGAAAGAGAAAAATACATAAAAGATATTTATGAATCTCATGGGCTTGGAAAAAAAGGTTCAGCTGCTGCTTCAGGAGTTACATCTTTTGCACTTATGGCTCCTGCAATGTTAGCAACCGCAGCAACTAGAAACCCGAGTTTTGTTTATGGAATGTTACCTGTTTTCGGTTTGTTAGAAGGCTCTGCAACCTATAGAGAATCTTTACAAAGTGGTTTGACTCATAGAGAAGCTGCTGATGCTGCTAATTTGTCTGCTGCTTTTGAAATTGGTACTGAAATGATTCCTTTGCCTTATGCAACAAAAGGTCTTACTGCATTTAGAAAAATGAACAAAGGAAAGTTTAAAAATGTAGCTATGAACGGTCTTGTGACTTTAGGAACAGAATTAGGAGGAGAACAATTAAATGCTTTTTTACAAGAAACTAACAAAGCTGTCAGAGGCGTAAAAAATGAACTGAATATAGCTTGGAATTTAAAAGATGACCCAACTTATCAAGGACCTAGCTGGGTTGATGTATTAAGGGACAATGCCGAAATGACAGCAATAGCAACAGTCGTTGGTGCTGGAGGAATAGTTACAACTCAAGGTGTAGTTTCATATTCTCCAGAAATAAAATCATTTATAAATTCTTTAGACCCAAATGTCGGCAGAAGAGTTGCTAGAGAACTTGATACTATGTCAAGGGAAGTAGAATCTAGCTTTCATGCAATGGATGACACATTTTTAGACATGGCTAAATTTGCAAACAGACAAGGCATTCTAGGAAAAAACTTTGGAAGATTTTCTCCTAATGAACCTTTTAACCTAGATGACCCAAACATTGAACAACTTTTAAATCCTTCAAGAGAAAGTTTTGAGTTTGGAGCACCTGACTTTCTTGTAGATTCTGAGCTTGTCAAAAACTTATTGAAAAACGACCAGAATATTACTGAGCTGTCAGAAGAAGAAAAACTTCTTGCTTCAATTTATACAGAAGCTTTGTCAGAAGACATGGGTTTAGATATAGAGGATTTCTTACTTACTAATAAAAATGTTTTGAATATTATGGGTGTTTCTCCAACTGAAATACTAGACTCAGAATCTTTCAACCAACAAGTAAAAGATTTTGCAGACAACATCGAAGAAAGAATTACTACAGCTAAAGACAATGTGAAAGAAAATTTACAAAAAGATTTAGAGACATTAAATAAGTTTATAAATTTTGTTTCATCTGCAGAGACGACAACACCACAAGCAGTAAGTGCATCCAGAGACATAACAAGAGATGAGTTTCCCGACACAGAAGAATACAAAGTACCAATAAAAACTTTACAAAGTTTTGAATTTAGCGAAGCAGACTCTCCTGTTATAGAAGCTTCTCAAGAAGAGTTAAATACTATCAAAGAAAACTTTGTTAATGACCTTTTAACTAAGCAAAGCGAAAAAGGTGCAGGTTTTATAACGATTAGAGAGTTACAAGAAAGGGAAGCTACACAAGATGAGGGCTTAAGTTTTTCTACATCTGTTGAAAGTTTTGAAAGCACAAATTTGTATAACATACCTGAAGAGGACATTAAAAACATAATCGGAATATCTCAAGGCAACTTAGAGTTACCAGAGCCAGAATATACAAAAGATAAAACTGTTGAGCCTTCATTAACTTATCAGGAGCTTAAAGTTGTTGGTAGATATAGAAGCCCAACGGAAGTAGAAGATTTAAGATTGGCAGAAATTTTGAATATAGCTTTCTCTCTTGGTGTTCCTGAAAAAGCTTTTACAGGTGTTAATGGAATAAAAATTCTTAAAAATAAAATTGATGAGTCTCTTAGAGGTGAGTATTACCATAGCAGTGCAAACATTACTCTTGATGAAGAATATTTTAATACAGAACAAAATAAAGATTTTTTAAATTACAATGCAACGGGTACTTTGTTGCATGAGTTAGCACATCACATTGATTTTTCTTACAATCAAAACCCTGATGGCTCTGGAATATCTCTGGCATTTAACTCCCCACTTTTTGCTTTTCCTGACTTTAAAAAAGAAAATGTAAGATTTGCAGCTAGTGGTCAAAATTTAGAAGATTTTTCTTTTAAAACGGGGGGTGAAGTTTTTAATGAAATATATAATATTTATCGAAACGCAAATTTACAGATACAGTCAGATACTTTGGTATTTGGCAGAAGTTTGCCCGAAGGAGAAGCTAGATTTCAAGCTGGTTTAAAAAATAAAAAAACAGGCGGCTTGTTATCTTATCCGATGCACAGCCTTTTTGTTCATGCTGAAAATGCTTTTAGAGTGGCAGCAGTAAGAAAACAAATAAAAGAGGGTGATATTACAATGACACCTGAATTGCAGACTGCATTAAATGAAGTAGAAGGTTACTACAATAATTTCGGCTTGGCATCTTTGCGAGTTCCTAAAACAACTAAGGAAGAAAATAACTTTCCTGAGTTTTTGGCTGCAGAAATGTTTGCACAAGTATTTGCATTAAAATATACTAATTCTGAGTTCTTTAAGGCAAATGCACCAAGAACCACAAAATTAATAGAAGATATAGAAAATGCAATCAGTCTCAACACCTTTAACGAAGTTAGTAGCGGATTACGAACTGCTTTTGGGTACGATAGTTCCCAGCCAGATTTTGAAATCTACAGACTCAACAAGTCTTTCCTCAACACTAACAGAAGCTTTAGAGAACAACAAGAAAGTGAACGATTGGGAGAAGATGATAGAACAGATGCAACAGACACAAGAGACGGGCAAGTTACAACAACTAGAGAGGAAGAACGACTTAGACCGACTACAGGCGAACAAGGCAGCACTCAAAGTTCAAGAGCTGTCGGGTCTGAAACTCTAACCCCTAGAGATGAATCTTCGGGTCATGCCGCAGATTTTGTCCCCCCACAATACGGTCCCCCCGCACACGATTTAAATCAGGAAGCTACAGAAGAATTTACTACAAAAGGCTATTCTGTTTTTTCTTTTGATGCAGGGGAAAACTATGAAAAGTTAAAATATTTTCTTGACGGCAGGTATCAAGAAGAAAGACAGTTAATAAACAAGCTGTTAGAAATAAAAGGTAATCCTGATGCTATTTTGACCGTTTATCGAGCAGCTCCTACTGCAGAATTAAGATACGGTGATTTGGTTACATTGACTAAAGCAGATGCAGAGTTTGAAGTAGAAGAATCCAAAATTACACAAGAACAAATAAATAAAGCAAACAGAGAAAGATTAAGAGAAGAAGATATAGAAAAAAAAGGTGCAGTAGATTTAATTGCTGAAAGAAATAGAAATATTATGGATAGCCTTTTCCAACCTCAAGATGTGACTCCATCTAAATTACATACTTATGAAATTAGAGCTGGAGATATAAGATTTGATGGCAATGGCGGACTTACAAGATGGGGCTTTTTCCCTTCAAATGTAGTTGATATAAAAGGCGACAAACCAGCTAAATTAATTAGTTCTAAAAGAAAAGATGCAAAGGAACCAACTAAAACTCAAGATGAAATAAATAAAGAAAATGCTTTGCTCGATGCAATAGAAGCTGGACAGGTTAGAAAACCCCCAGAAGGACCTCCTCCTCCGCCAAAAGGACCAGACCCTAATGATGAATTTACCATACCGCAATTAGGTTTTTATAAAGACCTTGTAGAAGCTATCAACATAAAAGTTGCAAATAGATTTGGTAGACAATGGACTCTTGAAGAAAGCATGATTGAGCAGTTTGGTGAAGCAGGTGTTGTTGAAAGACTAAAAAAATTAGGATTGGACCCCGATGCAAAAGATTGGAGAGTCACGACACAGACAGACATTTATCAAGGTAGAGTTAAAGATTTATTAAGAGATTTACAAGAGGTTTACTACGAACCCATGCTTAAGTTTTTAACTTTAAATGCGATTAATGAAACTAAGTACAATCACTTTGTTTACAGTCTTCATGCTCCAGAAAGAAATGCTTATTTGCCTACAAAGTTTACTGAAGATATAGCAGAAACAGAATTAGAATTACTTAAATTAGAAGCCGACCCTAATGCTGCAAAGCAAGATTTAATAAATACTAAAAGAAAGCTTACTACTTTAAGAAATAAAATGAAAAAAGCTGAGAGTGGTTCTGGCATGACCACAGAACAAGCAGTTAAAAACTTAGAAGGTTATGGCATCGAATACAGCAATGGAGTTGCAAAACCAAAAAATAAAAAAGGTGAAAAATATTTACAGGCTTATGAAAACTTTCATAAACCAATGATTGAATATATGCGTAAAGTCTATACCGACTCAGGCTTAATCACACAAGAAAGAATTGCAGATTGGAACGAAAGGTACAATTATTATGTTCCTCTTAAGGGTTTTGCGGAAGACACTCTAATAGACCCTGTAACAGGAGTAGAAAAAAACAGACTCAGGACAAATAATAATTTAATAAAATCACAAATGACTGTTTCTGGTCCAACGGTAAGAAAAGCTAAAGGTAGAGAATCTTTAGCTGACTCACCTTTACAACAATCTGTCGTAGACACTATCTCAGCATTAGTGCAAAGCCAAAAGAATGTAGTAGTTAAATCTTTAGCTGATTTATCAAGGGCTTTTCCTAATGACCAATTTTGGCTTGTCATTGAAGAAGCTGGTCAATTAGAGTCTGTTGATGCTGCATGGGATGACTCAAAAGGCAAAAGCAGAGTTGGTTTTAAAGAAGATGGGGTACAAAAATATGTAGAAATTTACGATAAAAGATTAGCACAAGGTTTTGATGATTTTGATAACACAATAACAAGTCTTACCATGAAAGGCATGAGATTTGTTACAAGATATTTATCAATGGTCAATACATCTTTAGACCCAGCTTTTATGATTAATAACTTTATAAGAGATGTACAAACTGCTTATTTTAATTTATTGGCAGAAGAAGAAATTACTAACGGAAGAGCAAAAGGTTTAGATATATCTAAAAAATATTTCACATCTAAAAATATTCTGACTAATTCAGCCCTATTAATTAAATTTGAAAAAAATAAAACTCTTGCAAATAAATCTATGAGAGAAGAGATGGCTGAAATGCAAAGAGAGGGTGTAGAAATAAACACTGACACAATAAAAGAACTTGGACAAAAGTATGGTCTTTCAGAAAATTTAATTTTAAAAAATGCAAAAATGCTTTTGTTTAAAAAATACGGTGGAGAGACAGGATATATTGACCAAAAAAATGTTGAGCAAATGACACAGGAATTTGAAAGATTAAGAGACATTTATTCTGGAAGTTTTAAAGGAAAAGTCAAAGATGGTTTATACAGTTCTTTAGCTATTATTGAAAGGTTTAACTCGGGCATTGAGAATGCAGCTAGATTTACTGCTTTTGAGGGTTACATTGAAATGATTGGTGGGATTGATGTGGCTACTCCAAAAGATTTTGAAAAAGCAGCTGTCTTGGCAAAAAACCTTACAATAAACTTTAACAGAATGGGAACTATGGGTCCTACAGCAAACGCACTTTACATGTTTTTTAATGCTTCAATACAAGGTTCTGTTAATGTATTTAGAGGTCTTGCAGGAAAAGAAAAATCATCAAGAAAAGTAAAAGCAACAGCAGCTTTAGGTTTGTTAGGCTCGTTATCTACCATGTGGAACATTCTTTATGGAGCAGAAGACGAAGATGATGGTGTTAATTGGTATAAAAAAATACCTGATTGGGAAAAACAAACTAAATTTATTTTTATGTTTCCAGATATAGATATTTCTAAAGGTAAGGTGCAGGTTGATAGATGGGGAACAGGCTCTAAATATTATTTAATTTCCGATGACGGAGAAAGAAAATTACCAATAGGCTTGGGCATTCCAAAGCCTTATGGTTATGCACTGTTTCATGACTTAGGAAGAGTCACAACAGAATATGCTTTAGGAAAAATTGTAGACAATTATGATGTTTCTTTTCAAGAAGCAACACTAGATTTGACTGAATCTTTATTACACAATTATGCACCTTTAACTTTTTCTGATAGAGATACATTTGGAGAAACTGCAGCAGCAGTTATATCACCTTCAGCATTTAAACCTGTAGTAAATTGGATGCAAAATAAAGACCATTTTGGTTCCCCTATAAAAACAAGCGAAGATGTAAGAAGACTTATTGGCGATACTATGCCAAGGAGTTATAACCAATCACAAAGAGCTTTTGAATTTACAAAAGGCATGACTCGTTTTATAAATGATTTAACAGGAGGCAATCAATTTTATTCTGGTGCAGTTGATATAGACCCAAGAACTTTACAATATTTTATTGGCGAAGCTACAGGTGGACTAGGAAGGACCTCTTTTAGATTTTACGAAGCTGGTAAACAATTGACAACAGAGTTTACACAGCCGAGTACAGATGTTCTTGGATTGAGAAGGGTGTTGGCTGGACCCAGAGATTATGTAGACTCTGAAATCTTTGAAAGAAATGTGCAAGAGGTACTTAAATTTCAAGAGGCAATGAGAGAATTTGCAGATACTGACATGGATGAAGAAAAAATGTCAGAAACGGAAGAAGAATTTAGAGAAAGAATTGGCTCTGGTTTAGAAGATTTGACACTTACAGGTTCAGAAGAAGAAAGAAAAGCAATAAGAGAGGCTGGGTATGTCTCAATTTACGATGAGACAACTAAATTTATAAAGGAAAAAAATAAAGAACTAAGGCAGTTAAATTTAGATTATCAGGCAGCTGAAGATTATGATACAAAAATGCAATTAGAAGCTGAGAAAAAAGAAATACAACTAGAAATTTTAGTAAAGAAAAAGAATTTCAATCAAGATTTTAATGAAGTTAAAAAATTAATGGCAGAAGAATTAAAAGCAAAAAAAGCCAAAGATGATGAAGAGGATTAGAAAGCAGGACAAGCTATTAACATAACCTATTTAGGGGAGAAAAATATGAAAAAATCTCTTGCCCTGCCGAAGGTCTAGTCATCAAGATACCAGACTATTAGACACCTCACAAGCATCATTAAGATAATCTTTAGACAAATGTGCGTATCTAGTCACGATATTGAAATCTGACCAACCTCCTAAAATCTGTAACGTATGTAAAGGCGTACCATTTTGTACATGATGTGAAGCCCATGTATGCCTTAAATCATGCCAACGCATACCTTTCAAACCAGCTTTATCTAATGCTTTATACCAGCCTGTATTAGATGCTCTGGTTATTTTTCTACCTGCATAGGTAAAAACATAAGGACCTTTCCTTTCAATGCTGCTTAAAAGCTCTTTGCATTTTTTGTTCAAAGGTACACATAAAACTTTACCATTTTTTGTTTCTGTACCTTCTATAGCTACTTGGTCCTCTACTATTTGCTCCCATCTAAGATTGAGGCAGTTAGACATTCTTACTCCTGTCAATAAGGAGAAAATGAAAGGCTTTTTTAAATGCTCGGGGAGATGAACATAAAGCTTTTCAATATCCTCTTGCGAAAAGTAGTGTGACTTTTTGGGAGAATTATCGACACTTTTCACGAAAGGCTTGGTATCTAACCACCCCAACTCTTCATAAGCAAAATTAAGTATTGCTCTGAAGAAACTTAAATATCTATTGACTGTCCCTGATTTACCCTTGATGCCAGACCTTATGGCAGCAATGTCAGCTCTAGTCAAAGAATTTAAATCCTTATTTTCTAACAATGGGTCAAAATATTTTCTGTATGAAAAATCATTCTTTCCCATCTTTTTAAATCTGTAATATTCTTTAAGTGCTTCTTTCCAAGTCTTCATTTATTTTTCTCCTTTTTTTTAATTGATGTCTTATATTATCCAAGCTCTTTTGGGATAACTTTCCTGCATGTTTAATTTTAGTTTTCATACTGTTTCTAATTGACCTATTTCTTTATCTACATTCACGATATAGTCTTTTGTAACTACACCAATTTCTTTGTTACCAACCCAACAAGCTTTTCTCCAAACAAAGCCATTGACAGCATTCTTACTTGTAGACCTCATTAAGTGCCCTCTTCTGTAATGCAATCTTTTCTTGTGACCCTGTGTTTTTGATTCAGTTGAAACTTCGTCAGGTATGTTTAATGAAACTATGTAATGCTCAAACTTAGGTTTATGTGAAGGTCTGTTTTTATAAGGATTGTCTTTGTTAAACTGTTTGTTGCTTGGTTGTACAAAGCCTTGTTTCTTGCAGCTAACACAAGCATCTTTAAAATCAGGGTTGAATAAAATACCAATGCCAATAACAGTATTCAAAACATGTTCCGAAGTAGACATGAGAGGTGAAGTTATTTCTTTTGAAAAATCAGTGTCAGTGTAATTTTTAACTCTGGCTTTTCTTTCCTGTTTTGCACTGTCTACAAATTCATCTTTATAAATGCTTTTGTAACCCGCTTCCACAACCCTGTTTGGGTTATATAAATGTGTAATTATATTTGGTATGTTTTGTTCCCAAGCAGAAAAAGGGTCATTAGGCATTAAAGGTAAAGGGAAGATAAGACCATTGTCGAGCATACTTACTTTGACCTGATTACCAATTGGAATCCAAAATTCTTGGGGGAGAAAAAAAGACTTTCTGCCCGTCAATACATTTTTAAGTTCACGGTCTAAATTATCATTTAATATATTTTTCTTTGTCTCATCATCCAAACAATAAGAGAAAGTAACTGTGCATCTTAACCAGCAGTCAAATTCAAAGTTTGTCATTTGGTCAAAACTTTTCAAAGCTGTTTTAGAATCTTGTGACCTTTTTGCTATTAAATCTTTTATGTGATTATGTTTTTCAACTTTAGGATATTCTTCCATAGCAACTATAGTTGTAAAAAAAGGATGTTCTTTAATTATCAAGCATTGTTCAGATGGAACTCTTATCACTATGTCCTCAAAAAATTTATTGACTGTAGTGTTGTTAGGCATCACATCTAACAAGGTTGTCAGATTGTAAGTGTACTTTTGTGATTTGAGCCACTTGTCATATTCGTCTCCACAAATACTAATGAACTTTTCTAAAGAATTATTGAAATCATAATCAGGTGCAGTTTGTTTAAGACCCGCCATATTTCCTAGCATGTTGAGATTAATTAAATCAATATAATTATTTTTAAATTTTTTACTTACTTGCTGCCCTTGAGACCATGTAGCATTATTTAAATCAGCTAAACTAAGAACATCATGTGCATGATAAAACCCGCTTGAAAGTTGTTGCTTGTTTCTTAATCTATTACCCCTCATTGCATCATACCTTCGTCATCTTTATTAAGAAGTTGTTTTAGTTTTTCATTCCACATTTTTTTGAACTCTGGATTTTTTGCTGCAATCTCTGCTTCTTTTAAAGCTACAAATCTTTCTGACAAATGTCTGTGCTGTAGTATTTTTCTCCAGCTGCTTTCTGGTAATTTGTATATCTTAGAATTATCTTCCATTTTTCTTTCTCTCTTCTCTTTGTTTTTCTTTAAAACACTCCGTACAAATTTGAGTTTCTTTTACAGACCAAAGACCTTCATCTTCTGTTACTTGTTCCGAGCATTCGTCACAAATATATTTGATACCTGTGATTCTTCCGTTTTCATAAATAATTAATTCCATTATTTCAACTTAACAATTGTGTTCTTAAATATTCTGCCAACAAAGTTTTCAGGTTTGTTTTCTTTAAAGTCATTGAAGAGACTCTTGCCGCCAAAGACTGCCCTTTTTGCATAAACTACTTTATGTCCGTCTGCTTCTAGCTCTTTGACATAAGCATCCATCTCTTTATTT
>TARA_R100000773_G_scaffold44659_1_pt1 | contig 10781 bp, 7 predicted proteins | sample TARA_R100000773 | Tara Oceans TARA_R100000773 (sample SAMEA2623365) | marine metagenome | biome: marine biome (ENVO:00000447); feature: surface water layer (ENVO:00002042); material: "saline water (ENVO:00002010), including plankton (ENVO:xxxxxxxx)" | depth 5 m | reverse complement strand
CTCGCTTTTGTCTCTGGGATTTGACCTATACCGGTTGCTGTGCCTCGTGCAAGACCAGTCATGGCTGTTTGAGTGCCAACCTCTAATAGAGCTTCTGGACCAATCAGTAACGATAATCCCGCAATAGCAGCAGAGCGACCTGCCACATCTATAGCACTCTTCACAGACAAAGGCTTATATGCTGCCAACTCTTCTTCGATGGACTGACGCATTTGAGAGTCTAGTGTTTGACGGAAGCCGTCTTTCCTATACCTTAATACATCAACATACGAACGACCCACAGCGCCACTGATGCCTTGGTTGGTTGACAATTCCATCATCGTATAGTTGAAAAGGCGTGGTATTGTTACCGTGTCGCCCAATCTTCTGATGCGAGTTATACCTGAACCGACAGCCCCAAAACCTTTGGTTACGCCACCTGCAGCCTTATCGATTGGATCTACCAATACATCACTTGCCAGTCCAATACCTTGAGCTGTGACATACCCGGGTGTCAAAGGTGAGTATCCCATTCGATCAGCACGAAAGCGTGAGAAGCCCATTGCACCTTCTTGACCTACCGTAAACATCGCCAATGCTCGATCAAATGTAGTTGTATTCTTATAATCGAACATTGGAACATACTTGCCATTTTGAGCCAACAATGTTTCCTGCAGTGAGTTTGGCGCTATGAATGTGGGCTTGTACGGTATTCCCAAAAATGTTGTTGAGTATCTGTCCGTCCCAAGAAGAAGCTTGATTGAGTGACCATCAAAGAGTTGATCGGCCTGAAGTCCTTCAAAGTTACTCATAGTGTATTTATTTAGTTGTTCATAATCTGCAAACTCGACCATGTTATTGTTGGTCATATATGCAGTGACCCGAGCAACTATTTCGTCAATCTCATCAATAGACAAGTCCTTTCGATTGTTTCGCATGTTTTGACGAATGTCTTCTTGAACACCACCGGACACCAATCCCTTCATGCGTGTTTCAGGTGATATGGACTCAACGATTCTATCGATGTCTAGTGTATATGCGAACGGAGCTAAAGGTAAAGCCATGAACATAGCTAAGTCAGGATCCATGACCTCCAAGATCTCTTTACCAGCACCTAATACATTCATTACATTCATGGTGCTTGAGCTGGGTCTGATTACAACAACATCGTCGTTCATGTCGTATTCTGTGCGAGTTGTCAAGTCAGACAATACCTCAGTGATTCCCGTCATAACAGCTCGATGAGAACTGACATCGTTACGAAACTCATCAGCAAACAACAAATCATTGATGGTGAATATAGGATTGTCCGTATCCTTGGTTTGATTCCACAATGTCTTTATGGGTTTGGTAAAGTCTTGTTCGCTCACTCCATTCAAGTCTGCTTGGTCAACAAGATACTTTGGCATGTCATTTAAGTTATATTCACCGAAACTCTCCATCGCAGCTTCTATATCCCCAGCTCTCAAACTATCTTGAAAAGCTGGATCCTTACGAACAGCATCCCAACCCTCGTTTGGTGTTTGTCCCATTATGTCAGCTGCTTCATTCATGTACTCTGACATGTCGGTGAGGTTGTTAAACAGTATCCGCAGTTCATTTTTCTTGTAGCTGTCTACGATGAGATTGACCTCTGAATTAGGAAAGAACTGTCGTAATAAATCTTCATAGTCATCCTCAGGGATTTGATTTAAAGCTACTGAAAACCCCTTAAGACGCTCACGAAAATCTCCACTCAACATCTTTTTGGTATTAGTGAAGGGATCAATGAACTCTTCTCTTTTTTCCAATATTGGATTGAGGCGCATAATGAGTTCTAAATTTTTGAGGTTTTTTTCCAACCTTGACGTATCTTTGCTATTGTCTTTCGCATTCTTAATCTCACGACGCAATGCATTTTGCATTGCTCGTAAGGCGACATCTATTTCACTTACCGTGAGATCTACAAACTGATCGGCGAACGGGATGTCACGAACCATCTCTCGTGTTGTAAAGGCTGTGCGTTCTACAGTTTCTTCATCTTGTAATGTCAAATCACTTAGGACATCTCCAAATCGTCTCGCATCCTTTGTTGTATCCCCAGGTAATGTAATTACAGAGTCGGTTCCTATGGTCTTTTTCAGCATTTTACTTTGACGTTCAGCAAATGCTTCATTCATAAGCTCAAGTGCATCTTCATATTGGATGTCACTTAAATTTTTATTTCTAGCCAAGCTTGTTGACATCTCACTCCACAATTCATTATTGAATTGCCTTGTTCCTGCCACGGGATCTGAGGCTTGCAACACAGCACCCAAATATGGCAAGGTTTGAGCTTGTACGGTTTGTTCTGTTGCCAATACATCTGTGTCCTCGTCGATCAGACCACGAAGCGTTACATGCTCTTTGGCCACTGCTAGGTCAATGTATCTTTGTGAAAGCTCTTTGATTCTTTCCTGATTTATATCTTCAGGCTGTAGATCCTTCAGTCCTTGCTCAAACCGATACTTGGCTGCTCTAATCTGCTCGTATTGCTTCTGTCTTTTAAGTGCTTCAACAGAATCTGCCTCTTGACTCCTGATGTAGTCAAGATCCCTTAGGGATTGTGCTGGAATAATTGTTTCGCCACCGAAACCCTCTATTAGTATGTCTTCTTCCAAACTATCGGTATAGTTTGGTCGCTCCCTCAATTTGTTGATGGCTTCAGACAATAATGCAGCTTGCTCCATTTTGGGAACGTTTGGATCCAAAAGAGTAGAAGCACCATACTTAGCTATCTGTTCAATCGCCTCATCCAAATCTTCATCTGTTGCTTCCTTTGATGCCAACTTATTGAGGTCGATTCTTATTGTTGGACTTGCAACACGCTTGCTTACGTTAATCAGATCGCTGTAGCCCTGAAGGTCTTTGATCTCAACTAGACCCTGCTGAAAGCTCAAATCTTTGATTTTTTTAGCTACATCAACGACGCTCTTATTTACATTTGGGCTTGCAATAATGTCATCAATGTAGAACTTACCTTTTGCAGGCGCTTTGTTCATTCCTAGATAAACTGGCGCATAGTAACTGGCTATAACTGTTTCCCTAAGTAATGCGAGGTGTGCTGCCTGCTGTTCATTGGTCAACTCTTCGAAATCTTGACCATAAAAATCTTTATACTCTTGTGCATAATCTGCCGTTCTGATCTCTACTTGGTTGTCGATCAATAACTTATATTTTTCACTCAGTGATGTGCTGTCTCGAAGCTTAGACCCCAAAGAGTTGTAATCACCTTCTGGTACAGCTGCCAATGCTTGGATGTCTACCTCTCTGAGCTGGGATTCTATGTCACGCATATCTTGTTCAGATGCCGCATATCGTGCTTGAAACTTGTCAATGTCAACCACAGTTCCAGTTTGATCTCTTACTATCGACTGAGCATTGGTTCTTACAGGATCGACCATTTCTGAGATTTCACGAATCTCTCTGCGGTTGTTCATATCCTCAAGCAGTTCTGTTTCTTGATCTCCTGTGAGCTTGTATGATCGAATACTTGGATCACCTAAAATGGCGTCTTCAAAGTCGCTAGGTGGTAGTCCATAAAATCTTTCTAATAATTCGTTACGAGCTTCTTCAGTAAGCTTCTTGGGCAGAGCCATATGTCATCCTAGTTCTGAGCAACCTGATCGTTCAGAACCATTATAACCAATCCCTCATCATCTTCATCACCAAAAAGCTCCAAAGGCTCATGTCGGATGTCCTCTACCATCTGACTGTAGGCACGGTCACCAATGTGTCCGTACAGCGGTGACATCTCCATTTTGGAGTGCAAAGGCACGCTCGCAAGGTCAGCCCGGTGCGGCTTAAAAAGTACACCCGTTTGCAACACCTCAACCGTTCCGTCAGCCAGCTCATCACCAGTATGGTACTTGTCCTTGACACCCATCTCTTGGTCTACAATCACCGCACATAGCCCATATTCGGTTTCTAGAAGGTCATCGACCATGAACCTATCTGTGATGTACTTACGGTAGTATTTGCCCTGCTCAAGCGCATGCATACCGTCTACAATCATTTCATCATCGTCTTTCATATCGTAGTTCATCGTGGGAATACCTCAAATGCAGTTTGTGCGGGACCTGGTTCTCTTCCTATTTGTTTACGCAAAGCATCAACTGCTTCTCGTGTACGTGGAACAAAATGAGCTTCACCATCTCTGATTAGATAATAAATATCGCCTCTGTTAAGGAAGGGTTTTAATGGTTCAGCATCATATATATTTGATTCACGAACAGGTGGTGCCAAAGCTGGACGATTGTCCATAGACACCGCTGGTGGACCACTATATTTGGGCTCAGGAAAAGTTTGGTCACCCATCACATCTGATCCAAGATCTGTGAAATCAACAGTTGGTGTTACCAATTCTTTTTGTAATTTAAAGATACCGGTTTTTGGATCTCTAACCACTATGTCAGAATCTCTGCCCGATGGTGTTAACATTCCCTGCTCTATCTCTGCCTGTCTTCGATCTGCAAAGGATTTGTAGCCTTCTGGTTGAGGTTTTATATCAGGATCAGCAAATATACGCAATGGTTGAAAAGTAGTACCCTCTGTTACCATTTCAGGTTTCCTTTCAGTTGTAGATTGCCTCATGCCTTGCCTGTTCATAATTGCCAACTCATCAGCGTCAAAACGGGGATCAGGTGTCATCGGTACTCCGAAATCAGACATTCTCTTTTGATAATACTCTCCAAAAGTACCACCAAAGAACTCATCGTCTTCATCATACACATTCCCACTCAAGATGTCTCGAGGTGTAGCTGCCTCACGCTCAACCCGAGCAAAGGGTGTGCGGAAATCTTCCTGCTGTGCAGCTTCAATGGCTGAGGCCAACGCATCTACCTTCCCTTGGGAACGGCTCATCTGAATGAACGGATTGTCAAGCATGTAGTTTCGGCTGAACCCAGAGAAAGGATCAACGCCTCCCTCTTGCAGGTCTGCCAGTTGCTGTTCGTATCCAGCTCTTTGAGTTTCATACTTGGCAATTGCTGAATCTATTTGAGCTGTTAGAGCTGCTTGATCTTGAGGTGACATGGTACCGCCACCACCTATCTCTTCCATAATCTGCAAGGCTTTTTTGGTTTGTGTGCGAGCATCGGGCATACGAACTCGATCAGCACCACCTTGACTCATAAAGATAGCTCTATTCACTTTAGGAACAGAACCTGGCACAGCTGTTTGCAAGTTAATATTTGTATCTGTGTTAGCAGCGTCCTCTATTTCTATTCGCAAAGCTTTCATTAGATCTTCATCAGTAGTTTCACCAAATAAAGCTTTCAGTTGTTGATTTTTCTCGTCAGGTGACAGACTTGAATCCGCAAGAACACCGGATACCATTCCTGCGGCCCTCGTCATCGCTATAGAAGCCCTTCCACCTCGCTTGACTTGCTCTCTACCAACCTCGAGTATTCCTTGTGACTCTTTGTTCATCTGTTGTGTCACCAGGCTCATCAGTTGCTTGTTGTATTTGGTATCACCTTGCAGAGCCTTCGCCTTAGCCTTCTCCAGCTCGATGATGTTCTTGTTCATGATCTGAATCTGATCTTGCAGAAAGCTTGGGTCTGACTGAGCCAAAGCTATCTCCATCATCTGCTTGTTCATGGCACTGCGCTCTTTGACAAAACCCTGAAGGTATTGACTGAAGACTGAGCCGCCTTGGAAATAGTTTGTGGGGTCAAAGTATGGCTGTATCATTGTGCATCCCTCTTACTTTCAAATTCTCGTGCCCTTTTGATGGAATCAAGGTACTCTTGCTCCTCAGGCGACAAAGGCAAGCCAAGCTGCTCTCGTTTAAAAAGTTCATTCAAATCAAAGCCTGCTGATGCCGGTGTCATTCTAGCAACCTCAGTTTCTGTTTGCTCTGCTTCAGTCCTTCGGCCTTGTGTAAAGGTATCAGCAAGACTGCTTGGTTGAGTCTGTGTGGCATAGTTCTCAATCAAAAACTTTACACCATCTGAACTTATATCGTTTCTCTTGGCAATCTGCTCAATCTCACGCTGAGAGATACCACCAAAGTCTTGAGCTCTTGTGAGTTGCTTAGATAGACGGACTGCTGAATCTGCGTCAGGTGCAACACTCATTAATCCTGATGGATCAATCTGCTCCATGGCTTTTCCGGCTCTTGCCAACCCAGCAAGATATGCAATGTCCATGCCTGTCTTCTGTAGATTGGCAATGGCTTGTTGGGAACGCTGACCCTTGTAAGCAATCAACTGCTCCATCTTTCGCATCTGTTGGTCTGCTTTCGCCATATCTGCTTGAGCTATCTGAGCTCCAGCTTGACGTGCTTGATCTGCAATCAAGCGTTGACGCTCCCTGTCTGCTCTCACTTGGGATGCTGCTGATGTAACAACGCCAGAAGAGGCTCTCTCCGCTTCACCTGCCCGTTGTATGTCTCGAGACATGGTTCGTACAGGATCCATCATCTGACGCTCCATTTCGCCTCTCTCGCCTTCTGTGAGGCCAAGTTGACCACGGCGCTCAAGAGCTTGCAATCGATCCAGCTCTTCTGCAGCATATCTGTCTTGTATGTTGCCTAGTCTACGAGGTGCAATCACTTGACCAAGTTGAGCTGCCGCTCCAATACCACCTATGAGAGCCGCTGGTCCCAAAGAACGAGTTAGGTCCCTGCGCTGTGAGAACTTGTTGAAATCTTGAAGAGCCGCTGCATCTGTGGCTGAGAGTGGCGCTTGTGTCCTTGCGACTGGTGCAGCAGCCGCTGCGGTAGGAACATTTCTCTGTTGTATTCCTTGGAGTTCTAGATTTGCTTGGTATTGCTGTCGTGCAGCGGCGATTGAATCTCCGGCTGTAATAGGTTCTCGCCTTCCATCGGCATAAACATAAGTGCCTTGAAAAGTATTTGGGTCAACCTCAAAAAAGTTTCCTTTTCCACCTTCAGTCAAATCAAAATATTTAATTGGTGCAGCCATGATTATGCTCCGTACTTACTGCGCATAAAGCGGTCAAAACCGGAGCTTCCTCCAGTTGCGGTTAGAAATGCTTCGTCTTCGGGTTGGAACATGTATTGCTGACGCTTTCGGTCACGCAGTTCCTGACGAGCTTGACTTGATCGGTTGATCGCTACTTGATCGGCTCGAGCTGCCTTCTGCTGCTTGGCAATGTCTTGTGCCAATTGCTTCTCTGCCTTGGCTTGTCGAGTTCCTGCCAAAGCACTGCTGATTGAACCGACTGCCAGTCCAGCTGCGGCACCAATCAAAGTACCCACTCCAGGGACGATAGCCGATCCCAAAGCAGCTCCGGTCATTGCTCCGCCTAATCCACCCACGGCAGATGAAGAGGCAACCCCTTTCTTTTCGTCTGAATCTAATTTTACATCACTGTATGCCATGTCAACCTCATAGGTAATGTACCTCAATATTTAGCGTTCTGTGTCGTATAACTGTATGCTGCCAATCTTGTATGTTGCCAGGGTCAATAGGTTTGATTCGTACACCCAAATTATGTATGCCTCGACTCAACCTAGCAACACCAACCATACTTATATTTTGTGCTGTCATATCATGATCTGCATCTGTTTTGGCATACACTCTACGTGCGGTACCAATCAATCTTGTTTCATTGGCAAATAGAGAGAACTCCGCACTTTGTGTCACTAAGGAATTAGTATTCGCATTAAAAGCAGTACGAACACCCAGCACTGAATTGCTATTTTCAGCAAAGAAGCTTGCCCTAATATGTACATCAACATTGTCCCTTGGATAACCATCAGGTATGGCTACATGAATCGTGGCATTCAACCCGGGTATGGGGATGTATTCAGTGGAAAGTTCATAATGAAAGAATAATGAGTTGGTCCCACCTGTTTCTCGTCTGTAATGCACATCAGAACTCACAAGTTGAACTCTAGGAGCTGGGGCACCATAAAACTCAGGACCAACTATGATTGAACTGTCCACCCATGGAGTTATGGGTAGATCAGATGTCTCAATGTCACCATTGATGAACTGTTCAACATCCTCAACACGACTATTCACACTTGTTGCAGTTACAGTTGAGTTGTTGGTAAACGGAATAAAGGTACTTGGTAATGGCATTACTTTTTATATTTCCTTCCCAACAAAGTGGACTCGTATATTCGCAGTTGCGTTGGTGTGTCAAGCTGTGAACCCGGATCATTTAAATCTTGAACGAGGAGGTAAAAATATATGGGATCCGCACTAAGATATGGAAACGCCACGACAATCGTACACGAACCAGCTACTCGGTGCAGACTCTGAAGATTGCTTTGATACCTTCTTAAAGTGCCGTCGATCACTTGTATGTTTAGACCTTGGTCATTATCTGCGTATCCTATACTGAATTGGTACTTTGCAATTCTTGCCGTGCTTGTTGCCGGTGTGCCTCCGGTTCGAACAGTTTCAAATCCAAAGCTACACTCTACAAGTATTCTTTCAGCCTGAACCATAGAGAATGGTCCAATGTAAAAATTACTGCCACCAAACCATGTCAGTTGACCTTGTGTGGCTATTGCGGTTCGTGATGGATAAATCTTAGATTGAAAAGTTTCGCTTGCTGAATACTCCTCAAAGTTTCGTACCTCTAACCCCTGCAATCGAAAGTTTGCACTGTCAAACGTAATGTTCTGTATATTAGTAATCGTTTGATTAGGGTTGGTAATCGTAATCGGTTCACCATACTCATTCACTTGCGTGTTTACAATACTCATCAGCGCCTCTTATATATAGTGGTGATTGAGGTTTGTTTGAACTGCAAAAAGAGATTGCCCAATGTTGATTCTGTTGTACACCGAGCTCGGATTTTGATGACAACACTACCAGCAACTACTGGGTACGTCCCAACCGCATAAAATCCACTGTGTTGATAATGCTCTGAAATCCTTCGAACATTTGATATAGTCACCCCATTCACGGTGCATGTAATGTTTACCAACATGTCATCCGCTAAAGCACTTGGCATACTATGATTAGGAATACTGTATGTACCACCTATATGAACTGTCACAACACCATCCTCATCGAAATCATACGACTGTTCATGTACATCAAATACCGTTTTTAAAGCATCACCATTAGCGTCTTTAAAATCTCTGGTGGTTGTATCAGTAGACTGTTTTACTTGATTGAAAGTGCCTTGAATCACCATCCGTGACTCAATGCCACGCTCTGGTATATTGTCTCTGTCCAGCTTGCCATTCAGTTCGCCGACCAAAGCATTTATGTTCTCACGCCAATCATGTGGATCGATCGCCTCACCATCAACTACTGTCCGTTCTCGGTATCGAAAGCTCATCTTGTTTCCGTGCCTCCCATCTTAGATGTGAGGTTTATAACATCCCGACGAGAACCAATGCGAGCCTCCATCTGAAACTCAAGCAGTTCAATCCGTCCTGATGTCGGTGTGAAGGAAATCTTGACCTCGTTGACTGGACCTTTGTGCATCGTGTTGATGTCGAACCGTGCATATACAGGTCTATGCTGTGCATAGACACTGCCATCTCCCCAGGCGGTGGTGCCATAGACTGAGATGTTCTTGTCTTCCAAAGGTCGCTTCTGTTGTGTGGTCTTGTTGGTTTCGTATGCTTGAGTGAGCTCACGGTTCGTCGTAAAGTTCATCTCAAGGTCATTGTTGCCATATCCGATGATTCGACCTTGCACCCTGACCGGCACAAAGTTTTCATACACACTCCCGAAAGGAATGTCTGATGTTTCGTATTGAGTCTGCAATGCTGTACCAGCTTTGGTCAGGTATCCTCTATTGTAGTGATGAATGCCTTTGGTCGCTGCCTCATTAGAAACAAAAAACAAGTAACCTCTGTGGTCTTCTGTTTCTGTCATGTCTTTAATGGGCATGTCCTCCATGTAAGACCATGCCCCAACCTCATACGAAAACTTGAGAGTGCGTGTCGCTCTTTGATTACCTTTGATGGGAACCGATAACCAATACTCACGATCTCTATGGTATATGATGCTGCGACAGTTCTCGACAGCACTAAAGTTAATATCACGAATCAAATCTCGAATTGGTGTGCTCATCTTGACAACAGCTGTGCGTGTACCTGTGTTCTCAAGCGCACCCTCCAACACATAGATGCCATCCGAAGATAAGAACATCAATCCCAAACCTGGTACCTCTCGGATACTAGAAGGCGCCAAACAACCTATGTCACGAGTGAGTGTCTGAGCAAAGAACCCATCTGTGCTGTCGCCTTTGATTAGGTAGATGCCTCTATCTTTAAATGCAACCAAACTGTTCTTGGTCGCATACAATGCAGTAATACGAGAACCAGAGGTGTCTGACAAATCAAGCTGATTATCAACAGGAAACATCTCGGGAAAGTTCGGACGACTGTATCTGACAATGTTGTCGTTTTCTCCAGCTACAAAGCTTCGACCTTTGAATAAGGCAATCATAGATGATTGTTGTGGAAACACACCAAAATCCAAATCATCAACCAATGAACCAAGCGCACTGTCTGGCAAGCCATCTATAAACATATCTGTGACGTTGTCTTGAATCTCTGAATGAAAGAAGAACTCTTCCGAAAAAACTTTTGTTCGTAGATCACCACTCACATCTCGAGCGTTCTGAGTTCTATATATACGTCGAGCCACTGTACCTTCAGGTCCACGTGGTATCTCGACTGTGATCAAAGACTGTGTCTGGACACTATTCGTTCTTGATGCTGTTACAGATATTTGTATTGGTTGCGACAGTGGGCTCTCGTTGCCTCTTTCATTGATGAATGAAACCCTGTAGCGAAATGTTGATGTAATGTCAGTACTACCATTATTTGGATAACCAAC
>TARA_R100000773_G_scaffold31602_1_pt1 | contig 10784 bp, 2 predicted proteins | sample TARA_R100000773 | Tara Oceans TARA_R100000773 (sample SAMEA2623365) | marine metagenome | biome: marine biome (ENVO:00000447); feature: surface water layer (ENVO:00002042); material: "saline water (ENVO:00002010), including plankton (ENVO:xxxxxxxx)" | depth 5 m | reverse complement strand
GATTGGTTAAATCAAGATTATAGCGGAAGTAATTCTTTTTTTACTGGAAAATACACTATTAAAACAGAAAACATATACGCAGCTTTACCAGAGAATCAATTTATTAGAGTTTTTGATGCTGTACCTAGAAAAGCTGTTGCTCAAGAAATAACTGGTAATAGATTAGTTTATGCTAATTATACACAAAACTATAATATAAATGAAATAGGTGGTTTCAATGAATATGATGTTTTATTATCTGGTTATTATCAAGATAGAATTAACAATCAAACTAATTACGACTCACCTTTAAAAAGTTTAAAATCTTTAAAAGATTATCAATTAGGTATAGTTTTTGGAGACAAATACGGTAGAGAAACACCTGTATTTACTTCTGCAGATTCATCTATAAAAATACCATGGAAAGATGATACTAATGATTTAAACGCTAGTAGATCTTTAGCACTAAGAGCTAGTATAGCTACTAATTTTCCTACGTGGGCTAGTTATTTTAAATTTTATATAAAAGAAACGTCTACAGAGTATTATAACTTATTAATGGACAAGTTATTTATACCTTCATCTCAAGATGATATTGATAGAAATACACTTTCTGAACACGTTTGGATTTCATTTTTTTCTACAGACAGAAATAAATTAAAAATAGAAGATCATATAGTTTTAAAGAAAATATTTGGTAGATCAGGTCAAGTAGCTTTTAATAATAGATTTAAAGTTATAGATATAAAAAATGAAGCTCCTGATTCTATACGTTTTGATTTTCATAATTTAGGCTCTGTTACTGGTACAGATGTTAGTACTAATTTGTTTGCAACTGGTAGTGACATTATATCAACAACAGACACTTTAATTATTGATGAAAATATTTGGCATGATAATAACAACGGTGCTACAATAAAACAAGATGATAATTCTACGTTAGAGCAAGATATGTTTGTAGAGTGGACTAATGGAGGTGTGTTTTCAAAAAAATATAGAGTAAAAGATGTTCGACTCGATAATAGTAATTATAAAATAAAATTAAAAGAAGTTATAGCTTCAGATGACGCTAATTTAGCTAAAACCGCTGCTGGAATTATTGATACTAATGTTATTTTTCAAATATCAAGAAAAGAACCTAGAGATTTAGATATGTTTTCTGGTAGATATTTTGTAAAAATAAGTTCTAATAATTTAACAAGTGAAATAAGAGGTGTTTTAGAACAAGTGTCTAGTAGTGCAACTACTTTTTTAACTCAAAATATTAGGTGGTGGTGTAATAAAATAAGTAACGCTGCTGGAGATAAACAAAGTGAAGTTTTAATAAATCATGATGGTATAGGCACACCATCTACTGCTACTGTTAATAGCGTAGATTTAGATGGTGGAGTTACAACAGACGCTACATCTTGGGCTAATTTAGCTGATGCGCATAAAGGTTTTTTTATTGATAGTATGTATTTTTGCGCTGGTAACACTCACGGTGATACTAGATCAAAAGCTAGTGACGCTGTAGATATTATGAGAGGTATGACTGGTGCAGGTGCTACTCTTTTTAATACTGCTACAGGTAAAACTATAGGTATGAACTACGGTGATCCAATATGGACTAACGATTTAATTCATCCTATAACTAACCCTGTAAAAAATCTTAATAATACTAATCCTAGTAATTTTGGTACTGAACATCCTAACTATCCAGGAAGTAACGCTTCACAAGCTCCTGATATAACTAAAAATTATTTTGATTATGCTTTTATAAGTGGATCTAATTCAAATCCTATGCAAGTTACAGGAATACCTGCAAACCCTGGTGGACAAGCAAAGTTTTATGCTTCAACTTTAGGACAGTCTGCTCCTAGATACAGATGGGCTCCTTATGATAAAGATGCGCAAAGTGCTGGTGGTTATTATTATATAAATCATGGACCTCCATTTTTTTATGGAGCAACTTATAGAAATTATTTAGTTGTTAAAACTTTAGATCCACCTTATGTTCCTAGTAATTCTAATTATAACTATTCTTCACCTTACTCTTTATCTAATTTTATACAAACAAATCACGTAGAGATAGGTGATGTTAGTACAACATCAAATGGTAGAATAGGATTTAGTTATCCTTTTTCAATTACTGGAACAATAAATACTGATGATATAGTTAATGGTTTAGATGGTATAGTAATAACTAATAGTGAGCATACTAACGGTGGTAGAATGTGGAGAGGTAAAGGTGGTAGATTATACAACGAACGTGAGTTTGACGCAGATTTTGCCCCTTACGGTGAACCTGGTAGTGAAGGTAAAACTATAATACACTTATCTTTTTTAGCTCCAGGTAGTGATTTAATAGCTGATGAAAGTAATTTTGATTTAAGCAACGCAGAGATAAAAGGACAAAATTGTATAGGTGCTTATTTACAAGGTATACACGGTGGTGGTATATTTACAAAATCAGCTTATGATATTGACGATGATTATTCTGAATTTAAATCTGGAAGGCATGAACCTAGAATAATAGAGTGTGAAACTTCTACTACTAATACATCTAACTTAAACATAGGTTATGACTCTAATTATCAAACTATACATGATGATCAGTGGGATCCTGTAAAATCTCAAAATTTAACACAAACGCAAAAAGATAAAGTTTTTAAATTTATACAAAACTTAACAAAAACAAATAGTAAATTTAAATTTTCTGCAGATACTAACAATACTATTTATACTATAAAGTCTTGTAGTATTAAATATTTATACAACCATACACCTTGGAGAAGAAGGTATGTTTGGAAAGAAACTGGTAGTAATAGTTTTACTGATCTTTACGGTTTAAATGAAAACATGGTTGAAGGAGGAGATAGTGTTGAAGAAGCTGCTGTTGAGTGGGCTATAGCTACAGCTAATAATTTCAGTAGTATTTTAAGCACAAAGCAAACAGATTTAGAAACTAAAATAAAAAATTTTGGTAAAGCGCATAATAGAAGAACTGTTTATATTTTAGAAATAGTAGATGAAAACGGTAATCCAGCAGATTTTCAATCAGCTAATTTTAATCCTGTAGACGGAAATAACGGAGTAACAGCTGACGCTGATACTTTATTTGAGTTTGTAGAGTTTTCTTCTTTAATAACAGAAAATTCTATATCTACTAGTAACGCTGTTTGGGAAACAGAACCTGAAACAAAAACAGATTTAAATATTTATTACGAAGCTTCAGACGCTTTACCTACAAGATTAACTATTGATAACGCTGAGCTTTACGCACCTATTGGTTGTAAAGTACAAATAACAGATAAACCTGAAAGTAATCCAGGTACAGACGTAATTTTACAAGGTTTTAGTGAAGATACTGATGGAAATTTATTTATTAATGTATCACCTTCTTTTAACACTGTAGATTCTAACAATAACGCTATAGTGTATTCACAAGCTTCATCTTCTTCAGGTGGTATTTTAACACCAGCAATAACTTCAAGCGTTAAGTTTATAAGGCAAGATGGTAGTTACACTACAGCTAAAATAATAGCTCCTACTGGAACTACATCAAGCGCGGTAACTGGCGCTAGTTTTGTTATATCTAGAACAGCATCTATAGGTAACGATATAGGTTTAAATTGGTATAACTGCTTTTCTTTTGGTAATGGTATTGAATCTAATAGAATTAGAGATGATTTTAATCAAATGCAAATTACTAACGGTGCTAGAGTATCAGCTGTATTAGAAGAACCTTATAAAGAAGAAACTAGAACTAACGGTTTAATATATTCTGGAATATATAACACAAATAGTAGTATAAATAATTTAAACCAATTTGTTATTGGAGAAAAAATAACGAAAGATTTAAATCCAACTTATGGTAGTATACAAAAATTATTTCAAAGAAGAATTAGTTTAGTTGCTTTTTGCGAAGACAAAGTAATTAGTATAGTTTCAAATAAAGACGCTTTGTTTAACGCTGATGGTAATCCTCAGTTAGTTTCTAGTAATAATGTTTTAGGTGATGCAACACCTTTTGTTGGTGATTACGGAATATCAAAAAATCCAGAGTCTTTTGCTTCTGATAGTTATAGGGCTTATTTTGCTGATAAACAAAGAGGCGCCGTGCTTAGATTATCAATGGATGGTTTAACACCTATATCTGACGCTGGTATGAGTGATTACTTTAGAGATAATTTATCATTAACAAAACAGTTAATAGGTAATTACGATGCATATAATGAAGATTATAATTTAACATTAAAAATTGACGATCCTCAATATAATATTATAAAAAACTCTTTTTTTAGCTTAGGTGTAGAATTTGTTGATCAAGGTTTAGAAGAGTTTTTAGATAACACAGAATTAAATCATACTAGTGAAACAACATATCCACTTAACTTGCAGTATACTAGCGATGAAGATTATTCTCATCCAGATGGTGTTGGTAGTGGTGAAATAGGTGTTGTGAATCAATACTTAAATTCATGGACAAGAATAATTGAATATCCTCCTATTGCTGCTGGTGCTTTTCAAGCTTATGTTGCAGGTGATCCTGGTACTTTATACGCACCAGCTACCGCACCTATCTATAACAATATTAATGAAACAATTTTTTCATTTTATAAAATAACTGGTGGACTAAATAATAATCCCGCTGAAGGTACTGTTTTTGACAGCTCAAACACTACAGGTACTGTTTATACAAGTGGTTCTATTGGTGTTACTGGTATTACGTCTAGTTCTTATTCTACTCTTGGAGGCAGTATAGATTATAGTAATCCTCTTTATTTTAGAAGATTTCTTTCTGACGGAACTAATACTTACGAAGTTAACGACTCTGGTATATTAACGTCAGGAACTCTTGTTAGCACGGGTACTCTTTATAGTATATCAAATGTACCTTTATATCCAACAGCACTAAATCCTGTTAGTGTTAATACTAACATGAGGTTATCTAACAACGCGAACTCAGCTCTTTACAATTCTCTTTACGATACAAGCAGAATCAATGATAGTTATTATACAGACACTACTTATCTTGGTAATATATATCAAAGAAACACTACTACCCTTGGTGAAATATATTTTGAAAGATTAAAAGACTGGGATAATTCTTATATTGAACTTGCTTTAACAGATCACGCGCCAACAAGTGGTAATAATCAAGGTATTACTGCTACTAATATACCAAACGCAATTAACGGTATTACAAGTATAACAACAACATCAAGTTCAGGTACAACAACAACTCAACCAGTTCATAATTTAACTGTTTTTGCCGGTGAAGTTGTTAAAATATCTATACTTTATGAAGTTAGTTTTTATAAAAAAGATGGCTCTGCTGTAGACTATGACAACACAAGTTCATCTTATCCTTTGTTTGGTGGTGCTGATCCTAACAATGTTAGTGTTAATAGTCCAGCTAGTAACAACGCTACTGACGATGGTTATATGCCTATACAAATAGATATTTTAGATATAGAAAACTCTAATGCTCTTGTAGATTCAACTTATTTTGATACTAATTTTAGTAATGAATTTACATCGGCAGCTGGAACTTACTATAATAATAATCAAAACGCTGGTTATGCTACAAACGGTGTTTATAGTAATTATATGGATAGTAACAGTGAGGTGTTTGAACCTTCATATTATACGATTCATGGTAACTTTTATCATAAAGCTAAAGCTAGATTAGATGTTTATTTTAAAATTAAAGACTGGAGTGATAACGACTCAGCAGCAGTACCACCTACAACTAATCCTTTTACAGCTCAGCATTTAAGTAGTTATGATGGTAACGTAGCAATAGGTAAATTAGGCCTTAGAATTAGATTTATACCTAAAGAAGGAAACTCTAGAGTTCAAATAATAGATTTAGGTAATAATGATTTAATTACTGTACAAAAAATAAATGTTTTAAACGTTTTAGGTATACAGCACACACCATTTTCAGCTGCTGTTGCTGCCATACCAGCAGTGCCAAGCGCTACAGTTCCTGGTTGGACCGCTGTGCAGCACGTTGGAGAAAAACTTGATACTGCAGGATTACTAGTTCACACAGACAAATATAGTTTAACGCACGGTATAAAGTTTCCTCAAGCAATAAATGATTATGGAGCTGATAATCACTTTGGTTTATCTATCACTACAGAAAATGGTTATAGTTGGATAACACCTAATTCTAATACTGTAACTAGTTATCAATCAAGTTATGACGCTGCAGATGTTTATGAAGTAAAAACACAAGATGGACAAGGTAACATAACAACAACTTCTGGTAGTAATTTAACAGGTGTTAAAAAAGACGACTTTTTTAAGTTTCAATGCAAAACAAATACTGGAGCTGCAAAATTTGGTTCAATTAGCAAAAACCTAGACACACCAATGGTTGTAGATAATTGGTATTTATTAGATATTATTTATAAAACAATAGATCGAGGCACAAACTCTATTGTAGGTGTTGACGGTGTTATAAATCCTGTTAATTTGCCTTCTACTGGAACTAGTGTTACTTTTGGAGATTCTGGTTATTTAAACGGATTTTTTGGAGTAATACATAGTGATGGTAAAGTTAATGGCCTTGATATTGATAGGTTTGACGATGTTAGCTTTGGTTATAGAAGTGACTTACATAATTATGCTAATGTTAGTTCAAGTAGCCTTGTAGTAAGAGTTATATTTCAAGTGCAAGCAAATAGCCCTTACGCTGATCCAAGTAATATTAACTACGATTTAAGTACATTAAATATACTTACGCATGATACTGATATAGAAGTAGACTCTATAGCTTTAATTGATATTTCAGAAAAAGTTAGTGTTGGTGATGTAGATAAATGGAGATATAATAAACAATACGTTAGCTTAGTAAACGAACACTCTTTATCTCCTATACAACAATACGTTAAAAACAATGCTATTCACTTTGACATAAGACAAGGGCAAAGGCTTTTTAACGAAGGTACTTTACCTAGCGCTGCTGCGCATAAATATTTTAACTTTTTCTTTAATAGTTTTCGTACTAGCGTAGGGCTTGGTAACGATAAAGATAATGTGGCTACAGATAATGGTTACGAATTAACTTTTGAAATAGATGATGAATATTTTACAAATAATTTTCAAGCAGGTAATTATATTAATTGTGTTGGTTTAGGAAAAGATGGTTTAGGATTTGAAGTTCAAAATATAGACGTAAAAGGTATTTATAAAGTTTTAGCTAATTTTGATAACAACACTACAACAGTAAATGGTGATGATTGGGGTGTAGAAATAGATGTTGGTAATGGTTTTGAAGATCCTTCTAACGTAAGTTCTAGTTGTAACATTATAACAAGAGATGAATCATCAACAACTATAGGAACGTGGCGTAGATACGAAGGTAATCTTATGTTTTTGTTTGGAAGTAATTCTCTTGGTTCTTTAAAAAGTGTTTCGCTTCTTGAAAGAACATTAAACCTTGTTGGTGGAAGTATTAATAGTTGGACTTTTAACAACTTTGACCCTGCAACATCTGCAAATATTGTTTGGAATAATGGTACTATGTTGTTTAACACTACAACAACTAATCCTGCTAATTCAAATAATATAGTTTTTGCTTCTCAAGAATTACCAGCAGATTTTGACTATACTGCGGGTGTAGAGTATAACTTAAGTTTTAATTATGAAATTTTCAATACAGGACCAACAAGACTTCTTGTGTATATAATGGACGCTTCAAATCGTAATAAAATTGCAATAACAACACCTACTACTACTACGATAGATATAACTAAAACACAAGGCGTAGTGCATAGTTATAACAAAAACTTTACAATGTCTGGTGTATCTCAATCTCTTATAGGTGGTTTGTTAAATAATTTTACTGCTAGATCAATATGTATATTTGCTAATGAAACTGTTCCTATTGGTTCAAGCACTACAGTACATAATTTTAGTTTAGATAATATTGTTTTAAGAAGAGTAGTTCGTTTAACAAATGATAAAACTATAAGTTACAGCGAAGATGTTAAAGGTTGGACTAGCTTTAAATCTTTTGTACCAGAACAAGGTTTAAGTTTATCAAAACAATACTTTACTATTAAAAACGGTCGTTTGTATCATCATAACGAAAGTACTGTAGATTATAATAACTTTTACGGATTACAATACGATTCACATATAACTACTATAATAAATGATGAACCTTCTTTAATAAAGTCTTTTAAAACATTATCTTATGAAGGAAGTCAGTCAAAAGTAGAAGGTTATGAGCAGCAAACAATAAATTCAAATAATTTTTCAGATATTAGCTTTAGCAACTTAGTTGATAAAAAAGGTTGGTATGTAGACTATATAACAACTAACAAACAAGAAGGCTTTGTACCTGATTTTATAGAAAAAGAAGGTAAATGGTTTAATTATATAAAAGGTGGTTTGAGTAGTATAAGTGAATCATACGTATCACAACATACTGGTGATTTAAATTTTCAAGGTATTAGTGAAATACAAGCTGTTTCCGACGTAACAACTGCAGTTACTACAACAGATCCAGCAACTGGCGCTGTAACTATTGTAACTCCAGCTACTACTACAACTATACCTAACGTAACTGTTACAACACCAACACCATCAACAACTACAACGACTTCACCCGGTAGCGGAACAGGTGGTTATTAAAATTATAAATTATGAGTTATCACAATATATCACAAACAACAAGTCAACAAGCTCAACAACCTGAAGGTAATATAATAACTTATATTGACGGTGTACCTTTATTTAAAACTATACAACAAGCTTTAGATTATGGAGCTACAGTAAATTTACAAGGTTATCATACGCATACTTTTCAAAATATTGTTGGTTATATGGCTGGTTTTGATCATAATAATGCTACTAATATAGAATCAAATGTAAGTTATAATATAAATACTTTTAATTTTAAACAAACAAATCTTACTTTAACGCAAGCAACTAGACAAGTTAAGTTGACAGGTGATATTGGTGCTAAATTTAATTTACAAATAGTACAAAAATCATTATCATCTAGTGTTTTAGATAAATTTTATAACTTTACAAATAAAACTTTTGAAACATCTTTTAATAAAAACCATGTGTTTAAACACACGTTAACATCAACGTTTTTTGCAAAAAACATATTTTTTCCAAGCACATCTGTAGCTGGTTATAGATTATTATTAACTACTGAAGAAAAAACAGGTACAAAAATAGCTAATAATATTGTTGGTAGTACAGAAAATATTTTAACTAGAGATATTAATCAATCAGGTAATGTTACTGTTACTTTTGTTTACAATACTAGTAACACTAGTAGTTTTAGTTCTGATCCTCCAGCTTCTAACGTTACTTCTGTTGGAGCTCCTGGTGGTGCAACTTCTACTGTTGTTGACTTGTCAAAAACATTAACAAACGCTACTACAGACGCAAATGGTTTTGGTCTTTCAATGCCTAACGGTTTTAATGAAAATACAGACGTGTTTATTACAAAAACACAAACAGTTAATGGTGCTATTTCACCTAGTGATGCTAGCATTGGTAGAAAAGTTATTCTTGATGATATTAGTGGTATTGTTGTTGGTAGCTCGGTAACAGCTGTTAGTAGTGGTTCTTTAAACACTTCTAGTGGTTCTAATTTAGTAATGGATGTTGCTACAGCAACTAAAGAAGTTGTATTAAAAGGATCTCAAACATTTGCTGATGGTATTACTTTAACATTTACAATAACAGGTACGTCTAGTATAAACGCTTCTACAGGTTTTAACGCTACTTTTGCTGGACTTTCTGCTGTTACTGAAAATATTCATGGTAATACAAACGAGACTCTTAGTACAGGATCTAAATTTGATAACACGTTAAAAACAACTACAACGGTAAGAGGTGATTTATCAGAAAACGCAGGTCCTAGTGGTAGTTTAAATGTAAATGGAACTTATGGTATATCTAAAGGTTCTAAAATAATAGGTGAAGGTTTTGCACCTCTCGAAAGCGAAGTTACAGCTGTGTCTGCTAGCTCAAATCAAGGTAGTATTACTACTAACGCTATAGAACACGGTGCGCTTAGTAGCGGTTCAGCACTTGATTTTATAGGTTTTTCTAAAACTATAGATTTATCAGGAGCTAATGTTACAATAAGCAATTACCCAACAGAAGATTTAACAGTAAATATAAATTTAGATAATTTTATAACACCAGGAACAGCATCTTAATTATGGCAATATTAAAAATACAAACAAAATCAACAATAAAAAATCCATCTTTACAAGTTGGAGACTATGCTTATTATCAAGAAATAGATACTACAAACGCTATTAATACTGCTAATAATCCTTTGTTTATTGGTAAAATATTATCTATATCTCCTGGTTTTATTGAAGTAGATAGTGATTTAACACCTAGTGATATAACAGGTTTTTTAATGTTTTTAAAAGATAAAAGAATAAACACTAGTGGTTTAAACGGTTATTATGCAGAGGTAACATTTAAAAATAATGATAATAAAAACTTTTCTGAGCTGTATGCTGTTAACAGTCAATTCACTGCTAGCAGTAAATAAAGTGCAAAAAGTGTAATTATAAAAATATAAAATAAGAAATATGAGTAAAGAAAGTCCATTTAAAGATCCAACAGGTGGTGTTGCAACAACTACTGCTGCTCAAGTAGCTTTACCGGCTATTGCCTCTATAGCAGGGTCTGTATTAAGTTTTTTCGGTGCTAAAAAAGCTAGAAGCCAACAAGCTCGTTTACAAAAAGAGGCTATGGCTATTGAAAAAGAAAAGTTAGAGTTAGCGAAAGAAGAGATGGCTAGTTTAGAAGCTCAAAGAGAAGAA
>TARA_R100000773_G_scaffold44667_2_pt1 | contig 10823 bp, 20 predicted proteins | sample TARA_R100000773 | Tara Oceans TARA_R100000773 (sample SAMEA2623365) | marine metagenome | biome: marine biome (ENVO:00000447); feature: surface water layer (ENVO:00002042); material: "saline water (ENVO:00002010), including plankton (ENVO:xxxxxxxx)" | depth 5 m | reverse complement strand
AAAGATACCTAAGTTTTCATCATGTAAAGCATAAATAGCAATACTACCTACAATTGAAACTAAACTACTGTACAAACCAAACTTCTTGTAATTCATCAGAATCACCAAAACTCAATTTCCTCATCGTTAGAAAACTCAACATCTTCTGCTACTGCACCTGTCGCAATACGAGCATAAACTCCATACAGATTAATACTAACAGGATTATATTCACCATCAATAGGCATTCCATCTTCATCCCTCTTTTGTGTTTGGTTTGTGCGACCAATAATAATCACATCAGAACCTACACCAAAGTTAATATCAATATGAGATGGAACCCAAACAGGGGTTGATTCAGGAATATCTTCATCTTCAAATCCGTAGTTTGCATCAACAGGTTCAATCCACATTACACGGTTGCCGGTCTTTTCATTTACAGTTAGATTCATACTTGATACAATTCCATCTGTAATACAAAGTCTTAGACCTTGAGCAGTACTAATTTCATCATGATATGCTTCTAGTTCCATCAAATCAGCAACATATTCTGCCATGTTATTACCTAGCATATCTTCCATATCTACATCTTGAGAATAGAATCTTTCATCATCTTCATCCAACAAATCATTATAAGTTAAACTTGCAATAGTCTTGTTTCTAATTCCATACATAGCATTTCTTTCTTCATTAAAGATACCATACAAATGTACAAGTCTAAAAGTTTCTGCACTAAAGTTATTTGCTGCATCACCCTTTAATTGAACAGACCAATACTGCCAATCTTCACCTTCTTTACTACCAATAAAGTGCGCTCTTAATCTCCATTCTTCAGCAGGTAATGGCTTTCCATAACGCTTATTTGCATCTCCACTAGCCCATGACTTAATAGGGTCAACAGGAACAATCCACTTATCTTCTTCAACTTCTATTGCTGAAGAAGGCAATTGTGGCAATTCTTTTGTATTCCATTCACCATTGATAACTTGTGTCTTTTCATACTTACCATCTGTAAGTACAACTTCAGCCACAATTTCATCGTTTAGTGCTTGGCTTGAATCAGAACGATATTTATTTGTAACATCTTTTCTTTTCCATGCCATTACATCACGAGCAGGTTCTACTGCAAAGAAAAATCCTACGGCATTATTTCCATATCCACCGCTTGTATTAGCATTACGATTTGCATTAATTCTTCCACGCACATAATTTCTTGTAAGAGTCAGACAAATTAATTGTTGTCTTTCATCTTCCAAGTCTAGTCCGTTTGTTGATGCAATATCGTTATACTTTGTTGTCATCTCATCTTCTTCTACACTTAGCCTTCCTGCTAAATTACTTAGTTCTTTACTAACTTTTTCTATCATCTTTTCATCTCCTTATTTGTTTTTCATAAACTGTGCTACAAACCATGTCACAAGCACTTTTGGGGTCACGCTTCGACCCCTCCATTCCATTTCTCCTATTGTTGCTACTAACTTAAATCTTGCGTTATTAGATAATTCCTCATTATCTAAAACAGATTGTAGTAGTTTTCCACAAATTTCTTTTACAGTATGTCCATTATAAACGAGTTTCAAAAGGAAATCAGTGGCCCACCCATGTTTTCCTTCTGCTAAACAATTTATGCAAGTATCATACGGTTTCATATGTTCTTGGTGAATATTTTCAGGACTTTTACCGGACAAAATACATGCCTGTAATTCGTTAATTGCCCTTCTCATATCACCATTACAAATCATCAATAAATTATCAATTTCCTCATCAGAAAATGTACCATTTTCTTTATTAATAATTTCCTTCAATGCAAGTTTTTGTATCTCAGGTTTTATCGGCTGAAAATAATAATTTGCACAACGGGAACGAATTGGTAAATCAACACCATATGGGTCATTACATGTGATAATAAATCTCACATTTGTAGCCCGTTCCATCTTTCTTTTTAATGCCCGTTGAGCATCTCTTGTCATTCCATCCAACTCATCTAAAAGCACCATTTTAAACTTACTATTACTCATAGATTTTTGAGTTACGAACTTAGTAATAACTTCACGAATTGTGTCTAGTCTCCTATCTTGACTAGCATTTATTTCTAAGAAATTACTATCTTTATCTTCACCTAAAAAGTGATTAGCCAAAATATGTGCTACCGTAGTTTTACCCAAACCCGGCATACCGTGTATTAATAAGTTAGGCATGTCTCCTTTTTCTATCCAATTTCTCGCATCTTCTACAAATTTATGTTGCCCAAACAATTCATCAATTACTTGGGGTCTGTATTTTTCTGTCCAATTCATTCTCAATCTCTCCTATTCCTTTACATGTAGGACATGGCATTTCTATTGCCATTCCTGTTCCTTTACAATCTTTACAGATTATCAATATTTTCACCCATATAACATACTAAACATTCAGCAGTTAATACATATCCAGCAACTGATACCGCACTTTTTAATGCAGACTTAGTTACCTTTACAGGGTCAATAATTCCTGCTTCTAAACCATCAATATATTCATTATCCACACCATTATATGTATAATATTCGTGATTTAAAGCATCCTCGTCTAGTTCTATTCCGCAATTATACGCAATTTGTTTAATTGGTGCTTTCAAAGCATTCCAAAATAATTCTTCTATTTTATATTCACCACTCAATCTTTCTATCAATCTTAATTTAGCATCAGCAATACTCCAAAGTGTACCGCCCCCACCAACAATAATTCCTTCATCAACTGCCGCCCTTGTAGCATTTAGAGCATCGTCAATTCTATCCATCTTATTTTTCATTTCAACTTCTGAATTTGCACCAATACTAATAACTGCCGCAGTTCCACTTAGTTTTCCGATTCTAGACCTGTGTTTTGCTTGATGCCATTCTGATTCAGTTTCCGATACTTCTTTATTAATAGATTCAATTCTTCTATTAATATCATCTTGATTACCGTTAGGGGAGATAAAAGTAGTGCGAACATCATTAACCTTTACACTACCAACAAGGCCAAAATCATCTTTAGTTATATCTCTAATACTATTTCCTACTTGGCTATTAAAGAATGAACCCCCTGTAAGAAGTGCCAAGTCTAACATTTTTTCATCAAGCCAAAAACTCTTATCCTCTCCCTTAATAATCATAGCATCAAAGTTACCTTTCATTCTATTAATTGCAAAACTAGACAAGGCAGAAAGATTCATTTCCTTTACTACAAATAGTAGGGGTTTCTTTTCCTGTAATGATAGTTCAATTGCAGGAACTAAATCATTGAATGACTTAATTTCTTCATTTGTAATTGCTATCAAACAATTCTCCTTTTCCCATCTATTTCTTTCTACTGTTTTGCTTAAAAGTGGATTTAGAAAACCCCTCTTGATTTCCATACCTTCAAGATAATTTAATTCCGTAAGTCCTGTGTTAGATTCTTCTACACTTATAACACTATTTGGTCCAATTGTATCTAACGCATCTGCAATTAGTCTACCCATTTCTTCATCATTGTTTGCTGAAATAGTAGCCACTGAAAATAAGTCTTGATAATTTTTAATTTCAGTAGCGAAATGGTCTAAATTATGTAGAACTTCTTCAGATAGTTCTTCAAAGGTTCTTCTTACCTGAACGGCAGATGTAGGATTTTGCTTAACATATTCTATACCATTGTGAATTAATGCCTGTGCTAAAACACAAGCAGTAGTAGTTCCGTCACCAGCATTAGCCTGTGCTTTAGTAGATACTTGTTTTAGTAACTCAGCACCTAAATTAGCAAATCTATCCGACAGTGTAATATCTTGTGCAATAGTTACCCCATCATTTACAATAATAGGTGGCCTACCATATCTTTCTAAAACTACTGTTCTTGCTTTTGGTCCAAGAGTAATCTTAACAGTATTTGCTACTGCATCAACACCCTCAAGTAATTTATCTCTCGCCTCATCTCCGTATATTATTTCTTTTCTTTGTTCCATTAAATCACCTACAAAATAGCATAAACATCTTTACGATGCACGACTACATAATCTTCACCCTCATGGTTAAAATCAATACCATCACCAAAAATTATATCTTCGCCTACTTCAAGTCGGTTACTTGTTTCTTCACCTTTAGAAATAATTGTTCCTCTATTTTTGGTTGGGTCCAGTATAATACCCGAAGCCGTTCTATTTTGTTCACATTTAACTATTATCCATTGTCCATTCGCTCTCATTTAAATCATTCTCCATATTACTAATAATGTTATTACATTCACGACACTAACTGTTATAGCGATGTAATTTGTCACTTTGAGTTGCTTATTAATATTTTCTAACAACACATGGGTTTTTTCAAACTCTTTCTTCATTGATGGCAACCTCCGCCTCTTTTATTGTCATATTTAAATCCCAGCATTGTCTAAGTTTTTTAATAGTATATTTATTTCTATCAATATTCCCAAGCCATGTGCTGAAACATACTCCTTTACCTTTCCTCATTAAAATTCCTCCAATGCTTTTATTTTTCTTGTTACTTCTCTCTTTTTTCTTGGTTTTTTTAATCCTAATATTTTACAATCTTCTTTTGATAATTTTTTTGTAGCATACTTTTTATATTCCGGGTCTCTTAAAAAGTGACGCAACAGATAAACTTCGCCCTCTTTTAGTCCTAATCTTTTACAAATCTTAGTTAAAGGATTACTGCTACTTCTTTTTGGTGGATTGACTCTACCATAGCCCCCGTCTTTAGAATACGCTACTAAAGCGTATAAATATTTTACAGGCCATCTGTGCATTACTGAAGCGGCAAATGCAAGTTTTTCATTATTAGGTTCAGTCGCACTTAACCAAGAAATTAACTGCATAGGTGGAGGTTGATTAAAATCTAGTATTCTATAATAATCACTTCTATCTTTTGTTTTAATCCAACCCATACAAATATCAAATATTTGCTTTTCATAATTAATTACTTCTTCTGCATTCTTAGCAATTAATTTAATTTTAACCTGTCGTCTATCATATTTTCCGGGGTATTTTACTTGACATAGATTTATAATACTCTTAGGAACATCCTTTTTATTTCTGGATGTAAGAGAAACTTTTCTCCCACTAAGAATAATATCTACTATCTTATCTTTTTCTATTTTACTTTCATGTAAATCTTCTATAATCATACCCATATCTTTAGGGTAAGAATATATATCATCTATTGCTATATCGTTTGCGTAAAAGACTTCATAATCCTTATTGCCCATTTCACATATAGCATTGAAAGTTTTTCCTATACCCGGTTTCCCTACAAATAATTTAGGTTTCTCCGTTTTGCTTTTCATTTAAAATCACCTCAAACTCATATCTTCCATCATCTTTTAGATGTATTTTTTCATCTATCATTTCCATTAGTTTTACAAATTTTTCCCAGTCGCTACTTCTATTAACTGCGTTAATAGGAATCATTTCAGTTACCTTTCTTATTGACTCTCGCCTTGTAATAAATATAGTATCTGTATGGCGGGTTCTTTCCCTTTCTCTCCTTGTGTGTATATCTAAATAAGATAATGATTGTCTAACGGGTTCTATGAACCTTTCAACAACCCTCAAGGCTATATGATAGCGGGGAACCCAACCATTTTTATGACTACTACTATTTACAATTTTAAAAGTAGGTCTTGCAGTAAAAATTAGTATTCCTTCTACTTGTCCTTTTGTGTACAATTATATTCCACCTAATACTTCATTCAAATCTATTTCCCATATGTGGAAATTTTTATGTCCTAGAATAAATAATCCGGCTTTATCTTTGGGACCTACAAATGTTTCACCGCAAACTAAACAATGCACTTTAACTATTTCAGACATTCTTCTGATGCCCTCATTAGAAATTATATCTACAATGTTTCCTTCTTCAAATGCGGCTTCATTTTGTAAATCTTCCCAATCCATTTTAACCCCTTAGATATTCCCTCAATGTCTTTACGACTTTATTAATACTTCCGTTTTTAGGTTTATTACTTAAATCGGCAATTTTTGGTTCAATTTTGAAGTTTAATTGCTTAATAACCGCTTCAGCCGCCTTTTTATATCTTTTTTGAGCCGCATTATTCCAGTTAATATATGTAGAACATGGCATTTCTTGATACATTCCCGACTCTAAAAACTCCCACACAATAGATTGTTTTATTCTTTGCATGGCTTCTTCTAAAGTAGTAGGGGGTTCGTCTGAATCATATTCAGTCATTTTATCGGTTCCTCCTTAATTTGTTCTAATACCCATCTAAGTGTTTTTTCTACACCCCTCAATGCTGTGTAATTACGAAGTGCTTCAGCATTTTGTTTAGTAGACATTTTTTTACTCTTATAATAATCGAACCACCATTTTTTTTCTTCGCAAGCCAAGGCCAGCATATCCTTTACTTCAGATTCTGTTTTCATATTTATTTCTCCTTGTAAGCAGGATGATTTTTAGGCAAACGATGTAATCGTCTATCTGCCATATTTGTCAAATATTGTGCAACTGAAGCAACTGAAGCATTAAATCTATTTTCTGCAACACCGTCATTTTCAGGAACCATTTGGTATTTTAACTCAGTCAAGTTTTCAGCAACCTTTAATGAATCGAGTAAGCACTGAATTACTTCATATTCGCCATGAGTTACAGTTCTAATTCTCGCCATCTACATACCTCCTACAATTATCTAATTGTTCTGCAAATATTTGCATTCCAGATTCATATCCATTAAGGAAAGATAATACCAAATTTAATTGGTTAATCATTTTATTATGCCTTGCTTTCTCTGCCATTTCAATAGCAATTTTTAATTCTTCTATTGCTTGTTTCATTCTTCCTCACCTTCTATTCCTAATCCTAATTCCTTTAGTTTTTTAACTACTTGAGGCATTAGACAATAAACACCATCATAGTCTACAAGTATATTATCTCTAAACCAAAGTCCACCTTCACCATAGTATTCATCTCCACCACTATCTGTATCATACAATTCAAATGAACCACTAACAGTAGCACCATAATCATTTTTTGTTAGTCTAACAATAAACTCTATTTCAGTATATCCACTTTTTACAGGTCCAAAAGAGTTCTCCATACAAACATCTGTATTTTCAATCCATTTGTGTGTTTCATATTTGCTCATTCTACATCACCTTCTTCAGTATTCCATTCTCCAAATTCTAATTCTTTTTCTTCTTCTTTTTCCGTAGGCGTTTCTACGATTTCCATATAGGCTAGTTTAACATCATCTACACTAACTCTACTATTCTGACCACGCTTGTTTGCATTATATATTGATAAAGTAACTAATTTATCTAATAATAACTCAGCCCTGCGCTGAACTTCAATAGTAGCCATGTCTTGAATCTGTTTCCTATACAATCTATATTCTTCTCTTACTTTCCTGATACTAACCATTTTTTCATCTCCTTTTCTCCGTAAAAATGTCTGACTTCGTTGCTCTCTTGGCAGATACAGACCCACATAATTCCCGACAAGGAATTAACTTCTAAAATTTCCCACTTTATATTATTTACTTTATAAATACCACTAGTAGATAATTTCATTTTACTTCCGTAAATCATATTATATTCTCTACTTAAAGTTTCAAAGTTATCATGTATGTATTGCACGATATGTGGTTGTTGAACCTTGGCCCAAACTTCGTCTGTAATCTCGTAATGTCCTGTATTGTTACATATTTTACATTTGTTACCGTCACAAATAGGACAAACTATTTCACGCTCACAAAAGGTCGGGAACCTTACAAATCGAACCCTTCCTCCTTCTCTACTGTCTTTATCATTATTTCTTTGTCGCTTTCTTTGACCCATGTTAATCTCTCCCCTCTACCTAAAACTGTTGCTTCATTTAACATAAATTTCCAATTTCTAATTGTATTTCTATCTGTTCCTGACCAAAAAGCAGAACCAAACGGATGGGTATGAATCCAACTTTGTAGAGGAATCTTCATACCCTTTAAATTTACACCTTTATAATCTACGAAACCCGGAGAACCACGATTCATAAATAACTTTCCATCTCTATCTACAATAACAGAAACTTCTAGTTTTGGTAGGATTACGGTAGATGCATGCCAAATTAGTTCCAGAAATCGGGGATTTCTAGGGTCATCTTCACCTCTAAACAATAAACTTTTCCAACATTCTTTGATTTCTTTTTGCCATACTTCAGGTGCAATATCACAAAACTGTTCATTCAGATTAGTATTGGGAGAATATTTTAACTCATTCCCCTTGAAAAAGTTATCTAAATCACCACTTGAGGGATTAATTAATTGAGTTTGTACATAAGCACTGTCATCACTTAATAATCTATCAAATTCTTCATCATCTTTTTCATCCCAAATTTCTGCTACAACTGCACATATTTCTTCATGATAATAAATATCCATTATATATTCACCATCTTTACCGTTAAAGTTATCTAAATAATCATCTGCTATCGTATCTTCAGGACTCTTACTTCCTTTTATTTTTACTATTCTTACCATCAGTTTTCACCGCCACAATCGTCATCATTCCCTACATCTATTTTTGGTCTAAACACCATTTCTTTCTTCAAATTTTTCAACCCTTTAATTATTCTATCTATTCTTTCTTTATCCATTTTAAGCCCTCACATGAATATGTTTGTGTGTTTCCTCATCATTAAAATATCTTTGAATCCATTCTGCACCATAACCCGCTACGGCTACATGAGTAAAATGAACTCCGTTTAAACTTCTATCCCAATGGTCTCCTTGACAGGAAAAGTTCCCTTCCGGTCCACTTGTTAATGTTGGGTACATTTTAGAATCTTCATCACTTGAAATAAGCAAACCATTTCTACCTTGCGCTCTCAAGTCAAGCCATTTTACATCAGAATTATACATAGTTCTGCGTATATCTAAATTATCTGCACAACACACAACTAAATCATATCCTTCTAATTGCTGACCGGATAAAACCTTGTAAGGCAAACCTTCGACTGTGTATCTTTTTTGCATACACAAAGCCTTGTTTTCACCAACCTCTTTCTTTCTAAAATTTTGATATGTTAGATTCTTTTTCTCAACAGTATCGGGGTCATAGACCGTAATACTATATCTATCTGTACCAACTTTACTTAGTAGAGGAATTAGAAAACTTCCAATTCCACCTGCACCAATTACCATTATTTTCTTCATTCAATCATCTCCTTTATTTTTCCATTTGCTCGATAAACAGTTTCAGTGCTGATATTAAAAAAGTTAGCAACCTTCGCCAACGATAAATCAGTCCCGTAATAAATACATCCTGCAATTGTGTGTTTATCAAGCGTCATCACATTTGCTATCTGTTTAATTATGTTGAAGCAATCAAAGTTTTGTTTTTTACACAAATCTTCTGCTTCTTGAAGTGTGTACATAGTGTCTACTTCAAAATGGCTTTCAAGTCTCTTGACTATTCTCTTTACCCTTCTTTGTCTTAAACCAAAGAATTTACAATACCTTAATAAATTAGGATGCTCTTTATTTAATCTTTGATGTAGATACAATGCCGCTACCGATAATTCTTGCATTGTATATCTACTGTACAATAAATGCACATAAGAAGTGCGAAGTATTTTCTTCACTTCTTCTTCTATCTCTATATTAAATTCAGAACATAATAAATTTAGGTCAATCATTTCTCTAGTAATCGGATTGTTTTGTCTATGTTCAAATATTCTAGATACTTGAATTAGATTACAATTTTGACAGACAAATAATTGTAGTGCTTTATTCATCTTAACATTAGTATTTTGACAATTCAGACAAGGCATCTATATCAACTCTTATTTCAGGTTCATATCTAGAATAAGTATTAAGAGTAGATACCATATTCATACTTGCTTTATCATTTAATAATGCTAAGGCTCTAGCCGCATATTGGTCTCCTAATGAAACATCTAAATTTGTTTGGTCAATACATATTGGACCCCAAAAGAATACTTCTGATTTTGTCGAACCGGTTTGGTTTGATAAAGTATCATTATTACTTATATATATTCCCGAATGTTCATCGTATTCAAAATTCTTTTTGCTAACTATACAATAGGTAGTAACATCTTGAGTTCCATTTCTATGTTGTGGATGCGCTCTAGAAAACACTACCCAATCTAACTGCTTACCTTTAATAAACATAGCAGGAAATTCATCAAATTCGTCACGACCAGTGTTATATTCTTTTATAGTAATATTTTTAATTCTACCACTAAACCTTTTTTCTAAATCTTGAATTAATTCCATTGACCTTTTCTCTACAAGTGCAGACCTTCTATTCTGTTCTAAAAATGCATGTATGAGTTTTGTCTGCGAATCAGATAAATATTTACCTGTCTGAACATGATAAAGTTCTTCAGGCGAAATACACATCCATTTATTTTTATTTTTACCACATCCTCTCATAAAACTTTTAAAGTTCTTGAAGTTCATAGAAACCCACAATCCATCATTTAGTTCGATAGAAACTTCTTCTTTACCTGTCTGTTCTATGTTTAACATAGTTTCAACCTCTTCATTTTTATCATTATAAAAAGTATAAGATAATTTATTAATAAAAGTCTGAGCAATATCTATGTCAGTTTTAATAACATTTATGAATAATTCTTCCGCTTCATCATATGTAATATTTCTATTATGTCTACTTGTCATATATCCAAAAATCATATCTATATCTTTTTTAGTTTTTTTGAAACCGTTAACCCAAAATCCACTATCTTTGTATATTGATAAAGTCCAACCAGAATTTTCAAATTTTATACAAATAAGTTTTCCACTATTTCTAAAACCATTATTAATTGTAGCCCTTGAACCTGTAAGTAAAGGATTTACTTTCTGTTCTCTAGAGA
>TARA_R100000773_G_scaffold6062_1_pt1 | contig 10867 bp, 9 predicted proteins | sample TARA_R100000773 | Tara Oceans TARA_R100000773 (sample SAMEA2623365) | marine metagenome | biome: marine biome (ENVO:00000447); feature: surface water layer (ENVO:00002042); material: "saline water (ENVO:00002010), including plankton (ENVO:xxxxxxxx)" | depth 5 m | reverse complement strand
ATGAAAGTTGCAGAAAAAATGATGCAATCAGTTAGAAAAACTTTAGCGCCAAATTCTGAATTAGCTAAAAAAATAGATGAGTATGCAGAAAAATATGCAGATAAACCTAGTTTAAAAAACGAGGAGAGATTAGCAGAGTTAACTGGTATACTATCTTCTGAAGGTCGAAACCTAACCAAACCTCAAATAAATATCATTAAAAAATTTATAAGTGATATAGCAAAATATTTAGGAATAGACATTAACATAGAGGAGTTTACCAAAACCGATAAAGATGTAATAGACCTGTTGAATACATTATCTCGTAAAGTAGGAACAGGAGAGGAAATTGTAGAGGCTGATATAGAAGTTTTAGATAACATTGATGATGGAACAAACCCTATAGGCACACCTACAGAAATTAAAGTTCCGCCAAGAAAAAGAGGACAAAGAGTTACTTTTGAAGAGTCATATCCGTTGTCTTTGATTACTCCAGACAAACAGGTTGACATATTACCTTTGATAGATAATATACATAAACAGAAACAAAAGGTTTGGTTTTGGACAGCAGACCAGTTAGGGATTGGTAATTATAAAGGTCAAGAATTAGATGCAGGGCCTAGCTATGCGTTTCAAGGAGATGCTGTTTGGGCTAGTTCAAAACCTGCAAAAGAAATAAAAGAAAACATATCAAAAGCTGATTACATATTTATAGTTAGTGGTTCTCCACAAAAAAGTTTGTTATTTAATAAAAAAGTATATGACGTTTTTACTCAAAACCTTGGGGATTACAACACATTTAAAAAGCAAGCATTAGATACAAAACCAGCTAAAAGAATTAAAGATGCATTAGAAAAGCATAATAGTTGGGAAGAGTTAAGAAACTCACCTATGAGAAAACCATTTTTAATAGAGATGCAAAATCAACAAACTAAACCAAATACAAATTTTCATAAACTACTTAAAAAACTAGATGGTTTTATTGATGTAGAAGAATTAAGAGATGGATTTTATAAAAGCAACGATTTCAAACTAAATGACGTTATGCTGGTATTGAAACCCACTGATGTTGTTGAGGGTTCTGAACATTCAACTTACACTAATAAAATATTAGGTGAGGTTGTAGGTGTACCAAATGAAAAAATAAACGCTTTTGATTTGATGCCAGATAATATAGCAAATCAATATAAAAAAGAATTAAAAGAATCAGAAAAAGCTCAGGTCGTTGCTCCTTATGGAAGTGGTATTAGACAAGTAAAAACTCCAGGTAGAAGAAGAGGTCAGAGAACTATAGAGAATATAGTACAACAATTTAATATAAGTGAAAGAGGCTTTACACCTCCAGGCGCTAACATATCACAACTACGTAAGGCTGTAGAAGGATTAGAAGGTTTTGAGGTAAAAAGAAGTAGAGCAAATACTTTATACTTAGAAAAGAGAGGTGTATTCTATAGACCTCCGAGTGGCAGAGGGCCAGCAGGGCCAGGTAGAAGAAGAGGTCAAAGAGCACCTGAAGAATATATTAGAGAAGCAAGAGACGCAGGGTTTAAAGACACTGTTATTGTAGATTATTTAAGTAGAGTTAGAAAGCTGTCAATGAAAGTAATCAAAGAAGCTATGGAGATAGATTCTGCAATACTAGGTAAGTTACCTGAGAGTTTTAAAAACATTGCTGGTGGTGCAAAAGCTGGATTGAAGCTATTTAAAAAAGTGGACAGATACATGAAGGCGGAAAACACTAGAAATAAAAAACGCAAGAACCCTCTTACTGAATCTCAAATATTAGAAAAGGGTATAGAATATATGAAAAAGCAAGTTGAATACAAAAACGAAGCTGATACATATAAAGTCGCTGGTGAAACCAGACCTAGAAAAGGTGTCTCTACCCAACAGCTTTTAATGGAAATTGATTTACAGAGAACATTAGGTATAAGACCAACTCAAGATTTAGCTTTAAAAATACGTGAAGCTAAAAGAATTGTAAGAGAAAGAATAAAAGGTATCAGAGATGTACAAAAAATTAAAACTGAGCTTAAAAACTTTTTAAGAAGAACTTTACCTAAAGATGTGTTGACTTCAGCTGAAACACAAAAACTTATTAGGATGATTGAAAGGGTGACTCCTGATTTTATGAAGTCTACAAAATCTCAGGGAGCTAAGATAGATAACCTTGTCAATGAAATCATAGAGTTTGCTGCAAAGAAAAACAATAAGCGTTTACTTAATGAAATAAATAATATTCTTTACAAAAAGAAATATCAAAAAAGGGACAACAATCTTTTAAAAGCAAGGACTATTGATAATGAAACTAGAAAAAGAATAAATAGAATAAAGGAGTTAATTCCTAGTAGCGATTTCTCACCAGAACAAATTAGTGATATAAATAGACAGCTTAGAGACAAGTTTAATTCTTTATCTTTAGTGCTAGAACCTACTGATGAGCAAATAGATGAGATGGCAGATTTACAAATAGCCATAGGTTATATAAGCGCTATGACACAGGAGGATACCAGTAGTGCCAAGACGCAAGCTTTAGATTCTGTATATGAAGGTTTGCTTTCACTAGTTGAAAGAGGTAAGTCTACTTTTAGAGAAGAAATGAAAGCGCAGTCTGAAGAATATAAAAAACAGATGCTTAATGTTTATTATGATATCACAGGGGTGAAACTAGACCTCAATGACCCTGATTTAGACCAAAAACTAAAAGATGCAAGGAATTTGAATACGAGTGAGACAAAAAGAAGACAAGCATCAAAAAGAGTTAAAGATGTGATTATAGAATTTTTTAGAAATACATATTTGCTAAATCCAAGGTCTGCTTTAGCTTTAAGTGGTTTAGTAGAAAGGATATCTATTTTACCAGGAAAAATGTTGGGAGGTATATCGCAAGAGTTAATTACAGACAGGGTAAATGAAGGTACGAGAAAATACAAACAAAGAAAATTAATATTTGAAGTCGTTTTACAAGAAAAATTAAAAGAATATTACGGCCCTAAATGGCGAAAAAAATCAAGACAAAACAGAAAAATTTCATATGAAATAGCACCAGCCACAGAAGAAAATGAAAAAAAGTATGGTGTTTATAGAGAGTTTAGTCAAAATCAAATGTATTATTTATACAATCAATATAAAGACCCTCTATCACATCCAGCATTTAGAAATATGTTCGGAGATAATTATCAGGAAATCATGGAAAACATTGAAAAAAATCTTTTGCCTGAGGTAAAAGCTTTTGCTGATTGGCAAGTAAATGAGTTTTTCCCAGATTTGTATGACCACTATAACAAGACTTACAAAGAACTGTATCGTACAGATATGCCACGGCATACAAAATATGCAGGAAGAATATATAGGAATGGTCAAGATTATGTTCCTTTAGATTTATTAGGAGGCACAACGACTTTTGGTACAAATGTTTCAGCTGCTTCAACACTGCTTAGAGAAAACAGTGCAACACAAATAGAAGCAATGGATGGCACAGATGCATTGGTGTCTTATGTTTATGATATGGAGTATTTCGCAGCTATGGCTGTGCCCCTCAGAGACATAAATAAAATTTTACAAAATGATGACATAAGAGAAGCTATAAAAGCTTTACATGGAACTGATGTATATGATTTATTGGCAGGAAAAAACGGTATTATAAATACTATTGCAAGCAGAGGGTTACAAATAGGTACAGCTGATAAAATTCTTAATAGAATGAATACAGGATTTGTTTTAGCTAGAATAGGTGTTTCTCCACTTATTGCTGTAAAACAGTTAACGTCAGCTTTTACCTATGCAAACGACATTGGTATAAGAAATTGGTTAAAATACTCTGTCAAAAATATAGTTCAATTAAGAAAATTATGGAAAGAAATATCTGACAACTCTGTTTATCTGCAAGATAGAGGTTCTGAAAGTATTTTAAAAAACATAGAGGTTTATGCTAACGTTGAGGGAAAAGAAGCAAAAGCTTGGTTGCCAGAAGGTGTGTTTGGTAGAACTACTAATTATTTAGAAAGAGTAATGATGTATTCTACAAGATTGGGAGACATGGGTGCTATATATTTAGGTGGTACTGCTAATTATGCTTACTACAAAGACCAGTTTAAAAAGAAAAATCCAGGGGCAACTGAACAGCAAGCTATAAATCATGCCATAAAAAAGTTTGAAAAAGACACAAAAGAAACTCAGCAGTCTTATGATTTACAAGATAGAGATTTGTTTCAACAAAAAGGTGCTTTTTATAGAGCTTTAAATATGTTTAAAACAACTCCTAAACAATATCTTAGAAAAGAGCTTAATGCGATGAGAAATTTATCTTTAAAATTAAGAAAATGGGATAAAACTGCGGGAAAAGGAAGTATAACAGACAATGTTAGACAACTTGCTATGTATCATTTTTTCATGCCAATGTTTTTTCAATGGATATCTCTCGGTGCACCTGTAGATGATTGGGATGAAGAAGATTCTAATGACATGTTAAGAGCTGCCATCCTGGGTAATTTCAACGGATTCTTTATAATTGGTGATTTGCTAGACTCGATTGGTGATTTTATTCAAGATAAATTGTGGAAGGAAGAGGTTACAAGTTTACCTGTTTTTAATATACCAATTAAGATTGGTACTCAATTTGATAAATATTCTAAAGCAACAGACCCTATTAAAAAACAAGAATTTTTCACTAATTTCATTTCTGAACTCCTTATGACGGTAGGTGTGCCAGCAGACCAATTAAGAAGATATGCAGAAAATTACCCAAAGCTATTGGAAAGCGAAGACTTCGCTACATTTTTAAGAAGACTACTTAACTATTCTAAATATCAAATTGAAGGGCCACCTGATAAAACACCACGAAAAAAACAAAGGAAAATGACCAAAAGGGAGATGAAAATATTAGCCCCTGATTTGTATAATGAAATAAAAAAAATAGAAGATGACCCTGAGCTTCAAGCTATAAAAAAAATGGAACGAGATATAAAAAATCAAATATTAAAAGAATTAGAAAATTAATATGCCATTCAAAAGTCAAGCACAAAGAAGATACATGTATAAAAACCTGCCAGAAATAGCGGCAAAATGGGAAAAATATACAAAAAACAAAAAGCTACCCAAACGTATTGGTAAAAAAGGTAAGACTAATTCAGCTATGCGCACTCGTAGATTAAGGAGAAGGCTTAGTTAAAAAATATTATGTACGCATAATAAATCAACATTAAGTTTACCAGGATAGCTATTGCTAAATCTATGTTAGGATTTTCTGACATATTTAAATATTTTTTTGTTAGAATAAGACAACATCAGCTCACCAGTGGATTCATCCCAGTAAGATGAGCCCGACAAACCATCAATCGGTAGATATAATATTCCATCTAAGCATGACCAAATCATTACAGCTGACAATCTTTTGTCTCTTAATTTTATAATTTTTCTAGCTTCGACTTTTAAAGGAAAAGAATCTTTCATTACGGTGTCTAATACTTTTATTTCTGCATAACCTATAACATTATCATTGTCTGATAAGATTCTAAAATCTACGTCTTGCGGGCTAAGTTTTTTAAATGTACCCTTTTGTACTTTTAAGTATAATGATATAGCCTCTTTTTCTTTGTTTATATCTTGGTCTGTATCAAATATCATAAGTTCATCATACAATTAAACGCTGTATGTCCTCCAAGAACCACACCACATCCTAGTGACTGACGTTTAAAATTTTTTGCATATGCTGCTGCATAACTTTTAATATCGATACCACAGCCTGTCTGCATGCCAAAGACACGAAACTTTTTACCAACGAACCATCTAACATACGCTTCAGTATGCGTATGCCCACACACTGAACTCATCATGTTGTTTTTGGCTTTCATCTGAGCCTGTCCACCTTCACCATGCTCATATAATACATCATCATAAATAATGTTTTCTACCCATTTCCATTTAGGCGTCCCTAAAACTTCATTGTAACTTTTAATCCAGCGTCTAGGAATCTGAGATTCAAAACCTTTACGCATAACCATTCTGTCATGGTTGCCAATCATAACATCAGCTTTTGGAAATTCTGCGTACCATTTCTGCACCTCATCAATAGCTAAATCAAGCTCATCTCCCCCTCCAAGACCATCAGGGTCTGTGGTATGGAATGAGGCGAAATGGTTATCAATTATATCTCCAATAAATATTACCTGGTTTAAGTTCCATTTTGCATATACGTCTTTGCAAAAATCCAAATAAGCAGGGTGATTAAATGGTGCGTGAATATCACCGACAACTAAAATTCTTCTTTCTTTTGTGTTGAGGTTGTCGTATGCTATTTTTCTTTTTCCGTGCAGTCGTGGTCGGATGGTGTTATAACTCATCTTGTATTGAATCTTCCAGCCCCTTTATTTTTTTGATTAATGTTTTAATTGTGCCTCGCAAGTGGTCGTAATCTTTATCTACTAAGTCTTCATAAATCTCATTTGTAAGATTATGAATATCTTCCATTACAAAGTTTATATTTTGTAACCTGTTTTTTTCTAAAGATTTTAACCTTGCCATTGATTAATATTTGTAATCAGTTTCAATTTTCGATGGCGTTAGTTAATATAAAGTTATAACTTTTTTTAATATTTAATTTAAAATGTCAAACACAGAGCTGCGTTCATGATTTATTTTATAGCCTACACCTATCAGATACCTGCGGTGAGCAGCCAACTTTGCTTTGTATTTTTTCTTCTCATTCACCAAAGCTCTAGTTCTTTTAATTAGTTTTAAATTTTCTTTCTGTAGTCTTAATATCTCATATTCTTTTTGCCCTTGACTCATGTCTTCATACTCTGTATTTCTAAGATAATGTTCAATCATAGACTTTACATCTTTATGTTTTCTTCTGAAGTCTTTGTCAAAAGCCAGTAAGTTTTCAGTTTGGTTTATATTATGAAGCACTGTAGAGTGGTCTTTTATTGGTGTTATGCTACGACCTAAGTCGCCTAAAGATTTTTTTGTAAACAATCTTCCCAAATGAAAGTATACCATGCGTGATTCTACATTGTCTCTTTTCCTGCTTTTGTTATTTGTTTCATCTTCCAGGTTTATGTTAAAGTAATGTCCAACAGTTTGTTTTATTAAATCAAGTGTCATGGTTTATTGTTTTTTTTAAGTTATATAAATCTAAATATTCATCAACAGTGATGGGTTGTAAATCAAAAAAGTATGGGTTTCTATCATCCTCATAAATATATCGTACCGCAAAATAGATTGGGTCATCAACAGGTATTACAGACGCAACTAATTGAGAACGTTTGTTTTTTACTTTTAGATGTGGTAACATTTTTTCAAGCGCCAATATAATATACATAGCTTGTTTAACGTGCATTGTTTCAAGACTATCTATTATTGCTTCATCTAATTCATAAAACCTTTTATCCTCTGTAAACTTCTGTAATAAATCCAAATCCATTTAACTCTTCTAATCTATATTTTTGTAAAGGTGAAACTTTACCATTCTTATTTTTTATTTCACTAAATATAACTTTGCTGTTAGGAGGTATCGCAATCAAATCGGGTATACCATTCTTATTTGTCTTAATAAGTTTGATTACGTAGTAACCTTCTTCTTCAAGCTCTTCAATTCTTTTTCTCTGAGCTTGCTGTTCAGTCATTATATGCAAAATTACACAATTCTTTAATAGGTATTAAAACTGATTTAGAGCTGTTGTTGTCACCCATATCTTTTCGAAAACCCTTCCTGCCATATTCACGTGCTATATCTTTTAATCTTTCGGTTTCAAACATCAGTATGACCTTGTCTGCAAAACTTCCAGAGAGTACAAAAGCCCAATAGTCAGCTTGAGTAGTTGCTATGCCTGATAACTTACCTCTGCTCATATACTCTATTGCTATGTTTCCAGTTTTACCTACCCAGGAGTCTCTTTTTACCTCTATCTTTTTGTTTTTAAATATATCATCGACAATTTTCTCTCCTTTTTGTCCAACTAATAAATCGTATTTAAAGTCACCGTTGTATTCCATGATTATAAACTTAATAAATCTTTTTTAAAATGACTAAGAGTATAATCTTTTTTGTTTGTCACCGCTTTATAAATATTTTTTTCTATTCCATTTCTACTAAATATCCAGTAGACTTTATTTAACAGTGTGTTTTTTGTTGTCATCCTATCACGGCTCTGCCAATAGCTGGTTGCACTAAAATCTATATTGTAATAAATCAAGCAATCCGCCTTTCTCAAACTAATTCCTTCTCTTCCACTTACAATCTGTAGGGCTATAGATTTATCTGTGTTGTCAAAATCTTCCAGTTCCGTAGTTAGTCTGTCTTCGTATATATGTTTAAGAGCTTTGAGTTCCTCTTTGAACTTGTAAAAGATTCCTATTTTTAAATGCCCAAACTTCTCTGCAATAAACTCTGCTTTACTGTAGTCTAGCACAGAAGAATTACCACTCTCAAATATTATTGTTCCAGAATAAAGTTGATGTAACTTCATCATAAGTTTTACTGGAGTATCTGCTAATATAGTTTCTCCCTCTCCTTGCACCACTCTATTTTTCTTCAGCATGTTTGCTACCACATATGTTGAATTGTTCATGTCTACCTCTAAAACAGTCTCCTCTGTCTTAACTTTGAAGCCAGCTTCTTTCTGACTGTAAGCTATCGTGTATGGTTTCATTGCGTCTAAAATAGTTTTCATACCGTCTGAATAATCCATGACGGCAAAACTGTTTATGTGTTTAGTTTTTAATCTAACATATGTCCTCGCAAAACGATAAAAGTTTTTAAAACTATTGAATGGATTGTTTCTGATTCCATAAACCTGATGATACATCTGACTAAAAGATTCAGGTGTTGGAGTTCCTGATAATAAAATTACATAGCAGTTGTTTATAGATATTAAATCTCTAACCATCTTAGCTCTTTTACTTGGCTTAGGAAAAGCTCCCAAAGAATGTGCCTCATCTACTACAATGAGGTCAACCAAGAGCCCCGAAAGTTTATGTAGGCTTTCGTAGTTAATTACTTCACATTGATAATCTGGGCTCAGTAAAGCATAATCATTCTTGATAGAACTGATTGCTTTTTTCTTTGTTATAAATAAAACACTCTGAACCTTCAGATTGTTTGCTATACCAAAACTGGTCAAAGTTTTCCCAGTCCGAACCTCCATGGCTAAATATAAGAAGCTGTAACGACTTATTACCTCTGTTCCTTTTTTGATGATTTCCTCTTGATATGGTCTAAATTGCATTATTTTGTAGTTTTTTTAAAAAATCGGCTTTCATAGATGCGTTTTAAGAGACTTTCTCCTACCATTTGATACCTAGATACCTTTTTTTTGAGATGTTTTTTAAAATTCTAGTTCTTTTTGTTTCTCACGCTTCTTAATAATAATCCATCTACCATGTTCTCCATCTCTACCTTCTTCTGGTTGAATCCCTTCTTTGAACAAAGCGTAGGCGACCAGCCATTTATAAAACCTAGCACGTGATACGCTATACTTTGCCCGTTCTGCATAGTCGGGATATTCTGTGGTAAAATCTAAATACAAATGTGGTTTGTATAATTTTACTTCTGTCACTAGATGTCTGTTAGGTGTACTGCCACTTACTAATCCACACCACTCTATAAAATCATGACATGTTTCAGCAGACAGTTGTCTTATTTTTAGATTTACAAATTGACTCTCTTGTAATCCATCTTTTAAATATAGTTGCAAACAGTTAATCATGTAGTTGTCAAACCGTGACCACTCTTCTGTATCCCAGTCATCAAAAAACATTTTTTCAAATTCATCTTGTGGTGTGTAGTTTTTCGAATAGTGTTGATGTAGTTCTAACTCCCACTTTCTTCTGGCAAATGAATTACCAGCTCCTTTGATTGCGTAGTTGGTTGTTATAATAATCTTTGGTGATTTAGCAAAAGGAATTAGTATAGCATCTTTGTTTTTTTTCTCCAGAGTAAGACCCTCGGTTACAACGCTAAATAGTCTTTCAAAATCAAAATATTTTTTTACATCATCAAAGCACAGTATCTGTGTGTCAGCAGAAACTAACTGATAAGCAAAGGCTCTTTCAAATGTAAAAGACTTACCATCAATTGTTACAAGTTTTTTCATGTGAGATAAAGCATTCTTGAATATACCCTTACCAGTCCCACCTTCGGGGTTGTCAGAAATAACTTCATCATTTAGTATAACTGCTGGACAATAGCTGAGACTCTTATGTCCATGCAAAAGAAAACCAATGGTTGATTCCATAGATTTGATTCTCTTTTCTTCTCCATTGCAGATATTGTGTATAAAGGATTTGTAATCACAATTTTCTACTTTTTCTTCTTTGTAGTTTCTTTTTATTAAATGGTCTTTCCAAACGTATCCATCTAAATCAGAATAATCTATAAGCTTTACTCCATCTGATGATACCTGCACTGCTGTGTTTTCATAATACAAATGACTTCTTGATTTGGTATCCTTAATAAAACCTATGTCAATCGTTCCTAGCAAGGTTAGAAACTCTTCTTTAAAAAACCTTGTTTGGTCTGCAAAATAATTATAAATAGAAAAGTCTTCATTGCTAGCCAAGTGATTCAACACAAAGTCTTTTATTTCTTTTTCGCTAGTGTGGTCTATCAAATTACTATTCAGTCTTACAAAGATATAATTCTTACTATCCTCTGGTGCATACTTATAAAAGCCATTGTCCTCCAAAAAATCTTTAAAAAGTTTATGGTCTACCTTTACAATACCTTTATCGTTTTTAGTCCAGAATTGCTTTACTTTGTTTTCTTCATCAGCTTTATCTAAAACAGAATCAATAACCTCCTCCTCTAAATCTAACCTCTGGAGTTCTGTCTTTATTTCTTTTCTAGACACACCTCTTTTTAATTTTTGTTTGATGTCAGAGATAGCTT
>TARA_R100000773_G_scaffold44653_1_pt1 | contig 10888 bp, 10 predicted proteins | sample TARA_R100000773 | Tara Oceans TARA_R100000773 (sample SAMEA2623365) | marine metagenome | biome: marine biome (ENVO:00000447); feature: surface water layer (ENVO:00002042); material: "saline water (ENVO:00002010), including plankton (ENVO:xxxxxxxx)" | depth 5 m | reverse complement strand
GCTGCTTTTGCTGACGATGCTACTATGAACTCTGCTGGCGATGGGTTTTTTGAAACCTTAAGCACTAGCGAGGTTGACCTTGTTATGATTGCTGGTCAGACTATATACGGAAGATTCGATAGCGTAAAGAGTGATGGAACATTCACTGGATTTGCGTATGCTGGATAATAAAATAATAATTAAAATATAATGGAAAACGCTTCAATAGAAAAAATGGAGATCATGGATACTCCTGAGCAGCTTGCTGCCTCAATGCAACAAGAACCAACCCCAACAACACAAGAGGCTCCTCAACAGGAGTCTCAACCAGTTGAACAGGTTAATACACCAGAGGTAACGCCAGAGCCGACACAACAGGCTCAAACGGCACCGCCTCCAACACAAGAAACAACTGCACAACCAGAAACGGTTGAGCAACTACAATACTCAGACGATCAGATAGAGACGGCTGTCCTTGACTACATGAGCGAAAGGCTTGGTACGGACATTAATTCTTTTGATGATTTTTATGGGGATGAGCAGGAGCAATCACCTCTTGACGAGAGAGTTGCGGCGATAGCAGAATTTGTCGAAACGACAGGTAGATCGCCACAAGATTGGTTTAAGTATCAGTCATTAAATCCGTCCGAAATGAACGATTTAACAGCCGTAAAGGTTGACATGGCTGCAAAGTACCCAAACCTATCAAGCGAAGAAGTAAACTTACTCGTAAAGAATCAGTACAAGTTTGACACCGAAACACACGGTGCTGAGCAGGTACAACTATCGCAACTGCAACTTAAAATAGATGCTGAGAATGCACGTAAAAACATTTCGGAGATTCGTGAAAAATACAAAGCTCCAAATGTGCAGGCTCCAGCAGATTCATTTATTACCGACGACTGGGTTAACGAAATGACTGACGAGGTTAACGATTTGACTGGATTGCAATTCGATCTAGGCAATGACAAAACCTTTACGTTTACGATTGACGATAACTACAAGTCTGAGTTAATAGATAAAAATACAAGATTAGAGGAATACTTTGATCCATTTGTGCGCCAGGATGGTACATGGGACTTTGATGCACTCTCATCGCATAGAGCCGTTGTTGACAACATCGACCAAATCGTAAGCGCAGCTTACAGACAAGGTGTAGGTGATGGTCAGAAAGGCTTAGTTGAGAAAGCAGCCAATGTATCAACCGCTTCTCCACAACAGGGTACAAACTCGACACCGAGTGCAAATCCACTGGCGGAGCAGGTGAAGCAGATTATGAGTCAAAATTCTTCTAAGATGACTTTTAAACTATAAAAATTATAAGAAAAAATGGCTACTATACCAAGTACAACTGTTGATATAGCAGGACATGAGATCTTAACGAGCCCGCAAAAATATGCGGCTATCGGTGATCTTTTGAACGCTGCTGCATCAGGAGTTAATGAAGTCGGTAAACCCGACGTAAGTGATATGCTGGTTGAAACATACGGAGACCAAGGTATCACTGGATTTTTAAAGATGACAGGAGCAATCACTGCTGCTGGATCTTCTGACCAAGTAGAATTCTACGAAGTTGGTCGTCGTCACAAAGTGTTAGCTTACGGAAGCAACATTAACATTGCTTCTAACGAAATTAACCTGCCTCAAGCAGACTTAACATACGTTACAGGAGCATCAGGCGCTGTATCAACTCCAACAGGAGCTGTACTAGAGGCTGGTGATATCGTAATGGATAAAGTTACAGGTGTACGTTTAATCCTTAAGGACTTTAATACTACAGCTGCTAACGACTACACATTCATTCGTTTAGATGGTGAAAACGCTTCAGGTACTAATGAAGTTGACACATCTTCTGGTGGTGAGTTTATCCACATCGGTAACATGTTCGCTCAGGGAACTGATCAACCTACAAACTTTATCCAACCAGATGTTATCCGTAGAATCAATTCTTACGCTATTGTAAAGGATCGTTTCGAGGTTGCTGGATCTCAAGCTACAAACGTAGGGTATGTAAACATTGGAAACGGTGACTACCGTTGGTTTATGTACGGAGAGATGGAAGCACGTAAGCGCTTTATGGACCGTCGTGAGATGACTCTTCTATTCGGTGAGTTAAACGATGGATCTAATGACTTTGGTGGTGCAGGATCTGAGGGTTACATTACAGCTCTTGAGTCTCGTGGTATCCAAATCACAAATGCTAACTCTAACCCAATGGATAGCTTCTCTGAGTTTGATGATCTTATTCTTGAGCTTGATAAGCAGGGAGCGCCTTCTGAGTACGCTATGTACTTAAACAGAAAGCAGGATCTTGCTATCGATGACATGCTAGCTACTGGTATCGCTACTGGTGTTACTGCAGGTCTTCCTGGTCAGTTTGGTGCATTCAATAACGATTCTGATATGGCTGTAAAGCTTGGCTTTAAGTCGTTCACTCGTGCTGGATACACATTCCACAAGCATGACTGGAAGCTTCTTAACGATCCTACTCTTGTTGGTGCTTCTACTAAGTTCCAGGGTGTTATGGTACCTCTTGCTAACGTAGCTGACGCTCGTTCAGGCATGAAGTCACCAGCTCTTGAGATGAAGTACAAGGCTGCTAACGGGTACTCTCGTGAAATGGAGCACTGGGTAACAGGCGGTGGTGTGTTAGGTCACACAAACAATGGAGGTACAGGTAAGGACGTTGCTACGTTCCACTACCGTTCTGAAGTTTGTTTATTAACTCGTGCTGCTAACCAACACGTTCTTCTTAAGGGTTAATCGTTGATTGTCTAACTATTAAAACTTAGGAAAACATGGCTACATTCAAATACGGACCAGGAGCAGTTACAGCTGCAAAAAGAGTTACAGCAACAGATGTATTTACTCAAAATGCTGACGGCGCAATCATAGAAGTTACCCAGCCTGCTGGAACAATTCTAAGAGAAGTTATCGTTAGGTTTACAAATACATCTACGCATGGATCTTCTAGTCAAGTAGGCTACGAGCTAGGAACCGCTTCAAGTGGTGCTCAGCTCGGAACCAACGTCGACGGATTTCTTGATGCGGGCACTTCAATACCTGAAAATACAGTATACTTACTGAATACAGGTACGGGAAATGCTGCTGCTGATTTTCTTTCAGAAAGCGAAGTGGATACAACTCCAGCTGCTGCAGTAGGATATACAGACGATGAAAGAAGTATATTCTTGACTTTTTTACACAGCGATCACGCTGTTACTGTTAACTCAAATGTTGAGGTAAACTTTGTGTTTACTCATCTGAACTAATAGTGTACTAACTACAAGAAAGGGGCTTCGGCCCCTTTTTTATTTTCGTATATTTGTCATATGCTTAAATACTTGTTTTTTCAAAACGGTACCGATGACTCCGCTCTAATGCCAGCAGCAGATCTTATTGACATGGAAATAAGCGCCGACGGAACCGATTTGACTGTATCGTTTAGTAGCTTATTACAAACTGAAGGTGTAAATTACTCTATAGTGCTTTCTATAACAGAAGATACAGGTAGGCAGGTTATGTCTGAGATTGCTGATGAAATAGCGTTTGGTGATAACCCATTTATAACAATAGCTGATGAGGCAAATAGCGAGTTTATACATCCTGACATAACAGCTATAGAAACAACATTAGACGGAAGCTTTCAATAATGGCTATTGATTCAAATAAAAAATTCTTATACTTCAACAAAGATTCTACATCTGGTGAAATGGATGAATCTTTATGTTTTCCTGTGTCTAGTTTTATAGGCGCTGAAACTCAGACCGCTTCTATAATTGACTTATATTTTAAAGGCTCTAAAAGTGTTGACGCAACGCAAGTAAGAGTTACTATAGATACTGGTTTTATCAATATAAAGAATTTTTATAAAAAATTAGTTGATCAAATTAACTTTGGTGAACTAGCGTTTATAAAAGTAATGGATTACGCAGAGAGGCATACTCATCTGTCTGACGTAACTTTTGCAATGGTTGATAATATTGCACCTACATTTACTTTACAAGACAACATTCTTCTTGCGGACTCAATTACTGTTACTAACGATACAGTTACAGATTCTTTAAGAGCTACTTCAAGAAATATTCCAGTAACTCATTTATACGGATCATCAGCTGGATCTCATGAAGGAGATATAATATTTCTCGGTAGTACATCTACAACTGCAGGTAAATTATACCACTATAAATCAGATGGCACATGGGAGGAGGCTGATGCTGACTCAGCTTCTACATGTGATGGTCTGTTAGCTGTTGCTTTAGGGCTTAATTCTGCAACACATGGTATGCTACTAAGAGGCACGGTTACATTAAATCACGACCCAGGAGCATTAGGCGACGTATTGTTTGTATCTACAACAGCTGGCGAGATAACAGCAACTGCTCCTTCTGGTTCTGGGGACATAGTGCGAATTGTTGGGTATTGTTTACACGCAACAGGTGGGCAGATATGGTTTAACCCAGACGGAGCGTTTGTAGAAGTAGCGTAATGCCATCAGTATTATTAAGACCAAACGCAGAGATTAGTTCAGGTAACTTTGCTAATGAATCTGGAAGTGGATTTGATGTTGCTAAAATAAACGATCAAAATAATAGCACGTATGTTTATAACACATCTGCAAACCAAAGTTTTGTAGTTGGATTAGATGATACAAGTGGTTTAGCTGGGGCTACGTTTGATAATTTTGTTGTTATAGCAGTAATGCAAAAACATGGAGCAAGAGGTGCTGACGCTAGTTTTGAAGTTGATATAGGTGATAGTTCATCAGCAACAACATTTGGTAGTATATCCGATGCAACATTTGTTACAACAAACTTTAGTCCTACGACTAGAATTGCAACTGCAATAAACTTTGCGGGTGGCGTTTCTGCTAGTGATGTAGACGATATGAGACTTTCAATTACTGGAACTGACCTCACTCAATTTAGACTTTTTGAATTATCTGTACAGATTAATTATACGGCAGCAAGCGGTTATGGACAAAATGTAAATACTGTAGCAGCTGCTAACATAGGTAAGATTAACACAGTAGCCACTGCTAATGTAGGCAAAGTCAACACGGTTGATTAATTAGTATATTTGCAACATGACCAGAAAGTTTTTTTTGTTCCGTAGATCAGATCCAGTAGGTCCAGTTAAAAGGGTTTCTGAAAACGGTAAAGATATACCGATTCTTGCTGTACCTGCAGATAAGATAGCATTTGTTTCAGCAGGTAAAGGTGAAATCAACATAACTTTTAATGACGCTGGTGTATACGAAGATAATGAAATGCTTGCTGGGGACTCTATTGAAAAAACAAATATAACCATAGCTTGTGCGGTTGGTCAAGAAATGTTAATAATTGAAAAAATATTAATATTTGCAGGTAGCACAGAAGGTAAGCCGATTATGAAGTTTGATGTTCTTGAAAGTTCGTCACCAATATCTGAGGTTGTTTTAGAAAATGTATCTAATTTAACAACAAAAATTAAATCTCAACCTACAGAACGTGTTACACAAAAGGTAAGCACAGGTGATTCAGCTACTAGATTCTTAAATGTTATAGGCGAAATAAATTTTGGTAGTAGAGAGAACAGACCTTTTGTAGATTATAACCACGAAAGCATGTATCCTGTAGATAATACAGATATTGTAGCTGTAGGTGCAGCTCAATGGAAAAATGCAGGAACGGGAGGTGCTGCATACGATATAACATCAGGAACTGGATCTGTAACCACACAAACTGAAGCCACAGCTGCTGATGTTGGGCTTGGTCAAATATGTGCTCAATTCGCATCCAACTCATTCCTAGATGTGCCAGACATTACAGTTAAAGACGACTACACTATGTATTTTGTTATAGGTGATGCAGGCTCTGGGACAGGCGGTGAAGGATTTGGCGTGTTGTTTGGCGATGATGCTGGAGAAACGACAGGTTTTTCTACAGCTGGAGCTTCTAGCTCTTTTTCTATGAGACATGATGGATTGCTAGGTCATCCATTTAAAGTAAAAACAAACACATCTACAAGCGGTACGGAAGCTTATTCTTTTCCCGATCCATCATCAATAGCATCTATAGGCGAAAGACAGTTTTGTTACTCGTTTGTCATCAGAAGAGACAAAGACTTTAATTTGTATCTTTACAACTTTGAAGGCGAAGTAGTTGCATTTGCACCAGCGTTTACAGTGAAATCTAAATCTAAGCCTGATTTTAAAGAAGTAGGATCAAAATATAAAATATTAGACACAAGTAAAATAAAAAATAGACTAAGAGCAAAAGTTACAGAGGGAACTGGAGGTAGAACTGATGGAAACTTATTCATACAGCAGCTTGGTAGTTCTGGAGGTAACGTAACAAATAGCTTTGCAGGTACTCTAGGTAGATTCGGTGTAATAACGCGAGATATTGGTGAGGCAAATTGTTCTAAATTAGCACAAGATTTGTACGAGTTGTACAAACCGACAACATAAATTAAATTTAATACATAATGACAAAAGCAAAAGTGGCAGCTGAGGCCCCAAAAGCTCAGCCCGTACAGGCACCGCCTGCACAAAAGAAAAAGCGCGGTATCAAGCGCCAAGAAAAAGTTTTACAGCATTCTGAATACGAAATACCTAATCGAGCTGGTATTGTATTTATGCTACCTCAAAAAGGTGTAACTATATACGACTCAGAAAAAGACACGGTAAGAGAAATTAGATACTGTCCCAACGAGCCGTCTATATATACTGATGAGCAAAGCGACAAAGCTCTTAGACAGAGTGTTGCCTTTAGAGATGGTAGATTGTTTGTACGTAAAGATCAACCAAATTTAAGATCTTTTTTAGATACACACCCTATGAATATGGCGAATGGTGGTCAGATATTTAGAAGAGTTGACAAGAAATCAGAAGCTGAAGCTGAACTTAAAAGAGAGTTTGCTTTATCCGAGGCTGTATCTATAGTAAGGGATAAGGAGATAAACGATCTACTACCTATAGCTATGTATTTCAAAGTAGACATTAACAAGCCTGTGTCTGAAATAAGATACGACTTACTTAACATAGCTAAAAAGAAAACAAAAGAATTTATGGAGGCATTTGATTCTCCACAGGTTCAGGTAAGATCTACTATTCAGCAAGCTGCTGATTATCAAATTATAAAAATAAAACAAGACGGATGTTATTGGTTTGATGCTAATACTCTTATTGTTGCAAACCCAGTGGGTCAGAACACCATAGACACTATGGTTAGGTTCTGCTTAACTGAAAAAGGAGCATCTGTGCTATCTAGTTTAGAAGAAAGACTAGACAAGTTAGCATAACTCATGATGATGTAGAAGATGAGCCGCCTATTATGGCGGCTTTTCTTTTTCGTATATTTGTCGTATGGCTAGCGTACAGCAAGTATATAACTCACTAAAGGATCTGACAAACAAGGAGCAGAAAGGATTTATTACTCCTCAGATATTTAATTCATTAGCGTCATTAGCTCAAATGAATATCTACAATGAGTTTTTTACGGAGCTTATTGAGGCTAAAAAACTATCTAGACAAAACTTCGAACTGGGTAGGGATAAATCTGTAAGAAAACTAAAGCTTGAGGATTTGTCATTTATGGTCAGAGAGGCTACGATAAACTCTTCTGATAATGTTTTTAACAGACCTGAAGATCTGTCAAGGATTATATCTATACGATCTAACAATAGTTTTGATTTTACAAGCGTAGATTCAAGGGTGATGTGCGAGATAATGTACGATGTGGGTAAAATGAACGCTATACTTGGTAGCAACCTGTCGACACCAACAGAATCTTTTCCTGTAGCGTTAGTAGGTAGAGAGATAGAGGTGTTTCCAAGTACTATTGACTCTATCATTGTAACGTATTATAAAAAACCAACGTCATTTGAAGTGGGTACTAGAGATGAGCTACCTCTGCAGCCAGCGTACAACGCATTTGAACAGTTTGATGGTAGTCTTATTTTTAATCCAGTAGGTAGTCGAGATTTTATGCTACCAGATCATTGTGTACCTGAGTTGGTAAATGAGATGGCTAAGCTATTGGGTGTACGTCTAAGAGACCAATCCGTTCAGGCAACAGCAACAAGAGAAGAAGCTAGTGAGTAATGAGTATGAATAAAGTAAAACTAAGCCAGATTATACGTGACTTCATCATCACTATGGATGATGATGATTACGTAAGCAATGCATCGGACATAGCTATACGTAACTTTGCGTTGAGGGGTATACGCGAAATAGGTTTTGATCTTGGCAAAAAAATTAGATCTATAAAGTTAACTGTTCAGTCTAACGATACGATTATTTTACCAGATGATTTCGTAGACGTAAGCAAGATAGGAATAGTTGGTGCTGACGGAGTTATACGTGCTTTAACAATGAATGGTAATCTAAACTATTCTAGAAAGTATGAGGTGGACTCTAATGGAACTGCAACAAACGAAACACACGACAGCGAAGAGGGACCGCTTAACATAGAAGCAAACTTCATAAACGACAGACAAGATGATAAAACAGCCACATCAACTGGAGATGTAGATGAGTTTAATGCTTTTGTGTTCGAAAATTATTTATTTCAGGGAGGTTTTGGTAGGCTGTACGGTGTAGGCGGTGGGTCTGCGCCTGGTGAGTTTAGGATAAACCTTGATCAAAACAGAATAGAGATATCTGCTAACTCTGACTTTACTGAGGTTGTTATGGAGTATGTGGCGGATGAAGCTAGATCTACAGACCCAGAGGTTCACGTTTACGCAGAAGAAGCTCTAAGATGTTATATATATTATAAACTTGTAGAGCGTAAAGCAAGCGTACCAGCTAATGAAAAGGCGAGAGCGCGTACAGAATACTACAATGAGAGAAGAAAAGCAAATGCTAGATTAAGTCACTTTACAAAAGATGAAGCTCTTAAGACAATACGTAAGAACTTCATGCAGGCACCTAAGTTCTAATGATAGATAAAATTACACCTAGAGCTCTGGATAAAAGTTCAGATTACAGGCTTGTCCCTAAAACAAGCATGATCGATGCGCTTAATGTTTATATCACGGATGACGGAGATGGCGCTGAAGGTAATGTAGGCACGTTAAAGAATGTAAGAGGTAATGAATCTGTTGATTATGCGACCCCAGACGATTATCCAACAGCATCAGAAGACGCTGTTCTTAAAGTTATAGGTAGCGTAACTGACAGTAAAACAAAAATATGTTACTTTTTTGTATGGAGTCAAGTTGCTGAAGATCACGGCATATGGGCTTATGATAAGTATGGTAAGCTGCCTATATCAAAAACAGAACCTATCGGTATACCAAACTCTTTAAGAAGAGTTTTTACCTCGAATCAATTCAACTTCCCACAACATGGCTTTGTTAAAGGTGACGTTGTGTATACTAACACAACAGAATTTGAAAAGCATGAAGACATCAGAACTTATTTTGATAACAATGAGGGTTTAAAGATAGACTTTGAGAAGGATGCATTATTGTACTTTACAGATAATGTAAACGAACCTAGAAAGATAAACATATACAGGGCGTTACTTGAAAAAAATGACGCACTTGCAGGCGCTGAATATACAGATGGCAATGAGTTAGAGCTTACTGATTTTATATGTGCATGTCCTAAAGTACCTCTTGATAGAATAACTTTTATATTTGATGCTGATTCATCAATATCTACAAACAACTTTGCTGCTTCACCTGGGTTTCAGTTTGCATATCAGCACATATATCAAGACAAAACAGAAAGCGCTATATCGGTTTACTCAGAAGCAGCATTTCCGCCTTCTATTGTAAACAGAGGTGCAGCTGATGTAAGCGATATATTGGCTCATAACGTATGTATTTTAAGTATACCTCAAGCTGGTCCAGAAGTAGAAACCATAAGGTTATTAGCGAGATATGGCAACTCAACTAACTTTTTTGAAATAGATGAAGTAGGTAATAATGAGTCACTTACAGAAAATTGGGATGTTGATGAAAGGCTTTATAGGTTTTACAATGACAGAGTAGCTTCTGGTGTAAACCCACAAGAAGTAAACAAAACATTTGATAATGTACCCCGTAAAGCACAAGCCCAAACAGCTATATCGAACCGCCTCATATACGGAAACTATCTAGAAGGTTTTGACAATATAAATACAGATTGTGACTCTAGAGTTATATACAACGAAAGACCTCCAGACTATCTAAATCTTACTATAAGCACGCACGCTTCAATAGAGCCTACACCTTACGGAGAAAACAGGTGTGTGGGTTTTCAGCTTGACACTACAGAGATACCAAATCAAATATCAGAAGGTACTATCGTAAATATAGTTATAGATTATGAACCAGATAAAAACTTTCATATATACCAAGCGCATGATACTAGCCTAACATATCATCAGTCAAGGCATATGGGTAAGTATTCTGCAAACGCAAGAGGATACAGAAGATACCCCCTTAAGCAAGACAACTTGATGTACTCTGATAGTGGTGAGGGTCAACCTGGTGCTGATAATGATGGAGATGGAGATTTTCCAGCATATAAGTCTGGAACACAGGCTTCAAATCAAGAAACTGGTGCAGGATCAAGCGGCGGTTACAGGACTCCAGAGCAATCTGGATCTGTATACTTAGAGGAGCAGGCTCAGAAGTATTTTGGTAAAAATTTTGGTGTTGGAATAGAAGGGCCTACAGACCCTTCAATATCTCCAGACTCAAACACAAGTGCTTATGATATAAATTTACCAACATGGAGAGCTGTACAAAATCAACTTGTGCCAGAAATAGAAACAGATCCTAAGGCTGGATTTGGAACAAGCGCTGGAAACCCTCTGATTATAAAAAGTAAGCCTCTTGAGTTTAGAGTAAGGCTTACGGTTACGCAACCTATAGCGTACAACGGTAGAAAAATTATAGGTACAACTATTACTGAGGCTCTTGCTGGAGCTGA
>TARA_R100000773_G_scaffold42960_1_pt1 | contig 10904 bp, 7 predicted proteins | sample TARA_R100000773 | Tara Oceans TARA_R100000773 (sample SAMEA2623365) | marine metagenome | biome: marine biome (ENVO:00000447); feature: surface water layer (ENVO:00002042); material: "saline water (ENVO:00002010), including plankton (ENVO:xxxxxxxx)" | depth 5 m | reverse complement strand
AATAAACTTGGATATGAAGGTTCATTAGATAACTTTGAAAACTACCTAGAGCAAAATCCTGAGAAGAAAAGACAAATGATTGTCTATGAAGAATCTGCAAAACAGATGGCTCGTGGTGGTGTTGTTAAAATGCAAGAGGGTGGTGATATACCTACAGAAGAACAGCCATCTAACATACAAGATATGACACTTGAAAGAGCACAGACAGGTGCATTACCTGCAGGTGCAGTTACTACTCCTCAATTAACTTTACAAGAACAAGGACAAACTATTGATCCTTCAATAGGTGCAGTTGCAGGGGAAGCCAATGTAATACCCACTGTGGCACAGGCAGGTACACAACAAACAGGACAACCTACTGTAACACCTGCAGCACAAGTAGACCCTAGATTATCCCAACCTGATATTCAAGGTGCAATAGCATCTAATCAAGCTGCTACAACAGATGTAAGTGATAAGGCACAAATATTAGCTGCTCAACAAACTGCAAGTAGTGTAGCTAATTTAAGTGCTGCACAAGGTAATGCTATACTTATGGCAAGTCCACCACAACGTGAAATACGTGAAGGTGAATTAATAGACTCTGTTGCAAATGCAGAAAAAGCTAAAACTTTTACAGAGCAAATTGAAGCTGCAACCTCAACTGCTAGTGATCAAGCCACTGTAGCAGGTCAGTTAGCAGGATTAACTGCAAACTTTGATGCAACAAATCCACCATCATGGGCAGCAGGAGCAATCAGAGGTGTTCAAGCAGTAATGCAACAAAGAGGTCTTGGTGCTTCTAGTATTGCAGGACAGGCACTTGTTCAGGCTGCAATGGAATCTGCACTACCTATTGCACAGGCAGATGCAAATACTGTAAGAACATTTGAATTACAAAATTTATCTAACAGACAACAACGTGCTATGTTAGCTGCAGAACAAAGAGCTAGATTCATAGGGCAAGAGTTTGATCAAGAGTTTCAAACAAGAGTTCAGAATGCTTCTAAGATAAGTGACATAGCAAATAGAAACTTTACTGCAGAACAACAAGTGGCATTAGAAAATAGTAGAATAGCAAATACATTAAACCTACAAAATCTATCTAATAGACAAGCACTTGTATTAGCAGAGGCTTCTGCACTAACAGGATTAGATACAAGTAATCTAACTAATAGACAACAAGCTGCAGTAGAAAACGCAAAAGCATTCTTGCAAGTAGACATGGCAAACTTATCTAATGAACAACAATCAGGTATGTTTAATATGCAGTCATTAACTCAAAGTATATTAACAGATCAAGCTGCCCAAAATGCTGCAAGACAATTTAATGCTACATCACAAAATCAAGTAGATCAATTCTTTGCTAATTTAAGAAGTCAAGTAGAACAGTTTAATGCAACACAATCAAATGCACAAGATCAGTTTAATGCAGGTGAAGTAAATACATTGTCAAGATTTAATGCAGAGGTGATGAATGCAAGAGATCAATTCAATGCACAAAATCAAATAGCTATAGCACAGAATAATGCAGTATGGAGAAGAGAGTTAGCCACTGCAGACACTGCTGCTATTAATCGTGCTAATGAATTGAATGCTAAAGCAGTTCTTGATATATCTAATGAGGCTTATGATGACTTATGGGCATTCTTTGCAGACACAATGGAGTGGGCATGGAAGAGTGCAGAGAATGAGCAAGATAGAATTAATGCATTAGGTGTAGCAAATATAAGTAAAGAAGCACAACAATACACTGCAGAGCAAACTAAGAAAGCTGCAGGTTCAAGTGCATTAGGTAGTATGTTAGGCACATTAGGTGCTGCAGTTATTAGAGGACCTTTTGGATAATGATTACAAACCCTTCAGCAAATATATATAATAAGTTTCTTAATTACAAAAGAATTACTAGAGATTTGGAAAACCAAGCACAAGCTCCTGAAACAAAAGGCTTGTTATCTAGAGATATGTCAATGAAAAAAAATATGAAGATGCCTCAAGAAAATGATCCATTTAATGAGGCTATGGATTTTTTTGAAGCAATTCAAAATGAAAGGTTAAATGGTAAAGAAGAAATAGAAACATGAGATACGGAAATAGAACAGAACCCATATTAGAAGCACCTATTCCGGGCATGGCTATGACTCATGAGGTTGGTGCAAGACCTTGGCAAACACCACCACAATATCCAACTGTAAATAAAGCAGCACAATATTATGTGGTTAGTATGCAAGATGAATCATTTGTAGAACAAGCTATCAACTTGATGGAAACAGGTATGCCTATCACATTGATTGCTAATAATATGCAACTGATGAGTGTTATGGAGGGCAAACATACTATTGATGTAGGTATGTTACTTATACCTGTTATTATGGAAATGCTTATGTTAATTGGAGACAGAGCAGGTATAAAATATGCGACAGGTATGGAAAGAGACAAAGAAATAGAATTAAAAGATTCTGCATCTGAAGCAGCGTTTTCTAGATTTCAAAAAGAATTAGATAAACCTGAGGTAGAAGATGTTGTTGTAGAAGAAGAAAAGGAAAAAGAAAAGCAAGAAGAACCTATGGGTTTAATGGCTAGGAGAGTATAATGGCAGAAAAAGAATCATCATTTTTAACTGATAGAAGTTTTGGTGGCAGATTTAAAAGAGCACTTGCAGTTGCTTTGCCTTCTATAGCTTTGGCAAAAGATAATCCGTATCTTGTAAAATCTTTATATGATAAAGAAGAAGAGTTTGGAAAACTAGACAGAGCAGAAAATAATGAATTAGTTAAAAGTGTTGTTAGCAATATTAGTGGAATAATTACAAAGAATAGAACAAAGAGAGAAAGTAGGATAGATAGTAATTTAGAGAGCCTAACTAAAATTAAAAACCTATTTAAAAATGATAACTTAGATAATGCAGACATAGCTTTTATACATGATAGAGGATTGTCAAAAACATTTAATGATATTAAAAATGAATATTCTTTATCTTCTATTAAACCTTTAGTAGAGAATATGAAGTCACAATCGGATACAAGTAGTGAAGACCCAAACACTACTAAAATTCCTAACATGACATTAAAAGAATTAGCTACTGCAATGGCTCCAGCTGCAAAACGATTTGATATGGAGATGATGAATCTTCGTACTGCACCTGCATCAGGACCTATTACATCTTTTGTATCAGGTGAAATGTTTGCAGATGAAAGTGAAAAAGGTGTAGACATAACACCAAGAGTACAAAATATTCTAAAAACTTCAGATGTTAAGTTAGCAGAAGACGATGAAAAAACAAAAGAAATAAAAAGTTATTTAGACAGTCAAGACGTAATGCTAAGTGAATTAGGAAAAGAAGCACAAAGATTATCTGAACTGACAAGTACAGACAAATTGCCTGAAAAGAAAATGGAATCTGAAATGGCTAAGAAAGTTGGTGCAGTGCTTGGTGTTACAGTAGATGTAGATGAAGTTAATAATACTGTTAAATTTTTAACTACTAATATAAAACTTAAAAAAGCAATGCCAATCATAGTGCAAGAGTTAACTGCTCAAGCAAAGAAATTAAAACTAGACATGGCTAAAAAACAAGATGATCCAAGACTACTAACTAATCTTGATTCAATTAATTCTATATTTAAACAGAATACAACATTAACTGATGATGGATTTGATATTGCTAAACCGGGAAGTTATTTGTTTGAAGAACTAAAGAAAAGAGGATTAGTTACAGATAAAGGTGATATAGTAAAAGACCCTCAAAAAAAAGATAAAGATAAAGACAAAGATAGTGGAGCACCTAAAGTAGGAGAACCTAAAAAACCAAAAACTTTTGATGAATTACTCAAAGATTTAAAAGGAACAACTACTGCATCAACTTTAGGAAAGAAGACAATACTTCAAATGTTAAAAATAGAAAGACAAAAATATATTGATAGAATTAAAAAGTTAGATGCAAATAATCAAGCAAATGTTGCTGAAATATTTAGAAGAAGATATAGTAATGAAGGATTCTTAGAGATTGTAAAAGATAAATTAAAACAAAATAATATAAGCATGGGTCCTGCAACTATAGATTATTTTAAAAATATATTAATAAATGACCCTGCCTTTGCTAATCCTTATGCAACTAATTAGATGAGGTTTGCAATACCATGCAATATTTTAAAGATTATAATCTTCTAGAATCCCAAGATCAAAATAAAGAAAACTTAATCGCAAATCAAAATTTTATCAACGATGCTTATTCCTTTTTAAAAAATAGAGAGGGATATAAACACTCTGATTTAGACACAGTTGAAAAAGTTTATGATCAATTCCTAGAGCATTTTAGATACCAAAACGTAAATGAGGTCACTGCCATACGTGATCTAGAGTATGCACAAAATGCAAACCTTCAAGAGAAACAAGAATTTGCTAGACTAATTAATCTGTATGATAAAATGGAAGGAGATGGTTTTAACCTAGAAACTTTCAAAGATTATGCAGGTGGTATAGCTAGTGCTCCATCAACTATCATAGGACTACTTACAGGGGGTGCAGGTAAACTTGCAGCAGTGGGTGGTAATCAAGCTGCTAAACTAGGTATACGTGCATTGTTAACAAGAGAGATAGGTAAGAGTGCTCTTAAAGGTGCAGCAGTAGAGGGTAGTATAGGTGCAGTACAAGCAGGTGCTCAAGAAGGCACAAAAGTAGAAGTAGGCTTACAAGATGAAGTAGACACAGGTAAAGTGGTAGGAACTGCTTTAATATCTGCAGGTGGTGGTGCAATATTAAATGCAGGAGCAGGTGCTTATCAAACAATGAAAGCTATCAAAGCAGATGAATTATTGACTGCATCAGAAGTAGCCACTAAAAAGATAGCAGATGAAGCAAGTAAAAAATCTAAAGCATTTTTAAAAGGTGTAAGAGAAGGTGAAGACACAGAGTTTTTAAATAAAATATTACAAGAGTTAACACCTGATACATATAAAATGACCAAAGATGGTTTAAAAAGAATAGCTAAAAGACCTAAACCAAAGATGAAACCTTTAGATGCAGAAAAAGTATCTGTAGGTAGAGAACTAGCAAAAGAAAAAGGATTAGAAAAATTACCTATAGAATTTTTTGAGAACTTATCTTCTGCAGTTTTAAAAGTAAAAGACAAAATAAAATTAAGAAAAGGACAAAGAATAACCTCTGCCATATCAGATGCTATTGGGGATAATAAATTAAAGTTTACTGAACTAAGCACTATTTTAAGAGATCATAATCTTTCTTACGATCAGTTTTCTCTAATATACTTAGCAGATATATCTGATGCAGGTAGAACATTAGGAACACATGGCTTTCTAAAAAAACAATTAAGTCCTAATGCATCTCAAGCTACAGTTACTAAACTATTAAACGATATTCAAGAGCTAGAAAAAAGAGGTCTAACAAGAATAGACAAAGCAAAAGCTCTTGAAGTATTAAAGAATAAAAAAGAAAATGGATTACTAAGAGATTTAGATAGACTAAGATTAGGATTAATGACTTCTCAACCTGCAACAACTATGCGTAACAATGGTAATGCTTTGTTTAGAGTTGTAGTAGATGCAGGTACACGTGCATTTTATAATGTATTAAGAAGAAAAAATCCTTTTGATGGTACATTTGATGTAGCAAAATATATGCTAAATCCGTATGAAGCACAAGCAGTTAGAAATATATTCTCTACTACGATGCCTGATAGTGCTTCTGTTTTATTTAGAGAAGCAGCAGATTTATCATCACAAACAGGTGGTGGTGCTTTAGCAAAAATAGGAACTAAAGCAAACTTTTTAAATACAATGTCTGATAACTTTTTTAAACAGGCAATGTTGACTGCATCATTAAGAAGAAGATTAGCAGATAATGGACAAGATTTAATTGAAATTATTAAGCAGGGCAAATTTAATACAATAAGTAAAGATATATTAGAAGGCTCTATGCAAGATGCTCTTGAGTTTGTTTATCAAAAGTCTTTTAAAGGTGATGGATTTTTTAGTAAAGTTGCAAAGGGTACTATAGATGCTCATAGAAATGTCCCTTTTATAGTTTCCTCTGTATTACCTTTTCCAAGATTTGTAGCTAATCAAATGAAATTTTTATATGAGCATACTCCTTTACTTGGTTTATTAAATTTAGAAAAGATAGGAGTCAAAGGTGGTTATGTAAATGCTATAAAGAATATGACTAAGGATGAGTATCAACAAAAAATAGCAAAACAACTTACAGGACTAATGATGCTTTCTACTGCTTATGCTTGGAGAAAAGAACAGATAGATGATGATGGTAAACTAGGAACATATTGGTATGAGTTCAAAGATGACACAGGAAAAGTTGTAGATGGTAGACCTACATACGGACCTTTTGCACCTTATTTGTTAGCTACAGATATACTGTTAAGATATCAAATGAGTGATGAGAGAGGTAATAAAGTAAAGCTAACTGAAAATAATTTTTACTCACCTGCCACAGGATTATGGCAAGATTTATATGAGAGATGGGGTGCAGATGGTAAGAAGATGACTGAGGTTATGAATAGTCCTAGGCAATATGGTCAAGATGCAATGCAATCTTTATTTGGTTCTTCTTTTAGAACAGGTTATGGCTATTGGGTTATTGATAAATTATTTGATGATGTCGCTGCAGGTGGTGAGGGAATTGTTGAAAAAGGATTTGCAGAGTTTGGAGCTAATCTTGTAAACACCTACACATTACCTGTTGCAGTATTAAAAGATGCCTACAGTCAATTTGACAAATTTTCTAGATATGTGCCTGAGACTAGAAAAGGAGACCCAAGAGGAGATATAAGTTTTTTTGAAATATTATATAATAGAGGCACTCGTGCTTTTCCTGATGTAGGACCTAACACTGCCATAGGTAGATACTTTGGTGCGACAGAATATGATACACCTTTAAGAAATCCATTGAGATCAGGAGATGTAATCTCTCTAAATCCATTAGAAAAACAAATGTTTGGTTTGGGTAAACGACCTAGATTAAATACATTAGAAAGAGAAATGAGAGATTTAAATCTACAATACTATGACTTTTATAAAAAACTTCCTAATGAATTTATTGATAGAAAATTAAGAGAAGTTTTAAGTGGTGAAGAAACTGTCAGAAATTTAAGTGTAGTAATGCAACAAATAATTAATGATGATCCTCTATATGCAAGTAAAAAATCTAAGGCAGAAAAAAGAAACTACTTAGTAACTCAACTAAGAACTAGAATATTGCCAAATGCAAAAGAGAAGGCATTAGATTTAGTAGAACTAGAAAGAGAAAAAGGATTATTAAATAAAGAAGAAGAGGAAAGTTTACCATATAGTTTAGTACAACTAATGGAATATAGAAGAATATCTTCTCCTGAAAAAGATTCTATAAATGCAGAGTTTAGAAATGGATTACGTGATGGTTCATTTGTTATAGATGGACAAGAAAATTTAACAGAAAAAGAAATAGAAACTTTAAATGTAGAAAATAGTAGAGATTTAACTTTAATAATAAAGAATACCAAAGCTCGTGAAAATATATTAGCATGGGCATTAAGTAGAAAAGGAACTGCTAAAGGTAAAATTAAAAAAGGATTAATGGGTAGAAACTAATGGCTATAAGAGGATTGGAATTAGGAACTGAAACTGATAGAATGTTTGCCGATCAGGAACGTATGAGAAGAGAACGTGAAGCAGGTAAAACAGAACAGTTTGCTCAAGTAGAACAGATGATAGCAGAAGGAGCAAAGCCTATAACTATTAAGGATATAGGTTACTTTGGTTTATCTGTTGCTCCTGTAACAGGAGATGTGATAGCATTTAAAGATGCACCTGAAGATTATGAACGTGCATATGAATTAATTCAAGCAGGTTATGGCGAAAGAGATTTAATTAAATTAGGTCTAGGTAGTGCATATTCAGGACTTATCACACTAGGATTGATACCCGGAATAGGTTTCATATCTAGGATAGGTAAGAGTGCATTAAAACAATTAGCTATTGACTCAATTAAAAAAGGAGATAATGCTAAAGGTGCAGAGATATTATTTAATACAAGTGATTTTGTTAAGAAAGAAATGGGAGATAAGTTAAACAAAAACTTTTCAACTAAAAGACAAAGTGAAATTAAAAAAATAAAAGAGCAATACTCAGGAAAAGCTAAAACTGAAATGCTTAAAAAATTAAGTAATCCTACTAAAAAAGAAATAGTTTTTCATGGCACTGCTATGGGTCAGTATACTAAAAATCCTAAATTAGGTATGTATGCAGACAATGATTATTTAGCTACAGAATTAGCACAATCTTATGGTGATAGTTCTAAAATATTTATGGAGTTAGTTACTGATAATAATGATAATCCTATCATAGACATAGCTACGTATGGCATGAAAAAAACTTCAGATGAAGTAGATAAATATGCAGGAACTAAATTACGTTTTCCTATAATAGCTAAAGATATTAATGGTTCTCCTAAAGTATATAGTCAAGAGATATCATTAGATGTAAACAAAGAAGCAGGAGAAGTATATCTGAAAGGTGCTAAAGCTGCACGTAATAATTATGAAGGTGACACAATAGGTGTGGTAAAGTTAGCTGAAGTAGACAATAGAACTGATTTTCAAAAGAATGGATTATTTACTAATATGGGAGATGATGGTGCTCTTTTAGAGTACGAAGATATAGGATTCAATCTAAATGAATATATGATTAGAGATGATAGAAGTGCTTTACTCAAAGCATTTAATTCTCCTAACTATGCATCTTATGATCAAGTAATGAAAGCAAATTTACAGAAAGCATTTCCTTCAGGTAAAATTAAAGTAGAGAGAGTTGAGAATTACGTAGAGCAAGGAGAAGGTGCAGGTTTAGTTCTTACACCTAAAGACAAGCAAATAAAAACTTATAAAGAGGTAGATATAAATGAAGTTAAATTTGTAGGTGGTGGAGAGGAAAGAGAGATTATACTTTTAGATACACCTAGAGCAAATGAAAAAGGAGCTATGGTTGGAGAAAAACAATTATTGTCTTATTCTATAAGTAAAAATCAAAGTGATAAAAATTTAGTAGATTTAAGAGAGATAGAAGATGTGCTAACTAAAAAGAACAAGGCAGATATAAAAGAGTTAAAAAGTTACGATGAAAAATTTATAGATAAACTTACAACAAAAGGATTTGATAAGTTTGAAGATGAGAGATTTCCACAGTTTGTGGATGAAACATCTTATGTAGGAATGGGAACTAGTAGAAAAACAGGAGCACATTCTGAGCTAGGAGAAAAAGCAGTATCAGGTTCATTTGATCCTCTCATGTCAAGTAGTCCTGCATTCACAACTCCGGGTGAGTACGGAGGTTTCAGTGATCTAGGGGTAGGTAGTGATCCTATGGGTAGAACCATAGAAAATTTAGTATATACGGAGATACCTTATAATAAATTTAAAAATATGACACCTGAAGATTACGAACAGATTGTAAATTTATATAAAGATGACCCTAAACTTAGAATACAACTATTAAATAAATACAAAGGTGAGTTTGTCACATCTAAAGGAGAAGGAACTAAGCTACCAAAAAGCATACACACAGAGGCAGAGGTAGCCATGTTTAGTCCTGAACTAAAAACGTTTAAAAAGGTTACAGATGATCCTAAAATATTAGAAAGAGTTACTAAAGGTAATGAAGCCTTTGATAAAATGAAGGACATAGAAATGAAAATTGCAGGAATAGATTCAGGAAAACTAACAGGCAATAGAGTTGAACAACAGAAAGCCTACAATACTATAAGAGACTATATGAATGCAGGTATAGATATGGGTAAATACACAGGTACATATGGTGCAAGAGGTAGTTATGATGTATTCTTACAACAAAACATAATGGATGGTATGAAGTTTAATAGTTTAGTATCTCAGTTAGCTATCCAATTACCTAAAGGACAGAAGAAACGCAACATGAGAATACTCAGTAGAATATTAGACAATAAATTTGAAACTACAACAGGTGCAGTTTCTAGAGTAAGACCTACTTATGAACAGATTGCAGAAGGTATAGCTGAAAAAGACTTTAGTGCTAAAAAAGTTATAAATGATTTGGGTAATACTTTAGATAAAGTAAAAGATAATTTAGTAGACTTCAAAAATGAAACAGGTTATATTGAAAAACTTTCTCCAAGACAAATAAAAGAACTTATAATGGAAATCACACCAAAGTTAAATCGTGGTGGATTGATGACTCGGTAATTACCACAACCCCAACACCCTACCATTACCCACGATAATAAATAGACACGTAACGATATGCAAAGTATACCAAAATATCTGTGCTAATTTAAACAAATAAGTGTCTCATTATCCCCATAGCTAATGCTGCACAAGCAACACCATTTACCATAAGCAGTGCTCTATCATGCCATATGTAAGCCATACCTGCTAACAAGCCTGTGCCTAAACATGAAGCTACTAAATCATAGAAGGGCAACACACCTGCTGCCCTACATATAATTCCTGACATAATTAAGAATGAACCTGACCATTTTAAATACCATGACAGATCATGAGTTGGTGTTATTTTTTGCATTTAATTCTTTTGCCTTTTTCAAAATTACCTCAGATAAATTTTTTAGCAGTCTTGTATTCTCTACTAATTCTTCTAGTTTTTTATCAAACGTATTACTCTTACCCTGCATGAACAGTCGTGCTTCTTCTTCTAGCTTCATCACGTTTTACTTTCTCTAAATTTTTAAAGTATGCAAAGTTATAACCTCTCTGCCATTCTCTATGTTGCATGGTATTAAAATTATAAGGACTTACTGTCGCTATAATTTTATGACCTTTAACATTTCTTATGTACTGATTACCCTTAAAGGCATTCACCCCACGTTCAAACTGTATACGTAGGGGTGCATCATATTTACTTAGATTTGGATTTCTCTTCTTTCTTTTC
>TARA_R100000773_G_scaffold30978_1_pt1 | contig 10958 bp, 14 predicted proteins | sample TARA_R100000773 | Tara Oceans TARA_R100000773 (sample SAMEA2623365) | marine metagenome | biome: marine biome (ENVO:00000447); feature: surface water layer (ENVO:00002042); material: "saline water (ENVO:00002010), including plankton (ENVO:xxxxxxxx)" | depth 5 m | reverse complement strand
CCAACCGGTTCCAGCCCAACCGGTTCCAGCCCAACCGGTTCCAGCGACCAACGCTGGAGTTCAACCATCCCATGGAACGAATGCAAGCATACTAGAAAGAGCATCTGATTATCAGTTTTTTAAGGCAAACCGCCAGAAAATCAAAGAAGCCTATTATGCAAAACGTGGCAACGTATGGCAAAAGTGACCAATATCACAGCCTATCGAATCAATGATATATATTATTTCAGGAAGGGCAAATACAATGGCAAGAAAAAAAAGCGCCTACAAGAGCAAATCAAAAACGGCGAAGACGTCCCCATCTATATCGAAGAAAATTCGACTTTTGAAAAAAGAAGGAAAAAAACAAAAACAAGCCGTGGCAATAGCCTTGTCCATGGCCAAAAAGAAGAAGAGGTGAAAAAATGGCAGCAATTGACCTTAGGACTTTGAACTATTCCAATGGCGGAGCCATGAAAAAGGTTTCGACTGGTACCAATATGCAACAAGTGATAATCCCGCGATGGTGTAAGACGGTAACAATCCAACCCAAGGACCAAGCGATTTTTATGAATTATGATGGGACAGACGGCGCGGCCCCTTCAGGTGATTCGTTTCCGCAACCTGTGGACGTCATTATTCAATACAATCCACAAAAAACCCCCACCATCAATCAATCGATATTCTTTGCTGCGCAGGCTGGAACGGCGAATGTCTATTTGATATTCGAATAGAGAACGGGTGAACCATGGCGATTCCAATCTATTCCCCATCCGGTGGGGAACAACAAACTACGACTGAATTCACAAATCAATCCAGTGTATCGATTTCACACAGTCTTTCCCACGTTCCACGGGTTATCATCACTGATTTATCAGGAAATGTAATCATGGGGGATATTCGATATACGTCCAATACAGTATCAATAACCTTTGTGATTTCCACTTCAGGATACGTGTATATCACTTAATATATAGATGACCCTTACCCATAGAATGGAGTTCTATCAATGCAATTTTATAATCCTACTGTAACGTTTAAAGGTTCTGTCATTTGCGAATCTGCCCCCAGTGGCAACACCGATTTGGTCAGAAAACAAGACGTTTCAGGTCTTTCCTTCATTTCAGCAATTGCCTCCGGCTCTTCGTCAATGTTGGACGTCACCAATGGTGAACTTTCGATTTCATCGTTGGCCCTTACAGATGTTCATGTCGATAATTCACAGACAAGTCTCGCCAATTTCATTTCCAATGAATCATCCACAGCGGCGTCTCTTAAAGAAGGCGACGTTCTTGTTTTGACAGCCCCTTCCGATGGGACCGAGACGTATATCGTTTCAGGTGCGGATGGTTCCAGCGCTTCCAACTACACCCAAATCGAAAGCCCTTTGACAGCCGCAGAAGTTGGTTCTGTTATTCAAGCCGGTGATGGGATTTCCATCAATTCATCCACCGCCCAAATCAGTGCAAACATCGCCGCTGGAACAGGTATTTCGTCCTCTGTCAACAGTGGACAAATCACCTTGGCTATCAATGCCACTTCAGACCAAATTTCAGAAGGAAGTTCGAATCTATTCTATACCAATGCCAGAAGTCGAAGCGCTCTTAGCGCCGCTACTGTCAGTGCTCCAGAAGTGCAACTTCTTACATACAACAGCGGAACCGGTGCTTTTTCCGTTCCTTTGTCGTCGATTTATTCAGAGTTTGCCGCTGGAACTGGTCTTTCCTATTCAAACGGAACCTATTCCATCAATGCCAACACTGACCAAATCACAGAAGGAAGTTCTAACCTATATTATACAGATGCCAGAAGTCGCGCCGCTTTAAGCGCTGGAACTGGCATTGCTTACAATAGTTCTACCGGTGCCATTAGTGCAAATCTTACCGGTGGAACCGCGATTGGAATCAGTGGCGCCACCATATCGTTCAACGGTTCCAGTGATGATGTATCAGAAGGAAGTTCCAATAAATACTTCACGGATGCCAGAAGCCGCGCCGCTATCAGTGCCGCTGCAGCCGGTGGTGGTGATGTTCAGCTGATGACCTATAACAATTCCAATGGTCAAATGGGTGTTCTTCGTTCTTCTGTTTTCAGTGAATTTAGTGGTGGAACCGCCATTTCATTCAATGCCGGAGTCATTGCCTTCAATGGTTCCAGTGATGATGTATCAGAAGGAAGTTCCAATAAATACTTCACGGATGCCAGAAGCCGCGCCGCTATCAGTGCCGCCACTGTCAGCGCTCCAGAAGTTCAGCTTCTGACATACAACAGTGGAACCGGTGCTCTTTCCGTTCCATTGTCGTCTATCTATTCAGAGTTTGCCGCTGGAACCGGTCTTTCCTATTCAAACGGAACCTATTCCATCAATGCCAACACTGACCAAATCACAGAAGGAAGTTCGAATTTATTCTTCACCGCTGCAAGAAGTCGAAGCGCCGTCACTGTTTCTTCTCAATCGGATGAACTTCTGAACTACAACAATGGAACCGGCGAATTCTCTCTTCGTTTGCAAGAACTTCGATTTGAAACCTCTGTCACATTGACTGCCAATGTCGCGTCCACCATCACCCACAACCTCGGAAAGAGATTGGTTCATGTTTCAGCGATGGACAGCGGTGGAAACCAAATCCAATTAGAAGTAGTGTATTCTTCCACATCGGCTTTGACCGTCAAATCTGCTGTGGGTGTTACTGTTTCACTTGCTGTATCAGTCTAAAATTTTGTTGTAGCCTATACCAGGAAAATGTTTTGGGGATGATATGTTGTTCATATCATCCCCATTTTTATGGAGTAGAAATGAAAATACTTTTTATCGTTGGGGCGTTGTCGTTTTTCATGGGTGGATGTGTCACCGCTGGATTTGTTGGATGCCAATGGAAAACACCCCCACCCGTCATCATCCCACCCGACCCCATAAAACAAGAACTATCGAGACTTGACATTATACAACCCATCTGCGAACCAGGGTTCATAGAAAAAAACGGTGATGGGCTATGTCGTGAAATGTTTTGCCAAGCCCAATCCCATGGGGATGCCACTACAGAATCAACGTGTGAAAACATTATCAATGTCAGAAACAAAATCCAAATCCAGAATCATTGTCAATCCGTGGACGAAGCCCACCGCGCCCAATGTATTGACCTATTCTTCAGAAGGGGGTCATAATGGCACGCTATCCAGTTCCCAAATCCATCCAAGACATAGCAGAAAGAGCACTAAAACAAAACCTAGAACTACCCATATCACAAAGGGCTGCGTATAAAGACGACAAGGGCAAACGTGTAGCCGGAACCGGAATGCGCACAGCGCGAAGATTGATGTCTGGTTCTGTTGACGAAGACCAAATTATTTTGATGAGTGCTTGGTTCGCTAGACATGGGAAAAGTCCCAAAGAGGCACAGGCACGAAGAGACAAAACTTCGAAGGCTTCGATTGCATGGCGATTGTGGGGTTCAAATGCGGGACGTTCTTGGGCCAACCAAATGAAAAAAAAATTTGATAGGGACTAAATAGAATACGACCCCAGAATAATCGATTCGATTCGATGGAAATCAGATATGATGGTGGAAAGCGCTTCGTCTTTATCGAGAACGATAACGTGTCCTGTCTTGTATGTGATGACGACAACATCTTTGTGTGGCATGGTTCACCAATGAAAAGGATATGATGTTATAATAACGAAGAAACCGTAGGGTCGCACCCGTCAACAGCGCGAACGGTACAAGCCACAAAAGGAGAAAACAAAATGGCTACAATTACTTATAGCGCTCTTGAAGGCGCGAATCTTCGCCTTGCGGCGATGCTTGAAAATGAAATCCGTGCATTGATTCACGATAGCGCATCCATTCGTAATTCTGGAGCTTTACTTTTTGCAGGAGATGTGCAAAATGTAGGTTCGGACGCGCTGACAATTCGTTATGCGGGCCTTGATGGATATGATGGCATGGCCAGTGTCGCAGATGGTTCTGAAATCACTAATACCAGCCTAACCACCGCCACAGCCACCATCACCGTGGGACGAATCGGCTTGCGTTATGACCTTACCGATTTGGCTTCGTTGTCCAAGTTGGGCGGTGGTTCTGACGTCGATGTTTTCCGACTCGCCGAAAGCATGAGCGGCGCATTTGAACGAAAGTTCATGGAACTTGTATGCGCTACCTTTGCCTCTATTTCAACCAGCGTTGGAACCAGCGGCGTAGATATGAGCGTGGACGATTTTCTGGATGCCATATATGCGCTTGAGATTGCAAACAATCCATCTGATTTGTTCGCCGTCCTCCATCCTCGTCAAGTTGCTGATTTGGTCTCGAGTATCAGAAATGAGTCCGCGAATTCCATCGCTTTCAATCCTGCTACCCACGACATGATTCAAAGCCATGGAACTGGATTGGTCGGTGATTTCCTTGGCGTACAGGTTCATAAGAGTTCTTACTGTGCATTGAACGGCGCAAATCGCGAAGGTGCCATGTTTTCACGTGGTGCAATCGGATATGCGTTGGGGACTCCTCTTCCCTTAGCAGCCCCCAGCGGCGAAATTCGTCCCGCTGGAACCCCAATTTTGGTCGAACTCGAGCGTGATAGCGCCTTCAGCTTGACAAAAATAGTGGGTTCGGCGTATTGTGGCGCTGCGCTGTGTGAAGATGCTCGAGCTGTGTTGATTTCAACAGATGCCTAATGAATGATTTGGGGTGGGAACGTGGGCGTTTTTCATGGTTCCCGACCCGTTTCCTTTGGGGGGCGAAAGCCCCCACCCTACCTATCAGGAGAAAAAACCATGACAACAAATCAACCATGGACAGGACAGGATTCTTTTCACAATTCCGCCCTTCCTATACCAGCAAATCAGCCGTTTTGGTTGATGCACCACCCAAACACATGTTGGGAATTTATACATTTACAAGACAGGTGGATGTTTATCCCGGACTTCAGGCGATTGTTTGAAATCGCTGGATGCAATGGGGTTCGAATGATTCCACGTGGTGGAACAGATAGCCAAATGGCACGGGTCAAAATGATGGATGATGGATTCGAAGTATTGGACCTCGAACTTGGATACCAAACAAGACATCGATGTACGAATGGATGGTATTATGCCAATGTATTCGACACCCCCAAAATTTTGGGGAATCGTGTCATCTGGAAACGTGACGAACAAGGATGGGCGGAGTGGCGCTTGCAATTATTGAAAGACTCTGTCCTCCAACAACCAGACCCAGACATTCTCGAGCTGTTCCTAGAAAAACAGGAAAAGCGAGTAAATCGAAACGAGGGGAAAAATTTCACCCCACGACTCAAGAAGATGTATGATTTTGATGTGCTTCGTCTGGAAATGATGAAAAAATGTATTGAGGATGGAAACCCCATCCATCCACCACGGAAAAAGGGGAAGCGGAATGTCTAATAGAGAAGTGTTTGAACGAATGACAAAAAGAATATTGGACCATTCTAAAAAAACGGGAACCAACATCACAGAACGGGAAGCGAGGAAACAAGCGGAACGAATAGCAATACGCCACGACCGCAAACGCGGGAAATAAGGAGATTTCGAAATGGCTTATAATGGAAAAAGTGCTTTTGTACTACCACGACAATTACGAATGAAAGATGGAATCAATGTTGAAACCTTGGCGGGTGCCAAGACTTTGGACAAGGGTTCATCGATGATTCAGATTTTAGACCCAGACGGCGCGCCGCGCGTTGTCAATCTGCCTGATTTGATGAACGGTGGATTGTTCTGGATTTCAAATGCGGGTGGTGGTGGTCATGACCTCACAGTCACAAAACCAGATGCATCCACCATATTGGTGGGAAATGGGCAAGGGCTTATGATAGCCTGTGATGGAAACCAATGGTATCAAGTTATCAACGCATAATAGGGTGATGTATGACGGCATTGGATGATTTTTATGCGGCGCGGATTCGCGTTCCTCAAATGATACAACGGGCCAAAAACCAAGTGGTTGAACTGGCTATCTATCGCGATGGGTCCATTGTGACCCCAGATAGTGCCACATATCAACTATTGAATGATAGCGGTCAGGATGTTGTGTCTGTGAGTGCTGCAACCATTGATGCGTCAAAATGTAAATACACCATATCTGCGGCATCCATCCCATCGTCCACATCTCTTTCAGATGGTTGGTTTGAATTGTGGGAAGTTGTTATTGGTGGGGTTAGCTTCACCTTTCAGCGTCCCGCATATTTGTGTCTTCGTCCTCTGTATCCGTGCATATCGGATATCGATTTGGAATCCACGTATTCAGATTTGGCGAATCTTCTTCCTCCTTCATACACAGATGGATGGCAGAGATTCATTGATGAATCATGGGTTCGAATACTGGAACGACTACGGCAACAGGGCAACCTTCCTTATTTGATTACAGACCCACAGAGCCTTCGCAATCCTCATTTGGAATTATGTCTTGCTCTCATTTGGCGAAACATGCATAGCTCTTTGGGTCAATCAAATGGGCGATATATGGATTTGTATCGTGAGTCCTTGAAATCGTACGAATTCCATTGGAAGCAGGTGTCCTTCAGATATGATTTTGATGGTGAAGGACGTTCCAGCGATGAGGACAAAAGAACGGCGGCATATCCAATGATAACCACATGCTCACCACCTCGAATCAATCGATTTTTTAGGCGGTTTTGATGTCTCTAAAATTATCCACTATTCGTTCTCGTTTGGCAACTTCCATCACGTCGATGGCAGATGGACTGAAAGAGTCATATCTCCCATATGACGCGTTTGGAAGAACACCAAATTCCATCGCCCACAAAGCATTCGCTGTGGGCATTGGTGGAACCAGTGCCAACGATGAACGACAGAGGACCACTGTGGGCGCTCTATGCTCTACAGATATAGACATCAAAATGGCCTATCGAATTCGACCTTTGGCACAGTTGCCGGATATCGATTCGACGATGGACCTCGAGAATAACATTATAATAAAACTACTAGACAGAACAAATACAACCCAATACGCGGATGGTTTTCATCTCAAATTCACCAATGTTTCCCGTCAACTGACAGACTCCGGTGAATACATGATTTCCACCATCCAATTCGAATCTATTCACTATATACCGCTAACGGAGTAAACAATGGCCGAAAATACTGTAGTAGCCGTTCCACGAGATGGAACCATATCAATCATCAATGGGGATGCGACCACATATACTGTGTCCTATGAAAATGGCGACATGAACATGTCATTTGACCGCGCTGAACGTGTGACGGTATATGACAGAGGTTCCATTGTAGGTCTTAGATTTGCAAATGACCCAGTGCCACAGATTTCATTCACCGTACACTTTCGCGAATTCACCAATGACAGCGCCGATACCATCATTGATTTTGTATACAAAACCGGTAACTCCGCCGCCGCCACGTCCACCGGTGGAACCGGTTTCGAACCCTATTTGGTGACCGTGGAATTTCAAGAGAACATGGCATCCCTTAGCGGTTCCAATACAAAAACGACGTTTCAAAAAGTTTTGCTGACAGCTTCTGTAGCAGAAGGTTCACCGACATCCATTTCGTTCACCGGTGAAGTCTATGGCGCTATCACTCGAGCGACGGTGTAACAATGAAACCAAAAACCATGAAAAAAACAATGGGTCCCATGGATGTCGTCTTTGGGCTCCCATCCTCTCAATGTGCAATATGGGATGTGTTCTATATGATTTCCACCAACCCCAACCGCGCCCAGCTAGGAAGACTCTTCGCGGCGTTGGTTGGGATTTGCCTGAAAAATGAAACAACCCATCCCAAATACAGTCTTTCAGATTGCGATTTGATGTCGTACGGTGGAAACATGCAAGGATGGTTGCACAAAAACAACGTATCACCCGTGGACGTTTTGACGGTGGGTTCGTCGTTGTTTGAAATGTTGTCTAATCATATTGCAACCAACAAAGCGGTGGAAGCTGCTGAAAATTTTTCCAATCCCCCTCTGGAGGAATAGTTCAGACGGGGTTTACCATATCAAGATTCTGGAACAGGGAACCACATTGGTTTTTCAATCTAGACTGTGATGTCCAGGCGGAACTTATAGCAGATTTTAAAATCCATCACATGAAATCACAAGATAGAGAAAAAATGAAAAAACGACACAACCTCCAGCGACTGAAAAAACAACACGAAAGATTTCGTCGTGGTGGGTGTGATGGCTAAAAAAATCAGATATGGCAAAGGAAAAGGGTCCATCGAAATCGATGGGCTCTTTCGCGATTTGTTTGAACAAGCCCTTCGAGATGTGGCACCCATGACCATGTTGATTTTGGAATCAGAAGTGGATGAACGGGTGAAACATGCAAAAAAGAATTGGATTGTTCGTGGTGATAGACCCGTGGAAGAAAATGGACGGGTACGAATTGAAAAGCAAAAAAGCCAAAGAAGCATAGACAAATTTGAAAGCGGATTCAGGATTTTATCCGGTGGAAAAGAAGTCGAAGCGTTTTTCAGAAATGATGCCGAATATGCCTATGCCATTCGCGCCGCCGATTATTCAAAACGAGACGATGGTAGTCCATCCATCGTTCCCACGGGTGAACGAATCGCAGAACAAACCATGTGGAAACCGTCGAAGGCTGGTCTTCCCAAACTACTGAAAAAACTTTCGAAGGCGTATTTGAAAGAACAAAAGAAGGTGAAGTGATGGCAGATATCAATAAGACGATTCAGATTTCATACCGTGCCGAGACAGCCAATTTGGTGTCTGGTTTGACCCGTGTGGGGAAAATTTCAGAATCTGAAGCACGTCGAATTATGACGTCCTTGGACAAGGCCTACGACAAGGCGTCGAAAGAAGCTGAAAAAAGCGCCAAGAAACAAGTTCGCGCGCTGGATACGGTTCAGAAAAAGAGCAAAAACCTTTCCACGTCGATGATTCGTGGGTTCGGTGAAATCTCTGGCGCCATGGTTGCCGCTGGAGCGGCTGTATTGCTATTTGGGCAACAGATAGCAGACCTATCCAACCAATTGGTGGACGCGTCCACGAAGACGGGTGTGGGTGTCGAAACACTTAGCGGTCTTCGTCTTGCCGCTGAAGGCGCAGGTTTATCATTTGAAGAACTCGAAATGGGATTGGTTCGTCTTCCCCAAATGATGGACAAAGCCGCCAACGGTTCCAAACAAGCCCAAAGAGCCTTTGACAGATTGGGTGTATCCATTGTGGACACATCCCAAGGTTTTGACGAGCTAAGAAGCGCGGATGATGTTCTGAAAGATATTTTTCATTCGTTGCAACAAGTGGAAAGCGCTGAAAAAAAGGCGGCGCTTGCATCTGAAATATTTGGAAGACAAGCGGGTCCCAAATTCATCCAATCTGGAGCGCTGGACAACCTGGAAGCATTCACGACTTTGGCTACAGAGTTCGGGGTGTCCACGGGTCCCGACATGCAAAAGAACATGGCAGAGTTCCAGCGGATATCCGCTGCGACTTTAACTGTGGTCCAAGGTGAAATGCAACGTCTATTGGACACCATCACAGGCGCCGAGGATGGGCAAGGATTGAACACAGCCATCATAGGAGCGGCAAAAAGTTTTATCTTCCTTGGAAATGTAGCGCGTGACACGTTGGTGGGACTTCAAGCGGCCTTTGGGATTGTTCTTGCTGGTTCTATGGGATTGGTGACGGTTTTAACTGACACATCGCCCGGCGGTTTCATCTCTGCAATGCAAAGTTTTGAGCAAATGGGGGAATTTATAGATTCGGCTGCGGAGCCTTCTGAAAATTTTGTTCACATGTTTTCCCGTGCAAGCGCGGAAATAGAAAAGTTTGATGCGGCACTCCAAAAAACATTGTCTTCACCCGCGCAAAATCGAAGCCGTTCCTCCGGTGCCAACCGTGCTACAGAGCTATCAAAACAAGCCACCATCCAACAAGACCTAACCGATTCGTCTAAGCTCTTATCGATGATAGAGAACAAGATTTTGGAGGATGAAAAACGAATCACAAAAGAACGGCGCTCCCACCTTGACGTTCAAACATTGCGAAACATCCAAATCAATGAAGAAATCGCGGCATTGATGGAAGAACAATCCCTGCTAAATGAATCGGTGGAATCATCTGTTCAACGTTTGCAAGCGATGGAACAGACGGCAGAGACAGAACAACTTATCAACGACCTATTGGAAAATAGAGACTTTCGACTATCGCAAATCGACCAACGATTGGAACAAATATCCGATAATTTGACGTCGATGACGTTTCAGATTTCAGATGATGATTTTGAAGCAGATATGGAAAAGGTCGATTCATTCTTGGAAAAGCAAAAAGAGCAACAAGAAGGAATCCAGGCGATAACACAGGCACTTCGGGACGGCGCTGTGGATGCCGCCGAAGAAACACAAATGGCATGGAACCGAACATTTCAGGACATCCACACAGGGATTGGAATGTTGGTCACTGGATTGAATGTCGCTGGAGATTTGGTGGATGCCTATTCCCAGAAGAACCGCCACAACGCTGAATTGGTTTTCAATCTTCGAAAAGCGGCGGCGATTGCAGAGGTGGCAATGCAAACAGCCATCAATGTCACAGAGGTTTTCCCCAATCCATTCCTGATAGCTGGAGCTGTGGCATTGGGCGCCGCTCAAACCGCCGTCATTGCCGCCGAACAACCACAGTTCCACATGGGTGGTATCGTGGGACCATCCAGTGGGTTGGCACCGGATGAAACATTTATCCGCGCCAAACAAGGCGAAGCGGTTTTGTCGTCATCGGTGGTGAATCGATTGGGTGAAGATGGAATCAACGCGTTGGAAAATGGAGCCATGACCCAACCTGTGGTCATCGTGACAAATCCATTCAAACATTATGATAGATTTATTCGTGGACGAACCGCGATGGGGATGGGCACCACATCTTCAGGTCAAATAGGATATTGATACTATGGCAAATGTAACACCGGAATTCATTAGAGGATTCATTCTTCCCATGGACATGGGAAAACAAAATGAATGGACGGCA
>TARA_R100000773_G_scaffold15665_2_pt1 | contig 11242 bp, 9 predicted proteins | sample TARA_R100000773 | Tara Oceans TARA_R100000773 (sample SAMEA2623365) | marine metagenome | biome: marine biome (ENVO:00000447); feature: surface water layer (ENVO:00002042); material: "saline water (ENVO:00002010), including plankton (ENVO:xxxxxxxx)" | depth 5 m | reverse complement strand
GGACTTGAAACACAACTCTCAACTTACGAAACACGAAAGATGTCCGATTGGGAAATCCAAATTGAGATGCCGTCAATCACAGAGGAAGAACTCAAGAAGATGTATGTGGAAAGTGTGAAGAGCAGGGCAGAACTTATGGGAAAGGTTGAGAAACTACAGGCAGAGAACAAGGAACTCAAGGAGCAACTCGCACCAATCAACGAACTTCTTGAAGTATCTTCTGCAGAAGATACTGAGGAGCTCGCCAAAGATGTCTCCTGGTTATGGGAGCAAGATATCGATCCTGAAGATTATCAAGACTTCGTGAGTCTAGCACAAGAACGGGGTCTCGCGAATGCTGATGATTTGCGAAGTGAGATTGATGAGTTTGAAGGTGATATTGAGGATCTCAAGAAGGAGATTAAGGAACTCAAAGATGAGGTCATCGCCGAACGCAAGAAGGTTATTGAAGCGGACGAGAATAGGAGGTTTGTCGGCGATATGTGGATGGCAGAATCACGGTTTCTCCAGGACTCTGCCAAAAATCAACCTGAAGAATTCAACGACTTCTTGAAAGAAGAGTTTGACGAGGAAATGTATAAGAAGATGTATGAGGGATTTGAACTAGAAGAGCTTCTGGAATGTGAGGCATAGGTTAGGTTGTCATTAGGATTAAGTTAGACTAGATTGAATCTTTTTTTGTATGCTCTGATACTCTCCGCTCGTGTAGGTTTGTCCCACAAAATCCATCGAGACAACGCACCCGCCGACATGTAATCCTGCCAGTTTTCTCGTGCCCTGTGTCTATCCAGATATCGCTTCTTCTGTGCAGGATCTCGGGTCTTCGTGAAGTCGTCCATTCCCGCCGAACCAAAATGAGTTGTCTTGATCTTGGGACCTCCGACATGCTTGTAGAAGATTGCCATCAACTTCTTATCGGGATTCGAGGACTTCTTGATGACTACTTTAATCGGCATAATATTATCTAGTAGATTATATATGGGTCTGACATATAAACAGAAGTATAACAAGAAATATGGGTTTCCCAAAGATAAGTCCCATAGTCTTACAGCGATAGCCAAGACAACTGGGTATAAGCGAAGCGGTCTTCAGACCATCTATAACAAAGGTATTGGGGCATACAAAACAAATCCGCAATCTGTAAGACCTCAGGTTAAATCTCCGGAACAGTGGGCGATGGCACGAGTCTATGCCTCAATTGATCCTTCAAGTAAAGCACATAAATTTGATAAGACACATTTGAAGAAAGCATAGATGATGAAAGAGGCTCACTTCTGGTATCGCGGTAATTATATCGGAAAGCAAGATGTAGATGATGAAGGGGATCTGAATTATATCTGTGATGCGATTATGAGAGCAGGATTCAAATCAGGATTGGATATAGGTCAGCAACGGAAACGATGTAAGCGATTGTTGATGGACGCTTGTGATGAGTGGCAAAAACCCGATGAGTTTCACAAGAAGATGCTTATCGGTTGTATATTGACGTTAGTGAAGGTTGGGGAGATTGATAATCATAATGACGATGGTTATATTATATTGAAGAAGTTAAGATGAACTATACGAAACTATATATTAATCTTGAGAGGTCTCACGATAGGAGACAGAAGTTTGATGACACTTGGACGCGAATCACAGCCACAGACGGCAACGACCTACAAGATCACCCTATTCTGAAAAGAATGGTTTCTTATTGGAATATGAACCCTAAGGAGCATCGCGCGAAGTGTGCTTGTTTTTTATCTCATTACAGGACTCTCGAATATATCGTAGGACGTCGGTTAAATAATGTAATAGTATGTGAAGATGATGCGATTCAGATGAACGAGTTGCCTTCACCTGAAGCACTTGGTAATTACTTTTGTTATTTAGGAGGATACTTCACTCATCGCAGAATGAATGACGGACCTTTGAAAGATCCTGATGACTTCCCCATATCTAGACAGGGTTTAAATTCACTTGATAGAAGCGAGCACCGAATCCTGATGATGGTCGCCTATTATATCCCCTCTTGGAAAGTAGCAGAGAATATGTTAGAATGGTTAGAAGGTTGTGTCAGATTGAGAGCTATGGATACGATGTTGTTTGGGTTTCCGTATCCCGTGAATTATTACTATCCTGCGATTTATGTTGAAGATACATGTGAAACAACTATACATACTCACAGTCGCAAAAAACATCCTAACACTCACTACTGCTTACAATGAACCCTTCTTCGCAAACTTCTCGAAGACTTCTTTCGCGACATTCATATCAATTTGTCTATCCCTTGTGAGTTTGAATATGACACTTGATCTGTCATTCAAGATCGCAAATTCTCCGTCTGGATCACATATCGCAACCTTGATTGCCGTGACTATCTGAGGTTTGGTAATCGTGAATCTGAGTTCTGATGATGGTGAGATGTAGAAGTCTCCCTGAGGTGATTGCTTATTCACAATCCCTACAATTGGAAGATGAGTATTGCCTGAACCTGATACGAAACTTGATTGTGGGACTATATCGCTTCTGATTGTGTAGTATCCCTCTTCAAGTGATAAGGGGTAATTTTTTGCAGAGATTGTGAGACTTGTTGCCCTTTCTGTGATTCGAGGAAACTGGCACACACGAAAATAAGTGCTTGGAAGACCACCTCCCGCGTTCTCCACATAGATATTCTGCGGATGACTGAATGTCCCATCAAAGATACTCTGATTAAATTGATCTACGCACCAACTCTTCGAATCTCTCGCTTCAACCGACGCGTTTGTTGTGACAACATTAAGATCCTGAGAGTTCTTACTTGTGATACGAACGTTGCGACTATTTGTCTGTGAGTTGAATTGCTCATACGTGAATCCTAATCTCCCCCATAATCCTGAATCCCATGTTTCCTCTGAGTATCCGAAGTCCTCAAAGAATATACCTGTTGTCGTGTCATAGAGAGCAAACTTCTCTAGGTTTGTATTGGTTCTCGTGCGTGTGAGGTCATTCTTAGAGGGATCCTCTGCTCCTAACAAATGATACTCTACAGGTTGTTCGTAAGGGAATTGTGTTGGGGTAAAATTCGTATATTGCTGATCGGGATTTATCTTATAGACATCTTCAGCCGCGGACTCTAACTCTGCCTCTGTCTGTTGCGTGAGCTTCATATTGCCTAGGTTTAGCGGAGTGTGGAGATTCTTGAAAAAGAAATATTCCCCATCAAATCCAAACTCAGGGAGATCTGCTCCACAATACGTATAGAGATTGTATAGATTCGTCTCGACATTATTCAGGATAGTCGCTGTGTTTGCCAGAGGAAATACAGATCCCGTGCCTCCTCCAAACGGAATGGATAAGTCTGCAGTTTGCTCTCCAGGAGTAAATTGGTAAATGGATGCTGATCCTGGTGTCGGATCTATACCTGATGCGTAGGCGACTGTCGGCACTCCTGAGCATAACACAATCACGGACGTCCCCCACGCGTTCCAATGACGGTCAAATCCTAGTTTCTGAGTTGCCTCCATCACATCGTGGGGACCCCCTGTCGAGTGAAAGAAAGACCGAGGGCATCCTACCCCCGTATTTGTTTGAGTATTGATAATCTTATTCGGATAGATGATGATTTTATTATCTGCTAGGGTCTGACCGAAAGCTCCGAAAGCACCGAAGGATAAGAGAGTAGGATTTGAATCATTAAAATCATTTGGTATCTCATAGAACGTATCTGCGTCATCTGGATTATAAAAGGTATAGAAAGGATCTGATTGAGTTCTCTCAACTAAAGTGCGATTGAAACTCGGTGGCACTCCTTTTGCGGTTGTCCCACGATAATCATAGTAAGAGTTGCCGAGTTGGGTGAAGTCAGGGTTCGGGTGATCTGTTAAATCATAACGACCTGTATCTTGAGAGACAAGATTACTATTGACATCTATCCCTGAAGCACCTGCAGAAACTGCTGCGTTGAAATGTAAGAATCTCGCATTATCTTTATTCACGAAGACCGCACCTGTCGTCGTGGTCCAGTAAGGATTATCTGCTCCCTTAGGATACATATTGATAACATTATCCTCGCTGAATAACTCAGGGTAGTTTGCCTGTGATTTGAAGAAGTCTCTCATTCTTACCAGTGCGACAGAGGGCACGAATCTCCCACCCGCGAGCGAGGGTATATCATAATAAGGTTGATCTATCACAATCGGTTTGGTCTCATTATTGTTTTGAAAGTGATCAAAGGCGAGTTTGAATCCAAAGATATCATTCATCTTTGTCCCCGTGTCGTATATCTCTGGACGCTTCACCGCAATAAATTCGTATCCTTGGTAATAGCGTGCCGCTGATCGGTTTGAATCATCCGTTACCTGATATCCGCCGTCTCGTCCAAACACAGGATCACCACTATCCACTAAATTCACTCCCGCATGTCCCGACGCTGTTGTGGGAGCAAGGACATCTGCAGGATTACTGCCGTTGAATAATCCACTCGCATACCACTCTTCATTCATCGTAGTCTCATTACACGCAGCGAAAGTCTTGTAAGTCTTACTCTCTACACGCTTATTCAAATCATAGAATAACTGAGGTTTGTCGGTAGGGACTACAGGTTGATTGATTTGGTGAAGTCGTCTTTCAGTCGGTAAGATCTCGGTTTCTCGCATCTGTTGGGTGATTTTATCAGCGATATTCTTGGACGCTTGGAATCCCTTATCCACCGATAATGTGAGAGTTTCTCGATAAATATCGTAATCAAAATACTCTGGATCTCTCGCATAATAAGGAGGGAAGAATGAATTTATGGTAGGAGATCCCTGAGGACCTGCCCCCGTCACAGGGAAATTATCAGGCACATGTTCGTTCAGAGGATGACAATTAAATCTGCGTCTGAATATCGTATATTTCGTATTATCATTCTTGGAGATCCAATGCTGAATCGCACCATATTCAGTGAAAGCACCCCCTAAGAGATAATTACGCATACTCTTCAAATCTTCAAGGACATATCCATACACTTTCTCATCAGACGTGTTCGCATTGCCTCCGTTTATGGCAGTGTCATTTCTCTCCCGATGAGTTCTCCCTAATGTGACTTGATCTTGCTCCGCCCACACTTTCGCCGTTGCTGTCCCAGTTGCGAGGCTAAGACTCGTTGGATAATATCTCCGTGGGACTTGGACGTAAGATAATCCGTCCATCGTCTTATAATAAGTCAAGGTCGTATGTGCCTCATTATCCTTGAGTTCAACGTCTTCTGTGACCGTTTCATATGCAGAGTAAGCAGTGTAGAAATTTCTTGTCCCTCCGATATAGGTCCGATAATCTACGTCTAGATGTTGCGTTCGTTGGATTCGATGAGTCTTCTTCAGACTAGATCCCCTAAATTCAACTGGATTTTCTGAACCTGAGCCAGAGTCATTGATGAAACTATTGAAGACTTCTACGCGATCTCCCGGAAGCATCATTACCGAATCGTTGAGTTGATTCACCCATAATGCCTTATTATCCTCTTGCTTGACATCGCAAGCATTTCTATCACACTCAATAAGTATCGTGTCCTCATAGGGAATGCTCATATTTACATCTGAATAGATTAAAATGTGAGTTGTTAAAAATATGACTTAAGAATCATGGGTTATTATCTACGCGTTAAAAACGGTAAGGAATCCGTCCTCTAACTTTGCTAATCTCGCGTATTCGCAGTATGACCGAACTGTGTATGTTCGGGGACCGTCCATATTCTCCTGAGTCAAATGTAATTCTATACCTCTGACCCCAACTCTCCCAGTCGTAAGGCGAGTCCCCATCATCCACTCTATACCTGCCAATCCTGAGTTGTGATTCGACTGATTACGACGACAATACTGTTGAGTGTTTCCAGGAAGACCCACAATCTCGTCAGCATAAAGTTCATTCGGCAAGAATAAGACACCCTCGGACTTCTGGAAGTGTGAGAAGATATGCGACTTGTTGGTGAGTGCTTGAGGGAATTCAAATCTGTCGTTGTATCGGATATTATATTTCACGGCACCAGAATCGCCTGGATTTAATCCAGCGTGTCCCCTGTCAGGACAACACGAATTATATTTTCCGAGGATACCCTGATCGTCTTCAGTATCATTACACACAATTGTCAGCACACGCGAGCATAATCTATTCGCCATCCCCAGATTGCGGACTTGACCGACTCCGAGCTGGACGTCGGTGATGGAACTCTTCGAGAGTCGGTAATCGGGGAACGAGAACTCTAGGTTTCTATTTGCTTCAGCATACTTCGCCATTAATTCGCCGTCATAGAAAATATAATCGGCACAAAGTTTCAGTTCATTCGTATCAAGCAGGTAATCACCCGCGGCCGCCTTCGCTACCGACAACTGAACACGGTGATCCACAGTCGGAGACCAGTGAATTTCTACCGACATCTGTTGCTCGATCATATACAGGGGAAGTGAGTGAGTTTTCAGGAAGGGAAACAAGTCAGACAAATCAATTGAATAGGTCGGTGCTTCGTGAGGGGCACCAGCAACAATCCTAGCAAAAGGCATCGCATCTACCGAGAAATTGCCTCCGCCAAGAGCGAGCTTATCACGACCATTCGCTAATCCGTAAATACTAGAGATATTCGGTTGCCGTGCCGCACCACCCGCTATTGTTGCGGGGTGAATAAAGTCAAAGTTCATCACACGACCCGTCGTGTAATATTCACGCTCCACGTTATTCTCATTATCTAACTGTGCGGACTTAATCATATGAAGGTGAGACCAATCATCAATTTCATTCAGAGTCTGGTTGCCACATTTCAAGACGGCTCGTTGAACTAACGAACCAATACCAATATTAGGAGGGTAATGAGCAAAACCACCCTGACCCGCTGGAGCAACGACCCCCAGAAAGAGTTTTGAATGCGAGTGCAGGAAACCCTTCTGCTGAAGGTCAAACCTCGCAAAACCCGTGCCTGACGCAGTTGCCTCTTGGAAGGTAGAAGTCTCAATCAGGTCGGTTTCCACGTTCTGCTGAAGATTGCTTGGGACCTTTGACAAGCGTAGGAGATCTGGAACTTCTGCCATAGTATATAGTGATGCCTACATTATATACTAGATGCGAAAAATAAAATAAATCGGTGGTATAGAAATTAAAGTATCTTACAATGACCAGACTTATACTTGACTATGGTTATACGCTCTTCTTCTATCTCATCTTCATACTCACTATCTACTAGGTCTTCTTCGTCTTCATCTGGTTCATAGTCGGAATCCGATGAATGACTATCTGTTTCTAACTCTAATGCTTTGGATCTTAACTTCTCCAACTCTTTCTCCATCTTCAAATAATCCCCACGACAATAATCCAAAACTAACTGGAGCACGGAGGACATATACAAGACTCTATATTATTATTGAGGTGAAAATTACGACATTTATCTGTTCTCAGATGTCTTGCTCTGTGAGACATAGAGTATCCTGAGCCACACGGACAGTTGATATATGTCTTGTCATAGATCCGCTTCTTTTCAAGGATAACATCTTTATTTTGAAGATATCGTTGTTTATCAATATCCCGCTTTACCTGTGGATTCAGGCACGCACGATTTTTGTTTAAACAACGAGGATAAAGTTCAATATAGTATTGCTCTCTTTGTAAGAGGTCTTTGCGTGTCTCGCATTCACATGCTTCTAGCAATTGAATCTCATAATCTCCATTTTGAATGATATCTTTTGACGCAAGACCATATCCCTCTGCTGATGATCTTGCAGAAGTCTCGTGTCCTCTTAATCTTTCTTTTAAGTCTTTGATGGTCGATCCTATGTAGAATGAGCCATTTGTATTATCCAATATTCTATATATCTTGCCGTTCATTATACTCTTGGAATCATAATAATCCTAGAGATTAAACGCGAGATTTTTAGGATAAGACCTGAACTCCAGATGGAGACCAGACCAAGGTGCTCTTGTTCTTAAAGTAGATGAAAGTGGAGATGGGATTATCTGTCACGAGATTATTATCGAGAGACACTCCCCACTGCTGAGTCGAGAAGTCCTGTCCCATACCAAACTGACTGTATCGCATACCAATCCCAAACAGACCTCCACCATCGGGGATCTGCTTGTAAGATGTAACCACATTACCATTCGCCGTCATCGCGAAGTTTCGGTTCGAGTTCTGAGGTTTGATAGACGAGCGATCCAGCATGTATTCGGGGATAATCGCTTCGGCGAATTGTTTCGCGAGCTGACCGTCGCTTGAGGCGAGAGTGCCACCGTTCGGAGCAGCGACAGAATTATTCTGAGCGTCATTTACATTTGTCACCATATCAAAATCCACTGGATATTTCTGACCGCCTCGGAGGAACTGAACGTTCTTCATATCCACGATTGTCCCGCCAACCTGACTCGGATAATAACTCGCCAGACCATTCTCAGTCAGAGTGTTAATATTACCTGAGGGACAGAATGACATAAAGACAGACTGAAGATTCTTCAGACCGATATCATACTGGAGCTGAGCGTTGCCTGTGTTGAATGAAGTATAGACCGTAGATATTGTGTTGAAATCGAGAGCACCCGAGGTCTGAGCCGCCATCTTTGCCATATCTTCAGTAGGAATATCATGGACTTCACACGATAGCGATAAGTCTCCTAAGACATAGTGAGCGTCTTGGTTATTGGCGGTGAGGACACCATCTTTCGAGAAGAGACAGTTGCTATCGGGAGACAGATGAAGTTCAATCTGGAATCCACCCACAGAACTCTCCATCAAGTTAATAGAGTTTCCAGACATACTGAAACCTGAGGGCAGATGGCACGAGAAAGGTCTCTTATTGGCTCCCTGAGCTGGGGTGCGACCCGCTGCAGACGAGACAACATTCACCAGCATACTCTCTGAATTAGGTTGAATCAGAGCAGTATTGTTCATATGAGTCATTAAGTCTTGTTTGGACGAAGTGAGACCCAAGTATGATTGGAGATAGCGATTGTAGTGTCGGATGTGTTCTACGACTTGCTTTGTCTTGTTATGACGGACTACGAGTTGATCCCACATCGCGTAAATGCCAAGACGATTATCCATAGTGATCGGATTCGCATCAGCGACTAAAGCAGGATTGGGAGGGACTGCGTTGTCACGATAGACTTCAAGAGTGCCATTAATCCGAATCGATCGCGGATCAAGTATCGCAGGTTGAGATTGAATTGTGAATGAGAGAACTGGGAAACCCTGCTTGAAGGAGATCCTAGCATTACTATCGACATTATCGGGTCGGAGCTGAATAAAACGACTCGTCATCTTGCTATATTATGATTATATAACAGGGTAAAAACACAGAGATAAAATAAAAATGTTTTTTTGCTTACTTGCCGATGTCCTTGTGTGCTTGGGATATACTCATTCCTTTACGCATGCGAGACATCATCTTCATTCTGTGCGATTTAAGTTGAGAGGGTGACATGTCTTTCAGGTCTTTATGCTGTTCCATATGCCTCTTCAATGCTGTCTTTTGTTTATCAGTCAATCCATTCTTGGGTTTGCTCTTGGGTTCAGATTCACGACTACCTCCATAAGATCCATATGCCATAATTATATAATGAGAATACATAATATTCTAGATTAGATTTTTTTTATACAACAACTCGGGCGACCCCCGACTTTATCTCAAGGCGACGAATGTGATGCACGAAAGTTGAGAACATCTTGGGTTTTGTCGGAGCATTTTGATCTGAGTAATCAAGGATAACAGAGAAGTCTTTGTCCCGCAAGTCCATCACCCCATTATTGACTGCGAATCCACGACCGATGAGGAAGTTCTCCATGAATGCCTTGAAAGAGTGAGGGGTGATCCCAGAATTGTCGAGAGTCTTCTCCAGTTCAAACAGGTGGAAGGCATCAATAGATTCACGAGTTGCGATCTTCTTCGTGCTCACAGGACGACTTGGGACGAGTTTGCCATCCAACTGGAACTGAACCGATGACAGGAAATCACAGCATCCCGCAATCCCAGGACGAGCAGAGTTGAGAACAACATCCATTCCGTCGCTTGTCACCTCATAAGTCGTAGAAGATGATACGAGTTGTGGTTCTGTGTAAGGGGTAGAATCAGTTGGGACGATAAGAGCTGCCTTCGCCCTTGCGTTGCTCGCGTGAATCAGGAATGTGCCTTGACGCTCCGAAGCAAGGAGAGAGTTCTTGTAGTTTGTGTAGGAATGAATATCAAATTCAATACTACCACCCGAGCGAGCTTTCTGGAGCATACCTGCCTCATACGCAGGATCAAGACCGACCTGATGAGCGATCAGGTTCAGGTTCTTAACTGTGTATGTCACTGGGAATGATGCTGCCTCTTGGACTCCGACACTGAACATTACACTCGCCTCATTCACTCCCGCAGCACCGTTGCCGATGCTCGCACCCCGACCACCACCCGCAGCGAGATTATCAATCGTATTCACGAATGTCACCTTGACGCGATTGACAGCGGGAGCTGCTAGCGTCGATGCCATCTCAATCCGAGCAATCGTGGCAGGAGCATATCCAGGAGCACCATTACCGTTAATATTCGCATCTGCTCCAGCGGCAACTGTGCGAGGGGCGAAATTCACGCATTCACCGACCACGAATGGGAAATTATCAAGTGTATCCATATTGTTATTGAAGTCAAAGAATATCGCGTCAATCGTGCGGACACCGCCACCCGCAGCCAGAGTCACGACCTCCGTGGCATTATCTAACTGAAGTGTGTGAATGACAGGGTTGTTATTACGACGACGATTGCGAACAACACTATCCAACTGTTTCACAATGCGAGCAGCGGGCATCAGATCGATCTCCATGTAGAGACCCGTCAGCATATTCGGGTAGATAGAACCACTAAAGATACCCGAGTGAATAGGGACACAGCAATGAACGACATTGCTCATCGTATCGACATCATAACCAGTCTTGGGACCCGCACTAGAAATTTTCTTGAACCAAGGATTCGTGTGAAGGTCGGTGTAAAGACCTTGACTACCTCCTAGAGTAGAACCTCCTTGCTGATTGAAAACTGTGCCACCCTCCATAAGAGAACGAGACCCACGACGCGAAGCATCAGTATCATAGTCCCCACGGACAGCGACTAGTTGATTATATTCGTTTATCTCTTCAAGGAGAACTCGGTCTGCTGTGTAAATACGGATATTCTGGCACATCATACCCCCTCCTGCAGGATCCAACTGGAGGCGAGTCTTACCGACATCTGCTACGACGGCAGGATGGTTGATCTCCATATCCCATTCCAAATATGAATCCTTGCCC
>TARA_R100000773_G_scaffold23567_1_pt1 | contig 11254 bp, 3 predicted proteins | sample TARA_R100000773 | Tara Oceans TARA_R100000773 (sample SAMEA2623365) | marine metagenome | biome: marine biome (ENVO:00000447); feature: surface water layer (ENVO:00002042); material: "saline water (ENVO:00002010), including plankton (ENVO:xxxxxxxx)" | depth 5 m | reverse complement strand
AGTAGTGGCACACCTATAACCGTTGCAGGAGCACAAAATTTAGCTGATAAAACAGTACTATTAATACATGGTGCTAGTGAGCAAGGTACAATAGAAGGCACAATAACAATTAAAAAATTTCCAAGCGCAAGCACTGATGTTTACTTTGATGTAGACAGAGCGTTTACACTTTCAACATTAACTTAATATGGCAACAATAACTTTTTCAAATAATATAAACGTTTCAGCACAAGTTGGTGATATTTTATTTTATCATACTTTTGCTGGTGATCCTGGCACAAAGCTAGGTGCTATAACAGCAATAGGATCTAACTTTGTAGAAATAGATAACGCTAATATTGGCGGCGCTGCTATAGGTAATTTTTTTAGTTTTAAAAAATCTAATGGAGTTTTTGAAGATGATAATGGTAACGAGATAGGATATTATCATAGCAACTCTAGTATAAAAGGTTATTATGCCAAGGTAAAGATTACAAATACTCAATCAACTAAAAAAGAGCTTTTCTACTTAGGCTCTGAAATAACTGAAAGTAGTAAATAATTGATAAATAGTGTAATTATAAATACATAAATAAAATAATATGAATATAGTAGGATATCAATCACCATTTAAAAAAATATCATCAGTAACACCTTCGCCATTAAAAAGCGCTGTACTTGGTCAAGTAGCTTTAGCCGCTGCGCCAGGTATTATAACTGCTGTTGGTAGTTTATTTGGTAGAAAAGCAAGGCTAAGAGAGCAAAGAAAGGCTAGAGAAGAAATGAAAAAAGCTAGAGCTGCTTTTGAAGCTATAGAGTATGTAAATCCTTATGCTGATTTAACTAACCCTTACGCTGAAAATATATACGAAGATATGACTGTAGATACTCAAGCTGCAGACTATTTAAAACAACAACAACAACAATCACAAGCTAATATAATGCAACAGTTTAGAGGCGCTGCTGGTGGATCTGGTATAGGTGCTCTAGCGCAGTCACTTTCTAATATAGCTGCTAGCCAAGCACAACAAGCTTCTGCTCAAATAGCACAACAAGAAAGATCTAACGAAGCCCTTAGATTACAAGGCGCTCAAAGAAAACAAGAAGGAGAGTTTGGTGTCGATAAAATGAAAGCTTATGGAGAAGCTTTACGTAGACAACAAGAAGACACTAGGACAGAAGCTTTATTTGGTTTGTCTATACAAAGAAAAACAGCTGCAGACAGAGCAAGACAATTAGCTAGACAACAATTAATAAGCGGTATAGGTAGTGCTGCTGCTGGTGTGGCTGGATTATACGCTCCAGGCGGTGCTAGAGCAGGCAAGTTTGGTGATGACTATAAAGATTTAACAGAGTTTTTTACTAAATAAGTTAATTATGGCAGAAGAAAATAACGAAAATAATAAAGACATGTTTGCTGTAGACGAGGCTTTAGGTACTATAATGGGTGCAAAAGGTCCTAAGCTAGTAGACACTAAAAAAGTAGACGAAGCTATTAGTCAAATAGAAAAACCACTTAGTAGTAGTGTTTATGATCAACTAGCAGCTATGTATAGATCAAAAGGTGAAGGCGCCGTATTACGAGCGCAAAAAAACATGCAGAGTTTATTTTTACCTACTATAAATTTAATAAAAGAAAGAGAAGCAGATGCTAAAGCTAGATATGCTTTATTAAAAGATCAATTAGAAGAATTTGATGACTCTACTATATTTGGTCAGGCTGATGGTACTGAAATGCCTATAGTTGATGAGATTAAGAATTTAGCTAACACAACAAAAGAATACATGCGTGAGCTTTCTCGTTTAAATCCAACTGACGATAGGTACGACGAACTGCGTAAAAAAATCAAAAAAAACAATGATGCTATAGCTAAGTTTGATGATATAAACAAAAAATTACTAGAGATTAGAAACGCTCAAGATGGTAGTGATGATGATAGTCTTTGGAGTACATCGATGACTGAGACTGAAAGAGATATGTGGATGGATATATACAATGGTAGAGGCGCTAATATAAAAATTCAAAACGGTGAACTAGTTTGGACAGATACTAGCGGTAAAACAAAATATAATTTTAGTGATATTTCTGACTATGGATCTAAACGGGATGCGTTAGGTGGTGACGATACTGACTTAGGTACTCTTCATTTTCTTACTATGGATGGCAGTGAACAAGGCACTAGAAGTTCAGGTTTTTTTAATGACAAAAAAGGTGATGTTAAAAAAATACAAACAGCGTTAAATAATCTAGGCTTTACTGATGATGATGGAAACAAATTAAAAGTAGATGGTAATTTTGGTGACAAAACAGAAGAAGCTTATAATAAATACTTAGCAAAAAAAGATGAGTTAGAACAAGCTTATTTTGATGAAAATTTATCTGAAGATGATATAAAAAAATATAATATTACTACTGAAGTTACGGGTGTAGGCGAAACAAGAACTATTGAATTAAGTAAAATTAATAGTGGACCTACTTTATTAGCTAATGATGCTACTAACGCAGAAATAATAATACAAGGAAAAATTTCAGAACTTATAAATCAAGGCGCAACTACTGAAAGTCCTATTTATCAAAGAGCTATTAAATCTATGATTTTTCAACTTGGTCAATTAAAACCAAATGGTATAAAATCTTTAATATTTGACGGTATTGGTGCAGATGATGATGATATATTTACAAGTATAAACACTGATAGTTTTATACAAAGTATAATAAGTAATCAAAAAAACGCTGAAGTATTTAACATTAAAGATGTTGATAATATTACTCCACAAGAGTTACAAAATGCTATTGAAAAATTAAAAAGTAATGATATAACTTTTTCTTATTTTAATCAAAATAATGAAAAGAAAAGTTTACGTAAGCTATTTTTAGAGTGGTACAAAGGACAAGCAGATGCTAGAGTTGATGCTGGCGTTGTTGATGCTGGAGTTAGAACAAATATAAAAGGCGGAGGTAGTGGCGGACGTAGTGGTGGAGGTGGTAATAAAAACAAACCAACTTCATCTAGCTTTAAAGATTATACTAGCACTTATGGCGATGGTAAAACTTATCTTCCGTCTAGTGCAATTTCTGTTCCTGTTTTTGGTAATGATGGACAGCCATTGCTTGACGCAAATGGTAATCCAGTTACAAGAAGATTTGATGCTAATCAAATACAAATTACTTTTGAAAATGGACAACCTGCAATACAGTATGATCCAAACGATGAAAACACCAAATACCAACTGTCAAGAAATGAAACTATAGATACCTACGTACGTATTTATGGGAAAAAGGAAAGAGAAAATATAGTAAAATTTGTTGATGAGCAAATAGCAAGTGCTACTACAGAAACAGGTGAAGATTTAAACACAACTTATAGTGGTGAACCAATACTTAAAGTCGAAACGATGAACGAAGAAGACAAAATTAAATATGACGAACTGACTAGAAAGCTAGATAATTTACTAGTAAAAGACACTGCTGTAGGTGGTAGACAATTAAGCGGTGGTATATTACTAAATTATGGAGATGATGATTTTGTTGTTAATAGCTTGAATAGAGAGTTTGGAAAATTTGGTTTTGAGTTTGAATACGAAGATTTGGGTATGTTTGAATCAGATGCTTTTATAGTTAGGTATAAAAATAATGGCTTTACCATAAAATTTGATACTACGATGGACGACTATGAAAATACTAGAAAATTAATAGCGATTATGAAGGCCTTGTATTTAAAAGACGAGAAAAAAGCCGCTAGAATATACTCTGGTGAAGATACATCATATAAACCACAAATAAACCCTGAAGATATAGCGACTTATAGTACTGGTGAAGGACCTGGAGTTAGGTATTAAAATAATAAAATAAAATTATACAATGTCTGATACATTACAACAATTAATTAATAAGAAAATCAACGAAAAATTCGCTACAAACATTGTTTCTGGACAACCACAGGTAGAAACTAACATAAGTGACTCTGAAAAGTTTTTAAATATTTTTCAAAACGCAGGAAGAGGTTTACAGCAAGCTTTTTATTCTACGCAAGTAGCTAGTTTAGAAATATCTGATTACTTAGGTTTTGGTAACGAGTTTATGATAGATAATTTAATTAAAGAAAAATATTCAGACATAGAAAAACTTAACAAAAAAATGGAATACACTGGCAAAGGTATTGTCGGTGGTTTTAAAGATGGTGACGTATCAGATATAGGTTTAGGAATAACAAATGCTTTGACCAGTGTTGTAACCACAGTTGTACCCGCTATGCTTACGAGAGGTGCTTCTTTAGTACCACAAATTGCCGCTCCAATGTACACTGAGTACAATATGGAAAAAGCTAAGAATTTGTATGGTAAATATGATGTAGACGGATCTATAAAAAAATTATTAGATAATAATGAAGATGAAGTACTTGCTCCTGTAGTTTTAGGTCTTACCGCAGCTGCGCTTGAAAGAGTTGGTTACAAAGGTATAACTAATTACATGTTAGATAGAGCTAAAACACAAGGTGTTAAGCGTATAATTGGTCTAGTTAGTACTGGAAATCGAGAGGGTTTAACAGAATATTTTCAAGGCGGATTAAACGCGGCTAATAAAGCTTTAGCAATAGGAAAAAATCCTATTAAATCAGTTTTTAATCACTTAACTAGTCAACAAGCTTTAGAAGAGTATTTACAAGGTTTTGTTGGTGGTACTGGTATAAGTGCTAGTGGTAGAGCTATAAACAATGCTATTAGAAGTGATCAAGATAATTTAATAATAAACTCGTATATTACAAAACTTGGCGCACTACAACAAGAAAAAGTAATGTCAAAAACTCAAGATGCTAAAAAAGCTATAGATAAAAAAATTAAAGAAGCTGAAAATGAGTTTAGAGATTTTTTAATAAAAAAACGTAAAAAATCTAAGTTTGTAACAAAAGAACAGGCAGATGAATTAATAAGTAATTTAGAGTCAAAAAAACAGTTAAATAAAAAGCTAGAAAATATTGAAAATCAGTTTAGAAACGGTGAAATAAACCAAAACGAATACAATATTATAGTAGAAGATATAAATAAAGATATACAAGCTTTAAATAAAAAAGCAGAAACTATAAGAATAGAAGCTAATAAAAAATTTTTAACACAAGATCTTAGCGTTACTAAAACAGCTATAAGTAAAGTGTTAGGTTTAGAACAAAAAGTTTATAAAACTGAACAAGAGTTTTTAGATGCTTATAACGCTAAAACTGGTAAAAATCTTACGTTAAATGATATAGAAGGTGTAGACGGCGTAAAAGTAGGTGATGAAATAATGATAAATTTAGAAACAGCTGCTAAAACTAATGCTGTTACAGTTGGTTCTCATGAATTATTGCACGCTATACTTAAATCTTCATTAACTAGTAAAGAATTCAGAAAAATTACAGATAAAGATGGTAATATAATTAAAGACACTAAAGGTAACGCTATTGAAACAGATCTAACCGAGGAAGGCGAGAAATTAATAAGAGATTTTTTAAATACCTTAAGTAAAAAAGAAAGGGCTGTAGTAGACAAAAGAATAAATAACAATTACAAATTTAACGAAGATGGTTCAGAAAAAGAATTTGCAGAGTATGCTGAAGAGTACTTAAACGCTTATGCTGATGCTGCTATAAAAAATGAACTAACTGATAGTATTTTAGTAAAAATAGGTAATTTTTTATCTAAAATATTTAATAAAGGTGATAAAGGTTATAAAAATTTAAAGTTTAAAACAGGTGAAGATGTCAAAGCGTTTTTAAAAGCTTATGTGTCTGATGCAAAAAAAGGTGAGTTTAGACAAGAGTTTATTGATTTAGCACAAGAAGGTGTAGATCAAGGTCCTACTACAAAAAAAATTCCAACTAAAAAAACAGGAAAAGGAAGAAAACAAATTGATAAAATTAAAAAAGATTATGAAGCTGCAAAAACTCCTGAAGAAAAATTAAATATAATACAAAGGTTTATTAACAATGTGTATCAAGGATCTGATGCTACTCAAGAAGAAATAGATTTTTTTAATAATGAAATAAAAGCTCTTAAAAAAGAAGGATTTGAATTAGAGATGAATTTTCAACCTGGAACTCAACTTTCAGAAGGAGATATTGTAGACATAACAGCTTCAATACCTGATAACACTTTACCAGAAGGAGTGACAATAGTAAGTCGTGTAAGCACTCCTGGTATCATTAAAGATGGTAAAAAAGTAAATAGAACAGTAGTAGAAACTAGAAAGGGAACTAAAAAAAGTAATAAAAGAGAGGCGTTAGTTAAAGAGGTAAATAGAGCTCAAGACATGCCAGGGCAAGGAAAAAATAAACTAGAAGCAATAAAAAAAGCTAGACAAGCTCTTAGTGATTTTGATAAGCAATTTCAAAAAACTTTTAACCTTGCCGATGCAAAAGGTAAGCAATCTTCTGAGTTTGTAGAAAAAAAATCTATGTCTCGAGAAGCTAAGCAACAAATATCTGACAACGTAAAAGAAATAGGTGATACTTATAGTTTTGAAGGTGGTAAAAAAGCTTGGAACGAAGGTGGTGCTGATAACGCTATAACAGAAATAAAACAAAATAACTATTTAGATGATTTAATTGCAGCTAAATTTAAGGGTGATAGAGTACCAGTGGACTTTGTAGATAAAGTATATACTGAACTTACTAGTCATATTAGAAATTTTAATCCAGAAACAAACGATAACTTATTTGGTTGGATAAACTCACAAATAGGAAATAAAGCTGGTAACGTATTTAATAGAGAGTACAAGACTACTACAGAACAAAGAACAGCTAAAGATGTTGATGATAGAACAAAAGAGGGTGAAGTAAAAGTACAGGTTGAAGCAGAGCAAGACATTACTTTACAAGAACTAGAAGAGTTAGATTTATCACCTCAAGCTGTAGCTAAAAGAGAGGCGCAAGAAAACAAAAGAAAGGAAACAGTATATTCTAAGTTAAGACAAAAGTTAGGTATAGAAACTGGTAGTGAATTATATAATAGAGTATTAGACGCATCGAAAAAAGCTTTAATAAGAGCTTACGAAGTAGGTAAACCTGTTAGAAAGATCCAGAGAGACTTAAAAGACGCTGCTAATACCTATATATTCAAAGAGATTAAAAACATGTTAGGTGTAGGTAAGAATTACATACCTACAATAAAAAATCTTAGAGAGTCTATTGTAGAGTCTATGTTCGTAGCAGACTTAGTACAAATGGAAAGAAACGTACCAGATAGTGAAAAAGTATTTACTAGGTTTGTAAAAAATCTAACTTCAAAACAAGAGGTACAAGATGCTGTAGATCAAAACAAACTTCCACCATCTGCTTTAAACACTATAGATAAAGGACAGTCTGTTGCTTTGTATGAAAAAGTAATGCCTACAGAAAACGAGTTTGTAGGGTTTTTTGATCAACCACTTGTAACAGCTCAAGGAGTAAGATCTGGTTTAAAAGGTACTAGAAAAGATCAGTTAGCTAAATATCTAGCTAATTCACTATCATTAGATGCTATGTTACAAGTAGCACAAGACCCAGAAGTAGCACAAAAAAGACAAGACTTTGCAGAGTTAAGAGGTGAGTCTATAGCTGAAAACGATTTACAAGTATTAGCCGCTACAATTGGTAGAGATGTTAACGTTAAGTTTTCTAAAAGTAATGCTGTTACAGATATTGATGCTGCCATAGACAACAGTGAAAATACTGATGTTTACTTGCAAATTAAGTTTTCTAAAAGCCATAGAGATCAGTATGAAGCAAGGTTAGAAAAGAAAAGACCTGATCTTACAGAAGATCAAAGAAAAAAAGCTGTACAGTCCGTATTTGATTTTATAGATGGTAAAGATATACCAAACAACAAAAAAGCTAAGTACGAAAAAATGGCTATGCACTACATGGCTAATGGTTATTTAATACTACCTGAAGACGGTTATAAAGTTATAGAAGCTGATAGAATAGCAGGTATAAAGAAAATAGATCCGTTATCTTACAAAAATCCTAATGTTTTAATAGAAGAAAACGTAGCTGATGTTAAAGGAAAGAAAACTAATCCAGATAAAGTTAAAACATTTACTAATAAAACAGAGTACGGTAATGGTGTTGTGGTATACGATGTAGAAGACTCTAAACAAGGACAAGAAGACGTTAGAAAAGTAATCGATACACACTTTGGTAAAAAAGCAAACCCTTGGTGTTTATGCGCTAGAGATGAAAGAGTTGATCAGCAGTACAAAAAGTTTGATAACAAACAAGAAGCCAAACGTTATGCTGACGAGATGAAAGCTAGAGGTTATAAAATAGAAATAGGAGTTCTTCAAAACGAGTACGAAGTGTTTGCTGATTTAATAGGTGATAAAAGCAAAGAGTTAGATGCTGCTTTTGGTGCGTGGAAAAGCTACAATAAACAAGGCAATGGATTTAAAATAGCTTTTCATAATGGTAACTTAGTTTCTTTTAGAGACGGCAACAATATGAAGTGGTGGGACAGAATGGATAAACCTACGGATGCTGTTGTTGTAAAAGGTAAAAAAGTTGGTGATGGTTTTAGAGAAGTCATACAAGTAGATGAAAATAAAACTACTTTACTATATACAGAAAAACAAATTGGTGATTCAAAAACTGGTAGTTATACTAAGAAAAACCTTGATGGTGACATAGTAGAAATAATAACTACGAAAAACGGTTTTAAAGATGGTAAACAGTTTGAAGTAATAGATAAAGTATATTACAATGCCGAATTTACCACTATATATGAAAATGGAGACGCGATACGTAAAGAAGAAGTAAGAACGCCATATAAAAAAATTAAAGGAAAGGCAAAGACTGAGAGAATAGGAGTAGGTAATGATGAACTTCGTTTAAAAAATATTACTAAATGGAAAAGAGTAATTATTAAAGAAAGTCCAGGTAAATCTTATGTAGAACTAGAAGGTACGGTTAGTCAATCATACTTTGAACAAGCTCAAAATCCTGAAGCTATTACAGACCCGTTTATAAAGAAAAACTTTAATTATTTAGTAGAATCTAACCAAAGATATTTTCCTTTACAAGATAAAAAAGTAAGTGTTGTTAAAAAATCTAAACCTCAAAGTTTCTTACCTGATGGCGAAGTAACTATAGACGGTGAAGTACAAACAGAAAAAGTTAAGTTTTCTAAAAGCGCAGTTAATGATGTTAAATTTAGTTTAAGTGAACTTCAACAAGATAGAAAAACTTTACCTGCTATATTAAAGAAACAACTTGAAGTTGAGCAAAGAGTTTTAGATAATCCAACAGCAGAAGATATATATTTGTTAGAAAAATTAAATGATTTAGAAATTGCTATAAAAGATAATGTTAGTTATAAAGAAGCTTTTGAAACGTTTTTAAATGGCATGCCTCAAGATGTTAGTAGTTTATTAGTTGACTTTAAAGATATTAATAGTTTTGAAAACTATATTAAAAATGTTTCAGTTCCAGCAATAAGAACTTTAGGATTTAAAGCTGCAAAAACTTATTTTAAAAATAAATTTGACTCTTTAACAGAAACTAAAGACAAAGTAGATTTAATAGCTAGTTTCTTAAAAAATATAGGTATATCTGTTAGAGCAGGAAAAGGACTAGAAGTTAGTTTTATTAATCAAGAACTTCTTGATGGTCCTATTACAGATATTTTTGGAAAAGAGTTTGTAAGCAAACATTTTAAAATAGCTGATATAAACGAAGGTGGTAAAAAAGGTAAAACAATAACTTACAGCTACGATGGTAAAAAAGGAAGTTTTGAAAAAGTTTCTTTATATAAAGACATAGATGCTATAAAAAATTCTAGAGGTGAATCTAATATTGTAACAGAGGTAAATAGAGAAGCTTTAGAAGCTAGAGAATTTGTCAACGAAATAATAGAAAGTGATTTAAGTATATCAGAAAAACTAGCTATAATTGATTTATTATCACTAAACCAAAGAGGTGCTATTAGAAAAATGTATATGTTTGGTGAAACTGTTACCGAACAAGTAAAAACGCCTAGTATAGGTTTGGTTCTGGAACATGAAATAACTGTTAAAAACATGACTAAATACTTAAGACAAAGAGTCAAAGGTATTTTAAGTGAATCACAATTAAAAGAAATTGTAGACCAAGCTAAGGTTCATGTTTGGCCAAAACAAATAGACACTATTTTAAATGAACAAAAGTTACGTCAAGAAGGTGGTAGATCAAGGTATCAAAATGTTAAAGTAAAAAAATACTTACAAAATTTAGCTAACAAAGGGCAAATAACTAACATGCCTAATAAATTACAAGAAGTTAATAATTTAAAAGAAGCTGTTAAATTTTCTAGATCTACTAAAAATCCTACAAAAGGTATTACTATATTAGACTTTGACGATACATTGGCTACTAGCGCTTCTTTAATTAAGTTTACTAGACCTGATGGAACTAAAGGAACATTAACACCTGAGCAGTATGCTAGTACTTATGAAAGCTTATTAGATTTAGATTATAAGTTTGACTTTTCTGAATTTAGCAAAGTAGTTGATGGCAAGCCAGCGCCGTTATTAAATAAAGCTAAAAAACTGGCAGGTAAATTTGGTACTAAGAACATGTTTATATTAACTGCTAGACCAGCTGATTCAGCACTTGCAATACAAAAGTTTTTAAAAGAAAATGGTTTAAATATACCATTAGAAAATATTACTGGACTTGGTAACTCAACAGCTGAAGCTAAAGCTATGTGGGTTTTAGGTAAAGTATCTGAAGGTTATAATGATTTTTACTTTGCAGACGATGCAATACAAAATGTTAAAGAAGTAAAAAACGTGTTAGAGCAAGTAGATGTTAAATCAAAAGTACAGCAAGCTAAACTAAAATTTAGTAAATCATTAGACAAAGACTTTAACGATATAATACAGGATGTAAAAGGTATAGAATCTAAAAAACGTTTTTCAGAAGCAAAAGGTAGAGCAAGAGGCCAAGGTAAAGGTAGGTTTAGATTTTTTATACCACCATCACACGAAGACTTTGTTGGTTTGTTATATAACTTTATAGGTTTTGGTGAGAAAGGTAATAAACATAGAGACTTTTTTGAAAAAGCATTAATTAAACCGTTAAACAGAGCGTTTAGAGAATTAAACGTAGCTAAACAAGCTATAGCTAATGACTATAGAGCTTTAGTTAAAAGCATGCCAGAAGTTCGTAAACGTTTAGGTGAAAAAATATTAAAAAGTGATTACACTGTAGAAGACGCTATAAGAGTTTACTTGTTTGACAAAGCTGGTTTTGAAATACCTGGTTTAACTAAAACTGATTTAAAAAAC
>TARA_R100000773_G_scaffold44663_1_pt1 | contig 11271 bp, 27 predicted proteins | sample TARA_R100000773 | Tara Oceans TARA_R100000773 (sample SAMEA2623365) | marine metagenome | biome: marine biome (ENVO:00000447); feature: surface water layer (ENVO:00002042); material: "saline water (ENVO:00002010), including plankton (ENVO:xxxxxxxx)" | depth 5 m | reverse complement strand
AAGTTTTTTTGTAAACAACAAAAAAAATATCTTTACAACTCTTTTCTATGTGGTACAACAACTGTTACGAAGAACCAGATAAGGATAACCACATGGACGATTTATACAATGAGATACTAGCAGGTGTCGCAAATCCAAACAGAGCTTTTGTTAGATACGATAACAATAAATTTAACAAGCTTGTGAGGAGAAATTTTCTTAGAGATATGTTAGGTGCACAGAGGTTTTACATAAGTGATTCTCTCTTACAAAGTGCCATTGTTGCAAGCTACTCACATCCTAAAGCTATCTTAGGAATGTTAAGACAAGCCAAACCACCATTTAACAATATGTGGATTGAATGGGATGAAAGAAAGAGAATGCACTTGACCAGAGAGTATTTGATAGGTCAAGGAATGCAAATGGAAGGTATTGACAGAAGTGAACAAGCTCAAAAAGTTGGATATAGAATTCATCGAACACAAGAAAGAGATAAAATGTTTCATTGGAAAGAAAAATCATCTGACTGGGAGAAACCTATATATCCAGAAGATTCTTTTTGTTATCAAGGTTTCATAAAAATGGGTAAAGTTTCCAAGCATGGATTAGCAAGTAAAATTCTTTTTGCTCCCCTTAGTTTAACAATGTCCAATGAGCAAGAAATGGAGTGGATGAAGCGTTTCCCTGTCAAACATTATAATAAGGCTTTCATGGAAACAATATATCCGATTATGGGATACACCTATACTCAAATGCACCCAAATAATACTTACCTAAGTAATTGTGTAAGGCAATTGGCTACAGGAGTGCACGAACTTCACACATTTAATTATGGCATGGAAAGAGTTGCAAAATGGAATCAAGAAGGTGATATAACACCTTTTGAAAAATGGATGGACACAACAGTAAGCACTAGTGAAGGTGATATTAGATTTATCATATCTGTTTTAGCTTTACTGAACTATCAGCATCATGTGTATGAAAGAGCAGAGATGGCATCTATCCCAAGAAGAATTAGATATGGTGGCATCGTGCCCAGAAACGAGCTTCGTGTTTTAGAGATAGATTTACCTAAACCATTTGGTGTCAAGAAATACGAAAAGATATTTAAGGGATTTGGCTCTCCGAAACGACAGCATACACGCAGAGGTCACTGGCACACTTACCATTACAAGAATGGTGAGAAGAGACAGAAGTGGGTAGAAGAGCAAACTGTCGGCAATCCAGAGCTAGGAAAGATTGAACATGATTACATATTAAGGAGACGAAATGGATAATAACCCTTTTACCGTACACAAAATAGACCACCTGTCAGCATCAAGTATAAATCTTTGGGTGACTGACCCATGCAGATGGTGCTTGAAGTATCTTATGAAGATTGACTCAGACTATGGTGCATCTGCACAGAGAGGGCAGATAATAGAGTGGGCACTTGAGAGATGGCTTGCAAAAGGTGATATAATCACAGCGAAAGAGCTAGAGGAAGTATTTATCAAACATCTAATCGACAAGCAAATAGATGTAGAAGCAGGGAAAGCAGTTGAGGAAATAAAAAACCTTATGCCGTATTACGATATGGTAAAACATAAGTATAACGACTATCCAAATCTTGTAAACTACCAAGAGAAAGTAGAGGTTCAGTATGGTGACTTGCCTATACCTATAATTGGATACATCGACTTTGTGTTTGATGATTTTATACTCGACTTGAAAACAACTAGTAAGATGCCTTCTATCTGTCCAGAGACAGTGAAAAGACAGATGGCAGTTTACTCAATGGTGTATACTGACAGACCTATGGTTGTTGATTATGTAACACCAAAGAGATATCAGACCTTCAAACTGGACGAGCTACAGCTTTACAGAAGACAGGTTTATGATATCTGCATGGGATTGATGAGGTTCTTAAGCACTTCTGACAGTCCGTTGCAGTTAACCCAGTCATTCCACCCCAACTTCGATCACTGGGCATGGGATGATAAAATGAAGAACGAAGCAAAGAAAATATGGAGATTTATATGACAGAGAAAAATCAAACAGCTTGGACAGGTAACAGTCCACTATATGAAGCACTAGCTAAATTTCAGCAGTTGAATATATCAGCTACGAAAGATGGCAACAATCCGTACTTTAGTTCAAAGTATGCTACATTGGATTCTGTAATAAATGCAGTAAATCATGGAGCAGAGTTTGGATTATCATTTTCTCAAACAGTCAACTACGACTGGCTTAAAGTTGATGTGGAGACAACTGTGACCAATAAAGAAGGAGTTACCAAGAATACAAAGTCAGCACAGCTTTCCAGAGATATCTATGTAACTACAACAATCTATCATCATAACGATGAGAAGACTTTGGTAAGTCGAGTGCCAGTGCTTGTAAACGCTAATGATAAAGATAATCCACAGAAGCTAGGTAGCTCAATATCGTATGCAAAAAGATATGGCTTACAGGCATTGTATGGACTTGGAAGTGATGATGATGGCAATGAAGCATCGAAGAATGATAACGGTGAAGTGCCTAATGCAAAAACTACCAAAAAAATTCCACCAAAAGACCCACTCTCAGAAGTAACACCAATACAAGGAGATGACATTGAACGATTATACTAGTAAAAAATATGATAATACCAACAAAGGCATTCTTTGGAATATTCCAACGAGTGCCGATGGTAAGAAAGAGATGGCTCTGATAAAGCAGGGTAAGATTAATATGGATGGTGAAGAGCACAGGATTTACGGTGTTTCTCGTAAGAATAGAGATGGAGATATGATTATGTCCGTTTTAGCTGAGATAGGAACGATCAAAGTAAATCCAGATGCACAGCCAGAGCTTAGAGGTACTGACACACCTAGAAGACCAGACTCCAGAGGTATTGTGCAGAACGTAGACATCAAAGGCACATATCAATTATCTGGGTGGATGGAGACCAGTCAAGGTGGCAATCAGCAAACTTCTCTTAAGGTACAAAAACTAGAGGATGACGGAGCACCAACAAACGATTATAAAGAGGGTGATTCGTTTGAGGATATTCCTATCTAATGTTACTGCCTAAAACAAAGCCTATCAGAAATAGAAAGCATCTGGAGTTCGTTGTGAGCTTCAGATGTATTCTGAGAGGATGGACTGCCTGTCAAGGTGAGATACAAGCTCATCACCTGTTGAAGCCGTACTATGGACACAGGGGAACAGGCATGAGAGCAAGTGACAACAATACTGTGCCACTTTGTTACAGACATCACGCAGAGCTTCACAAGTTTGGAAATGAAGATGAGTTCTGGAAATCTTATGGTTTAAATAAAACATTTGGTAGACATACAGCAGAACGATTGTGGAATTTATTTCAAGAGGAACAAAATGACAGATGATATTGAAGAACTTCTAAAGCTTAAGCCAGTGCCTAGAGATATATGGCAACGTAACAATAGATTTTTCAAAAAGAAAACTATAGAGACAATGAAGAAATTAGAAGAGAAAAAGAAGAAAGAAAATGGACAGACTGGAAAGAGAAAACCCACTAAGTGATGACGAGATAGATAAAGCTGTAGATTATTTAAGAGATACAGCAGAAATAACGGCTCGTCACAAGGCAGAACGAGTTTATGCAGAAGAGTATAAAAAAACCCTTAAGGCTATACTGATGAAGCAATTTACTGACCTGCCGATATCTGCACAGGAAAGAGAAGCTCTAGCTCATCCGAAATACATTGAACACCTCGAAGAACTTAAGAAGGCTGTATTCAATGATGAGAATATGAGAGCACTTCGAACTGGAGCAGAAGCAAAGATCGAAGCTTGGAGAACTAAGCAAGCTAACATCAGAGCCATAAAAATATAGCATTTAACTAACTCTACAAAAAAGTGTTTGACAACTCTTTTCCGTTGCTGTAACTTTGTATGTATAAAACGAATCACTCAATGGGAGACAAAAAATGAACTTATCAATCGCAATCAAAAGAGACATCGTAGCTCTTAGAAAAACTCACAGAGAAGCAGGTGAAAAATCTTGGTATGTAACAGAAGCTCAATTCAAGACCTTCGTAGAAGGTTTGATAAAAAAGCACAGAGTCAATGATACTTACAACTTTATCAGAACTCTTGAGATGATAATTACACAAGAAGTCTACTACGGCATCGGTGTAAGAGTAGACAGTTAATTAACAGGGGGGGTAACACCCCCCATAACAATGGGAGAAAAAAATGCACTACGCTATACAAATTCAAGAAAAAGATTTTATGAGAGGTTGTTGTATATCTTCTCGAAATAAAGAAGTTTTGTTAGAAAAAGCAAGATTTGAAACCTTTGGAGATTTAGTCCGTCATCTCAATGATATGTACCTACGAACTGAATGGCATCGTAAAAGATTTACCATCTTAGGCATAGAGGAGCAGTGATATGGAAAAATTACAAATCATCGAAGACATTGACAAGATTGTAGGTGAGCACAGAAATTATGATGACCTTATCAAGAGAATTCTGTCACTGAGAACAGAGTTGTCACTGCAAGCAATCAAAGAAGAAAAGCAAATGGAGCAAGAGCATGGAGTTTAATATCAAAAATCTTTTCAATCAGATATTCACACACAAGTTGGATACCTCTAATGAAGTCACGCATGGACTACCAGAGGGAGTTCTATGGGATAACAACCAGTTTTATATCGAAAAAGAGGGCAACCAGTTTGTCGTTTATACAGACGGTCACTTTGACTTGACTAGGCATAGCACTTTAGAGGATGCTATTAGTTGGGCAAGAACCAAAACAGCAACTTCAGAGGATAGCAATTATGTTTAACTTTATGTACGAATATGGCTACTACGTTTTTTGGGGTACGGTGTTTATGATTTTTCTATATTTCTTACAGCAGGGAATGTGGGTAGCTTGTGCCTTAGATGACCACTGCACAGCAGAAAACTTGAGGATGATTAGTGGCAACTGAGGACTTCATAAGGGTGAGTGTCAAAGATTTACAGTCAATGGCATTCACCCCTAAAGAACTCAAAACCATTATTGGTCTGACAGAATTTTACATCACAGTCTCTTCGGCAACAACTGACATGACACAGGAAGAGATACGGTGGATACTCTCGATAAAGAAAAAGTGTGATAAACTATTAACAAAGAATGGAGACAAAGATGGATATGCCACATGAAACAAATGTCTACCAGTGCATCAATGGAATAGTCTCAGTGCCCAAAGGAGAGGTGCTAAAGGGCAGTTACTGTGGTGGACTCATAATCCGATACAACAGACAGAAGATGAGGGTTGACGGAGCTACCTGTCAGCAGAGATACCTATCTTTAGCAACCAGTAATAATGCCAAGCCAAAAATAAATAAATTGTTTCTGGAGAAACCTATCTGGAACGGTGGAGAAATGCTTATTGGTATAGCAACAAAAAGATTTGCCAAAGGAGATGTTAGAGTCTTCTCTAAGTACAGAAATAAGTCTGGTAGACCCCTCTGGGATGGTGGACTGTATTGCACTAAGGAATTTGCCAAAGAGTTCCCTGTGAAGCATTATAACAACACAGCCAAGCCTTTGACGGTCTACATGATACCCTTAGATGATTTACTGGCATTTAATGAGAGCTACAAAGATATGAGCAGACCAGTGAATTATGTAGACTTCGACTGGACACCAAACGAACTCTAAACAAGTATTTAAAAAAACTTCAAAAAAGTGTTGACATGATTTTGTTATCTGCTAATTTTGTAGGTACAAAACGAATCATTTAATGGGAGAAAATAAATGACTAAATACACAAAAGAAGAAATGGTACAAACTTTCAGTGACTTCTACAAAGAAGTAAATGGGTTTAGACCTTCACCAGACCATGCGTTTTACTCAATGGACGTTGAGAGTATGAACAAAGAATGGGATTACTTAGGTGAACAGCTTGCTGAAAACGATAGACGAGAAGCAAAGATGCAGGACAAAGCAATTAAAAGTTTCAATGATTTGATTGCTAACCTTATCAAGATAGGTGCTAGAGGTAGAGCACAGGCTATCGAATGGTTAATGGATGCAGAGGATTTTTTTGACCCATACAGCCATGATACTGGTGACACACTGTGCTATCGTTACAGGTTGCCCTACTCTTATGGACAAGAGTTCGATCAAGTAATCATCAACAGAAGAAAGAGGAGAGGGGTTTAACCCCTCTCTAGTTTGAAGGAAGATTCGTAATGAAAAAATATTTAGTTCTATTTTTACTTACATCGTCATGTTCCAGTTTTATCATAGACCCTAGAGGTAGTAAAGAGCCTAGAGAGATCATCAGAGATAAAATGGAATGCAAAGAAATCATCAGACAGGAAGCAAGCATAGTTGATAGATTGCTTCTCAAAAAGTTGATGTTCAAACAGTGCCTACAAAATCGTGGTCACTCAATATTAAATTAAGGAGAATTGTAATGTTAGATTTTAGTAATAATGTAAATATAGATGAAGTTCTAGCTGAAGTGGACTTTCCAGTTGAGCTACAGCCTATCTACGATGGAGATAAAATGATTTCCAAAGAGATGGGTCAGTTCGTCAGACGCACAGATACAGATGATTTATTTGGTATAGTCAAGTCTAAGTATAAGCTGTTATCTCACAAGGATGCTTTTGGTGGTGCACTAGAAGCTATGCAGACAGCCTTAGATTTCTCTGATGCTCAAATAAAAGTGACATCTTACGAAAACGGTGCACTGGCAATGATGGAAATAATGTTTCCAAACCATCATGCAAAAGTAGGAGATCACGACTTATATCTAAAGTATGTAGCTCGTAACTCTTACAACCTGCGTTGGAAGTTCCAGTCATTCTTTGGGTGGCTCAATCAAGTGTGCTTCAACACTTTGGTATCTGGACAGCAATTAGCTTACAGTTCTCATAGGCATACAGTTGGTTTTGATGTACAATCAGCTAACGCTAAAATACAAAAAGCTGTAACGGCTGTCACACAGGATACAGAGATGTACAACAAGTGGTGGAATACAAAGGTCTCTGATGAGCAGGTAGTAGATTTATTCAAGTCTACTCTTGGTAGATTGAAAGTGAGTGCCAGTAAAATCAAAACTGGTAGATCACACATCAATCAAAAGTGTGTGAATACTTTGTGTGACCTATATGAAAAAGAAGTAGCACAGATACACGGTAGTGGTGCTTATGGCAGGAATGGTGCACAAGGTTCTTTATGGTGTGTCTATCAAGCTGTAACTGAGTGGTCTACACATCTTAGAGACTGTGCATCTGATACGAGTAAAAAGCATATTGTTCAGCAACAAAGACAAGACGAAATAAAGTCTATGCTGAATAGCCAACAGTGGGCAGAGTTGGTAGCATAATGTTGAGGTTAGGTTTCATACTTATTATGTGCCTTGTAGGATTCAAGAGTTGGGCAGACAGCAAAGAATGCCTAGCTCTTGCTATCTACTATGAGTCACGGTCAGAGTCTATGTTAGGGCAAGTCGCTGTAGGTCAAGTCGTGTTAAACCGTGTCAAATCCAAGCACTTTCCTAACACCGTTTGTGATGTAGTATATCAAGCTCGTACATACAAAAATGGCAAGATAGTTCTCCATGCGTGTCAATTTTCATTTTATTGCGATGGTAAGCCAGAAAACGTCAACAGGGAGAGTAAGCAATGGCTAATGGCTAGAGAATATGCCAGTATTGTTCTTAGTGGCAGGATTGTGTTTGATATTACAGAGGGAGCAGAGTTTTATCATGCTTACTATGTAAGACCGTCATGGATGTCAGAAAAAACCAAAACTGTCCGTATTGACAGTCACATATTTTACAAATGGAAATTTAAATGAATGAACAGATCGAGATGGTATTTGAAGAGGAGCAGGAAGACGATATACCTGCACATATCCCAGATGATGAATATCTTTTGTATCTATGGCTACAGCTACCGTCTTGATCTTAACTCCTCTAAGTCTTTCTTTTTTGTGCCACCGTCATACTCCCAAGCATAACCCCTATATACCATCTCTTCATTTATATTCGTCTCTCCACAGTAAATCCATCCAAGCATTCTACCGTACTTTCCGTCTTTTTCCGTTGTGACCTTGAGATTAACACAATCATTGAGCCTTCTAGATAGAAACTCTTTAGATTCCAAACCCATCTTTTTTTCTTCAAGGTCTGTTGTACGGCTTTCTGGTGCATCTATTCCTGCTAATCTAACTCTTTCTTTCTTTGACAGACTGAAACCCAGATCAATAATTAAATCAACAGTATCTCCGTCAACAACCTTTACAACTTCTTTTATCGCATATTCGTACATCTTACACCCAATCTAATGTTGCTTCACCTTCATAGTTTACGTCAAAAATAAACCATGCAAAAGCCATTAAGCCATTTGACTTACTATCCGTTGATTTTTTCTTAAAGGGCAGTCTACGGCTAAATATGAGCACCTTCTGGAGCTTTTTAGTGCTATATAACAGTTCTTTTCTCTTTACACCCTCCAAAAACGATATTTTAGACAGCATAGCCACCTTATCTGTAGCTAAATCTAGTGCATGGAGTATAAACTCTGTTGCCAGATTGAACGGTGGATTTGTCACAATGTTAGGCACTCTTCTTCTGTCCAAAAGAAAATCTACCCCAGACTCTCCATAACCCCTGTCCACTAAATCTGTACTTACAACCTTATGACCGTTCATTTCTAACACTTGAGACATCGCACCGTCACCACAAGCACACTCCCATATTGTACCTACAAACTTCTGTTTTTTAAGCAAAGCATCCGTAGCTATACTGGGTGTAGGATAAAAATCTAATTTGTTTCTATCATCTCTAGAATTATGACCAACGTAAGATAGTGCTGAGTTGAGTTTCATTTGTGTTGTATACCTTCACGTTTATTGATAAAATAAATGTTCCTTTGTTTATTCCGACAAAAGGAAGTCATTGGTCAGAGGATTAATCCCCCTCTGACCTTTTTTCTTTTATCTTTTGAGATTCCTTTTGCATTTTTTCAAACATCCATCTTCTATGTAATTTTTTATTCAAAACATTTCTCTGCATTTTATATTTTGTGGTTGGAACTATTTTCGGCTTATCCATGCTGTTGTTCCCATATAAGTTCCAACAATACCTGCCATACTGATATAAAATAGATTACTGACATCACTCAGAGCCTTTAATCTTTCTAGAGGTACAAGGGGAGTAAACAGCAACAGAGTAAAAATGCCCATAGCAATAAGACTTGCAGTAGCCATGCGTCTCTGTGCCCTAAGTTTTCTTCCTTCTGCTTCTGTTTCATTAATTTCTTTAACTGCTTGTAGCTCTTCGTCACTTACTAAACCATCTCCATCTAAATCGTATTTTGCATACTTGGATTCTTTTTCTAGTTTTTTTTGTGTCATTTCACTATCCCCTGTTATTTCTACTGGTGTTCACTACCTCTGGTTTACAATAAGCTGAATAATCATATGTGATTAATCTGGCTTCCCTGTTTATCTGTCTTTCATATTCAATACATTTTTGCAGACTTATGAACATTAGGTCTTGATTTACGACTTTTCCGTTACTTAAAATGACCAAAACAAACACTAATGTTTTCATTATTACATCTCCCTAAAACATTTTACCCTATTTCACCCCCTGTGTCACTTTTTGAAACTCTCATTCAACGAATCCACAACGCTATCTATGTTTGGTTCTTTACCGTGCGGCTCGTATTTGCATTGAAATTCTATTGGGCACTGTCCTTCTACAACAAGTGTATAAGTGTCATTAGCACCTCTGTATAAGCAAACCTCTTGTCCATTCTTTGCTTTTCTCCTTTTGTATCTACGGCAAGTAATATACTTTGGGTCTTCTCTTATGCCTTTTCGGACTTCCTGTTCCCAAGTCCAGTCACTAAATCGCTTGAGAAAGCAGGTATAGCAGTTCTTAATATTATCTGACTGTGCCAGATATATGCGTCCGTCTTGAGCACACAACCATTCAAATGTCTCTTGACCCCCCTGTTTTCTTACACAGTTATCCCCACCAACCTCTATCAAATCCCATGAGTGTGTAGATGAACCCAATAAGAACAAAAGTGCCAACAGACACAACAATAGAAACAGCAACCCATGTAATAATCTTTTCTCTAAATTTTTGCTTATCATAAATTTCCTTTTGGCGGCGTTTACGGATTTCTCCTTCCATGCGAAGCAATTCTTCCCAAGAACGGCTACCATGTGTGAACATCAAAAACTGCTTTAACTCCTCCCTTTGAGCTTCAAGTTTTTTTTTCGCTGCGAATGCTTCAATGGCTTCTTGTTCGACACTCCCCCCTCCAAAAACTTTTTTCAACATAGATGGGTTTTTTGCCGACTTATGGGCATTATCAATATCACTCACAGCACCCATCCATCTGGACAGGTCTTGAGACATAGCTTCAAGATCGCGGCCTGCTTGAAACATTCTCTTTACGTTCGAGAAAGCCGTTGATGCGATTCCAAGACTTGCTGTAATCGAAATGGGGTCAAACAATGTTGGATACTCTGCTCAGTTGAGCATATTGTTAGCTAGATAGCTATATTTCCGTAATTATAACTGGATGCTCTTGGTTTTCCAAGATTTTCTTTTTTAATCTATACACTGGTGTCTTTGTGGCAGGAGACTTTACATCCTCTATTATCCACTCATACCGTCCAATATCAAAGTATTTGAAGTCTGCTCTATAATAAGCAATCTTCTTTTCATTGATTACAATATCGAATTTTGGCTGTAATTCTAAGTCTTTGATAACACCTTGACTCTTTAGCAGTAACAGTTCTGTATATCTTTTTGCTTCTTTTTTAGAATCAAAGGTAATGCCATCAATTTGTGTTTTGACGTTTCTATATTTGTTCATACACGCTCGATTTCCTGCCAAGACGGTAATCCTGCCAGTTTAGTAAGTCTCTCGAACTCATTATGACCTTTTTGTGTAAGTACCACATCTAATGAATTACTTCTATCCTCTACAAGTACAAACTCACCTTCTCTGAGCTTATCTAACAAAAATGGATAAGGTGTTCGTCCACACATCACAGCAACTAACCCACCGTATCTGATAGACTGCGTTTTAGATAAGCCAGTTCTTCGTTTCATTATGCAAGTTGGAAGTGCGGCCCATCAATAAATGGTCTTCGACCTTCTGACCTTCGTAAGTCCACATATTCATTCATTAAATCTTCGGCTGAGTCTGGTGAAACTGTAAGAATTTTATGCCAAGCAGCTCCCCAAATAATCTCGACACCTAACTCTTTTCCTGCCTTACGCATAGCATCAGCTATATTATCATAATCCACAATATCC
>TARA_R100000773_G_scaffold2045_1_pt1 | contig 11302 bp, 11 predicted proteins | sample TARA_R100000773 | Tara Oceans TARA_R100000773 (sample SAMEA2623365) | marine metagenome | biome: marine biome (ENVO:00000447); feature: surface water layer (ENVO:00002042); material: "saline water (ENVO:00002010), including plankton (ENVO:xxxxxxxx)" | depth 5 m | reverse complement strand
AGAACGACCTTGCCTATTGAGTGTTAGCTGTGAGCATTAAGAGAGAGCCTAGAACCTCTCAAGGAGTCAAATCCTTTTACTAATGTCTATTTTACATCTTTTTTCTTCTTTGTCAGTTTTTTTATCAATTGTTTTACCAAAGGCTTGATAGCATTAATAAGAAGTGGAGTAGTAGCAGCGACCAAAGCAATGCCAGCAGCAGTAGTAGCATCTTTGGCTGTAGGAAGATACTGGTCGATAAACTTTGTGTCTTCATAAACCGTTATGCACTCACTCTTATCATCTGATAACTTATGAGATACGACAACCTCTAATTTTTTGGAATTTCTGAAATCCCCTACTCTTTGATCTTTGTCACCTGGACATTTTATAAAAAACTCCTCTTCTTTCTTCTTAGGTAGTTCAGGTTTTTTTTGTTCATATTTAGGTTGCTCATCATTGTTTAGTTTTTTATCTTCTTTTTTACCTTCAGTAATTGTTATTTTTCTTCTGTCATACAATAATGGCTGGAATGTAGGCATCGAACCATGTGGACATGAAATAGTAGTACCCCTTGGGTCATCATCATATAAAGCAGTATTTTTTGGACTAGCATCTCTGTGATACCTTACACATCCAGGTAATTTTAATGATGGAAGTGGTACGCTTAAAACTTGGTATGGATTACTTATTGGAATATTTATTAGTTGTATATCTATTTTTGGTATAGATATATCAGGTATCTCCATCTTCTATATCTCCTATAGAAATAGACCACCCATCCTCACCAAACTTGCCAGTTTCTATTATCTTGGGTTTTAATATCTTTTCGTCTAATTCTTCATGATATTTTTTTATTTCACTATCAAGCTCAAGTTGTAATTTTTTTACTCTTAACCAAGACACAACCTTATCAATGTAATATTTTATAAGTTTTTTAAAAAATCCAAATATCATCTATTATCTTTTCCATTTACCTTCTATTTCCCAGTCTAAATTTTTTTTATTTTCTTTCTCAATATAGTTATCGAACCAATTATCAGGATCTAGTTGTTTTTTGTTAACCATTGGTATAGATGGGCCACTAAATTCTGGTAATTGTTTTGGTATTTCTTCAATCATTTTTTCTTTTAAATCACCCATGATCTTGTTTTTAAGGGTTCTTTCAAATTCTGGCGATCTCATGTATTGAATTGCTAAGTATGCCCCAACACTCATTGACGAAACCATTAAAAATGAAATAATTGATAAAACATTAGCTATTTTTTGAAACATGATTCGTGATGCTCTTCTTAAGGCAAGCGTACCAATAACATTAATGGTGCTTTTTCTAATTATAGGACTCGCACCATTGCGTGTCATGTATGGCCTACTTGATAGAAATATTCCTGTAAAAGCTAATTAATTACCAAGGTACGCCAGTTGTATAAGTTGGTGTTTTTTGCTCTGTAATTTGACGTGTAACTTCAGCTTCTATTTTTGCAACTTTTTCTGTTCCTAATATATTTTTGACCCATGTGACAGCCGTATCAGATGTAATATCTGCATACGCAACAAAACTTGAAGAATCAGCAGCAGACAATACAACATCGCTACAAACGTATCCTCTTAGCAATTTGTCATCTACAGTTTCAGAATCTTTACACTCCCAATCGATAAATTTACAGACATCAGATAAAGAACCCTCAGTTGCTAATTTTCTAATACCTAAAACATTCCAAGTAACAGCCATATTAAAATTAATATAATATTACAAATATACTAATTGCCTTTCAATACTGCAAGTTCGGACTCTAATACATTAACCTTATCAATTAATTCTTGCATGCCTTTTGTAAGGGTAGTAACAATGGCTGCAAGATCTATTTGTTGTAATTTTTCATCATCTTTTTTTTCTCTTACAGCTGATGGAATAAGTTCTTGTACTTCATGTGCAATAAAACCAGTTTTCACAAAATCATCATCTTTATGTAAAAGAAGACCATTAACCTTATAATCTTTTATATTAAATTGAACAGGTCTTAATTTTTGAATTTTATCTAAAACACTATAAGTAATGGATTTTACAGATTTTTTTATTCTGTAGTCAGACGTAATATTGAAAGCACTTTGATTTATTGAACAGACATTACTATTGTCAACCCAACCTTCTAATACATTAGTTCCTCCACTGGTGTTCCATGCCCAGTTGATAGCATTGCTAGTATTATTATTTCCTGTTCCTCTCCTAGAACTAAAACCAGCGAAATTTACAATTCCTGAAGAACTGCTGCCATGACTTGTACTAACGCCAATAAATACACCACCATTAGAATGAAGTTGCAATCTTTCAGTTGCATTTGCCACGAATCGTAATGAATTATCTGCGTTTGCATATTGTATTTTTCCAGCATCAATATCAGTATTGTCGCCCATCAAAAGTTGTGAATTATTACTGTCACCGCCTATCACTGCAAGATTACAATCCCCTCCTGTATTTACAAAAGTCCCTAATCCTCTAACAGTCTGATCACTTCCAACAACTAAACCTAGTGTGTTATTTATAAAAGATGTTCCATTTGCATTTAATTGAACTTTTCCAGAGCCATCATTTGATAGCGTTAGCAAGCCTGTATCATTATCAGTATCAGCACCGCCTAACTCCGCAACGGTTTGATCAGAAGCATTTATAATTCTAACACCATCAAACTGAGTACCTGTTCTTATTGTTAAAGCTCTTGGAACACTTGTTAAACCAGCACCAATACCAACGTTTGTATTTTCAATCCTCATTACCTCTGTACCACCTGTTGTGATTCTTAAATCATTTGCAGCACCTTGAAAGATTCCAGTATCTAAATCATCCCTAAAAGCTAAACCGGGGGCTGATGCACTTCCATCCTCCATTGTTAGGGTGCCATCCAACTGGAGCAACTCAATCCATGCGTTGTTGGCGCTATTTCTTATTTTTAAAATTCCTGTATTAGTGTCGGCCCATAGTTGGTAAGCATATTTTGTAGATGGTTCGGTAGCTGAAGAATTTAAACTTACAATCGCTTGAAGAGCCAGATTAATATCCGCGCGAACAGCAGAACCTGTTCCATTATCTATAACGTAGTCATGCGTAGCCATTGTTTAACTCTTTTCTTTTAATAATAACTGATAAATAAATTTAAACAAAATCTATCCTCCTTTACCAAAACCAGACGCAATATATGTAAAGTTTCTGTTTACAAAACTACTTCCATTTTTTACATCAATTTCAAAACCTGTCCCTGTAACTGTATGCACTATAAAAAAGTCCCCAGTTTGAGCATTTTGTATTGTGATACCAATACTTGGTAAATATTTAGATGTAGATCCACCCAAATCAGAAGTACCCGCAAAAAACGGGTGTTGAAATGTCACTGCTTTTGTATTTGTTCCAGAAGCAAAAATTCCATTAGTTGCACCGCTGTTTTCAATAGAATTTTCTACTCTTGGTTTAAAAAATGCTGTATAACCTAATTCTTCAATACCAATATTTTGAGCAGGGTCAAAAGAATTTAATATTGCCCTAAATTGAAACGCCCTTCCCTCAAATTCACCACTGTTAAATTTGTTAAATTTACTAAATTTATTGCTTATTGTACAATTTCCACTTGTTGAGGCAGTTGAAGCAGTAAAAAGAAGTTTCCCTTTTCCTATCGAACCAGCTGTAGGGTTTGCAACATCAGGAAAAGAATCAGCAATAAAGAGCTTTCCAAAAACTGAATCTAAATTTGCAGCAGTTAGCTTATATTGCCCACTTGGTAAAAATCCTGTTAAAACAACTATATCAACAACATCATCAACTGCAGGGTGTGTTTTGTTTGTCGCCACTTGTACTTTAGCCAAGTCAAATGGGAATGAAGTATATGAAGCCTCAATCATTGCTGCCTGAACAGTAAAGGTATTGGCATTTGGTACTGTTAAAACTTCAAAAGAACCACTTGTCGCGGTTCCTGTGCTAAAAGTTATATTTAAACGATCACCAACAACTATTCCATGTGAAGATTTTGTGATTGTAATATCTTTTCCAGTTTGCGAATATGTAGCTGCTACTGTTGCAGATGGATCACTATCACTTGTTGAAACAAATAATTGCGCGTCTACTGCTTCAGCTTTAGTGCCATCAAAATCATCCCATGTATCGATAAAAGCATTTCTTGTATCAAACAAATCATTAATTAAAAGTGCATTTACTTTGAAATGTTTTTCTAGTTCTAAAGTGAATTTGGAACCTAAATCAAGAATAGTAGCAAAATCATATATTCCTTTTTCTGCAATATCTCCTGAGAAATCAAAGCTTGATAAAGCATCTACATCTGTAACGCTGTCAAATTCTAAATCTCCTGATAACAATAGTAAATCTAAAGTTGAATCATAAAAAGTGCTTACCTTATTACCTTGAAAAGGTGGGCTATCAGTGTCTTCTCTTCTTGTCTGTATTCCTAAGTTAGGCTGTGCAACAGGTTTTGAAATTACAATAACCGCTGCATTTTCAGAAAGATTATTTGTATCGTCCCTAAATTTAACAAAATATTTTCCAGAAATATTTGGAACAATTGCCTCTGATGCATTTCCAGCAATATCTCCAGCAATCAAAGTACTATTTGCAAAACTACTTGTTGCTGTATCTGAAGAATGTTTAATAACTACATTACCGCCATGAATAACATCTTTTGAAAATGACGGGTCAAAAGTAAGCTTAAGGTTTTTTTCATCAATCGGCTGACTGTTCAAATTAGTTACATCTTCAGGTAAAGCAGTTTTACCAATAGCGTTAAAAGTAAATTCTGATGGAACTGCACTAAATTGATCCAAGCTATTTACAGTAAAGACTCTAAACTCATAAGTTCCTAAAACAGAGTTCATTATTTCAAAATCAAGAGATTGTGTTTTAGTTGTTATGAAATTTCCATTATTAAAACGATATTGAATTATGTATTCTTTTGCGTTATTTACAGCACTGAAACTAAAATTAATTTTTGATACGGATTTACCATTTATGACAACAATAGATTCTGCTGCCGAAAGGTTTTCCGGCCCTGATAAAGGTTGATTTAAAACAGAAGTGCTTTTTTTTGCAACAAAAGTACCATCTTCAACTTCTGCATATTTATTGGGATTATGTATAAGCGCACTAATTTCATATAAAGAATCTTGAACCTCTTTAATACTAATAACTTTATAAGTTTGCGCTTCAACTGTTGTATTTTCTAAAACCCATACACTGTTTGCATTTGGTGCGGCAGAAAAGGCAGAGCTTACAGTAATTGTTCTATTAGAAATACTGGATATGGTTTTTGTTTCTAACGATCCATCTGGCAAAATTACTGATAAAGTTGCAGAATTAGCACTTGTCAAATCTGTATTAGCTTCATCATCTACGGTAATAGCAGTTGTTGTAGCACTTTGTATCCTTCCACCACGTCTAACACCAGCCCTCATCGGGTCACTTACAGCAATATTCATTGCTGGCCTTACGATAACACCAGCTTCAAGTGTGGCTGTAAATGAAATAACCTCTGCTTCATTATTTTGAGTGTAGAGAAACCACTTTCCAAGCCTTCTTGCCTGTCCAAAAGAAGTGCAGCCAAAAGCCTCTATATTTTTAACAAAAATTCCTCCATATTTTGAAATTAATGCATCATCAGTTACAGTTACAAAATCTGGTTCTCTTATATCTGTATTAAAATACTTGACATTTATAGTGTTGAATTTAGTATTTACGCTTGCGTTTGTATAAGTAAAACCATTCTCTGTGACATTAGATAAGTTAAACAAATACACTGGATCGGAGGGGCGATCTTGCCCAAGCTCAATAGTACCTGCTGTATAATAAGCAGTTGCCCTCATCACAGAACAAATTTTATTTATAATGTTATAAGCAGAAGTTTGACCTCTTATAACGGTATTCAGTGCAAATCTTGGCTCTAAATTTCCTGTTCCAGTCATATCATCAACACCTTCAGCACAATATACAGAAGCAGAATAAAAACTAAATACATCAATTTTTGAAGAATCAATGTGTTGTCCTAAACCTTTATCTGTAGTCAAAAGGTCATACAAAATCCACGCTGGATCATTTGTCCATTCTTTGTCTGTTTTAAAAGTTCCATTAAATGTGCCTGAATAAGCTAAAGCCCCATTTGTTTGAACGGTAGCGTTATGAGGAATTGATACCTTTGTACCTTGAACTCTAAACATTCTCTGCGGAACACTACCGCTAAAACTTTGAGAAGATAATCTTAATGCTGTGTAAGCAGAGTTAACATACGCATTAGGGTCAGCCTGAATTTCTGTAAAACTGTCAAAAAAAGTATCATTTTGTAAAGCAGCTACATTTGAATCAGCTGTAACTCTTGTTACTGTAAGAGTTATCGGAAAATCAAAACCAGCTGTTGTAATTCCATAATCTCTTTTATAAACATTTCCACATTGTCCTGTAATTGTGTCATCAATAACAGGATCATTTACTGTTCCATTATTTTGTGTAATTTTCATTTTTATATTCACACTCGCGCCACTAATGGTTCCATCGTCATTAAATGTTTGCATTGAAGGGAAAGCCATAGTCACCCTTAGCTGATCACAAGGATTTGTAATTGTTCTTGAAATTGGTGAACCTTGTGTTACTTGAACTTGAACACTTGTTTCTGTTTGTGCTTGAGAAATTAAAAGTTCATTTTTTATAGCTTCTTGATTATGTGTTCCAACTCTTACTTCAAAAGTAATTCCACCAAAATTAAAATCGTCTGCTTTTGGATTTGCTAAATCTGCGCTTTGTTTTAATATCTGTGTCCCGTTAAGAAATACGTCTTTGAGTGCAGCTTTGAGATAAGATTCAGTGCCTAGAGTAGCATTTGCAGCAATCGCACTAGGAAAACCATTTATTACTCCAGAACCTAATAAATCGAAAATTGTTATTGATTGAGTGCTTGCAAGTGTGCCAGCAGGTAACGATGGAAGAAGAATATTTTGTTGTAAACTACTGAAATTAAAAAAATTAGAACTGTTTGACATTTTATTTAAGAACTTTGAAATTGTTGTACATCAGTTGATGCACTTATAACTATCGAACCAGTAAACACCTCACCATAAATTATAGGTTTTGGTATTCCAGAAACAGCAGTATTTTCAATTCCAGAAAAACTTTGTGAGGCAAATGATTTTTCAGGGTCATCGTCTTGGATAAAATCTGGTGTAGGAGTTAACATCTGCGATACGCCAGTAGTAACTAAATTAGTTCCGATTAATGACAATGCACCACCAAGTAATTGTCCTACCGTAGCACCAAAAATTAATTCTTTCGCTAAAAAACCTGTTGTTGCTTTTGCAACGGCAGAACCAGCAAACAAAGAAGCAACACCAGTAGCCACAGAAATAAAAGGTTCACTACCAGTAGCTACAGGTATTATTTGAATGTCACCATCACCATTTAAATCAAAATTATCTTGATATATTATTACACCATTCATTTTTATTTTATAAATTTGATTGTTCATGTGTCTTTCAAGCTTTGGAAAATTACAAGTTAAAAACTTAAATGCTTCCCTCGGACTTTTTACAGCAGCTTCAAAATAACTTTGGCCTAAAAATTTTCTTAATGTTCCATAAACTTTTATTTTTTTAAGCTGCATAATAATAAACTTTTTTTGTAGCTTGTATATAGTTTAGATCATATATCCTTCTGCAACTTAGTTGATTTAAATTATGCTCCAAAATTGTTTGATCTCCAATATACAAACCAACATGACTTAATTTTTTATATGAACCTTCAAATAAAAGAACATCTCCTTTTTCAAGATCTTCGTTTTTATTTCTTAATACAAAACCAGTTTCTTCTGCACATTTTTCAAACATTGGATTTTTACAAAATTCTTTTAAATTCTTAGGCCTTTCCCAATTTTTTAATTTAATATTTTTTTCCTGTTCATACCAGTCATGAATTACAGACCAACAATCGTGTAATCCCCAGACCCATCTTCTGCCGATAATTTCTGCTTTTTTATCATACCCTTTTGGTTTGAATTCATGCCAGTATTTTTCTTGTAAGCTAAAAATATACCAAGGATACCCAAGGTGTTCACAAGATTTAAAATCAGTTTCAGATGGTGTTGCACACCCTTTTGGATGACTATGAACAACTCCAACAATTTCTCCTGTATCTTCACACTCAGCCCAATCATCAGGGTCGATAATAAAAAAACCAATGCTATTATCTGCTAAATTTTTGCAAGGCCAATAAGTTTCTTGGCCATTAATAATTGCAAGTAATCCACAAGATTCTTGAGGAAAACAATCTTGTGCGTGTTTTTCTGCTTCAGTTTTCCAAATCATCCGATAAACATTCCTACTCCTGGAAAATCTTTATCTGTAACCTGTGCTGAGGGAACAGTAACAAATTCCATATCTAAAGCAGATACTAATTCAAAAACAACAACTTCTCTAGTTTCTGATACTTTTTGATTTACATAATAAATTTCTTGTGGCAGTTCTGTTGAACTTGAAGGAGTGCCAAATGGGTTAGTATTATTTGGAAAATTTGCAGCGTCAAGAAATTGAGCCATCGTTCTATGACGTATAAATTTTGCACCTTGAAGGTCATTAAATGGGGTTGTAGCATTAACAGATGCCATTAATGCTGTAATAGTATTTAAAATATTAGAAACGCTTACACTAGGTCTAGGAAATGCACCAGATGATTTATATTCAAACCCTTCGGCTTTAATTGGGAATTTATCATAAGTATTGCCCTGCCAAATAATAGAGGCGTTACTATTCATACCAACCCCAGAATGAAATCTACTTACAGAGGTAGATCCATGCAGACTATTATCAAGAGTTAAAGAATAAAGTTCAATAATAGATTTATTTGTAAGTGATTGTAATTCAGATACTGGAATTGCCATTATGGTTCAAATACCTCTCTAAAACTACAGCTAATAATTGCTCTATCGTTATAAGGTATTGTCTTAGTCCATTGTTCGCAGACAAACTTTCCAGCACCTGAAAAAGTAACAGTTACGTTGCCTGATGCTGTTGTTGAGGATGACGAAGTAACTGTAAATGTATTTTGATCTGGAGCTGTTGCAACTGTAAAAGTACCATCAGCAGCCGTACCAGAAGTGTAGTCAATGGTAACAACATCATTGATGGCAAGGCCATGATTTGCAATGGTGATAGTGACAGTTGTGCCACCACTTTGCGAATATGTACCTGTTTGTGTACTCCCTTCTTCAGGTGGTGTAAATGTAAAACTTGCTTGGTCTGCCACACGACTTCTTAAAAAAGCTTCAATTACATCTGCTTCAGTTTCAGAAACATTAAATGTTAAATCGTAAATTTTAGGGTCTTGATTTGAAGGTAAGCCAAACAACGTTCTAAACTCATACCCATCACCCATCTGAGTTGTTTTAAATTTTGGATTGCTTTGTTTTCGCGTTCCATAAGTTGGTTGTATAGATGGGAAAGTAGCCATTTATCTAGTAAGTAATCCTCCAGGTCTTTTTTCTTTTATAAGTTGTGATTGTATTGCGGAAGCCAAAACCATCCCTAATGCATCGGCTTGTGCCGTACTACCTTCTACAGATGACCCAGAAGCATCTACAGAAACATTAATATTATTTACAACACCACCTAATTGATTATTAGGAATAATAGTACCTGCTCTGGAAGGAACAAACAATTCTGGCCCTCTTTCACCAACCAAAGATGCACGACCAACAGGAGGTCGACCACCATTTGCAAATTTCAAAGAGGGAGCCATATCTAAAAATTTACTTCCACCAGTTCCGAGTGCAGTATTAGTAGCAAAAGGTATGCCGCCACCGCCACCTCCGAATAATCCGCTTAGAGCGTTCCCGAAGAAATTACCAATACCAGAAACAGCACGTTGCATTGCAACTTCAACAAGTTTTCTTTTTAAATTATTTAAAACACCAGTTGCTGCTTCAGCTAAAGTTTTTGTTCCCATAACTGCATCAGTTAATCCAGAAACAATACCATCTTCTATACCTTGTCCAATCTCCATAAATTTTTGTTTTAATTTATCTGTTTCTGAGAGAATTTGATCAAATTTAAAAACTGATTTATCTAGTGTGATATTAAAAGCATTTGCTGCATTATTGGTTTCAATTATTTTTTCTGTTTGCTCTGTTTGTTTTTTATTACCTTCTTCAATAATTTCTACTTCTTCAAAAGATTTACGTCTTAACTTTTCTCTTTCAATATTTGCTTTTTTTAAAAGGTTAAACTGTTGTTTAAAAAACTCATTCTCTTCTTTACTAGCAAAAATACTTTCGCCTTTAAAATTTGTTCCGAATCTTGTTGCTGTAAGTCTTGCCGCATCTCTTCGTGCATCTTGTTCTGCTTTTGCAACATTTCCTAAACCAATATTACCTATATCTCCAAATCTTTGAAATATTTTATCAATAGCATTTACACCTTTTATTGCTAAATCTAAAGCACCTTTTATTGCTGGTGATAACTGACTTCCAATAGTTCTTGCTAAAGTTTCAACAGAATCAATTAAAGTTGATAGTTTTCCATTTAAAGTTGTTGCTTGCTTTGTTGCTCCACCAAAAAAAGCACCACCCTCACTCGTGAGATTAATTAAGGCTTGATTTACAAGATCAGCTCCAATTTTTCCCTTACGCATTGCAGATTCAAATTCTTCTCCTTGCAAGCCTGTTATTCGTTTGAGTTCTGTTGTAATATCAACTCCTCTTTCTAATAACTGAAGTTCCTCTTCTCTTGCCAATTTACCTTTAGCTCTTATTTGTCCAAAAGCTGTAGCAATACCTTGTAAGTCAGCACCAGTAGCACCAGCGACATTTGCCAGACGTTTTGTTGTATCCACAAGTTCTTCTGTTTCAAAACCAAAAGCTTTTAATCTTTTTGTTTGCTCTATTAACTCACTACTTTTGAAAGGTGTGACAGCACCAAAGTCTTGTAACTGTTTTATTATTTGGTTTGTTTCAGAAAGAGATCCAGTAAGTACTTCTAAGCTTTTTCTTTGTGTTTCTAATTCAGCAGTATTAATAAAAACGAATCTTGTGGCCCCAATTAAAGCTAATATTTTAAGTAATGGCCCAAGTGACCTATTTAATGTTCTAAATCCTCCCGCTGCTGCTTTTGCAGAACGTCCTGATTCCCTTATTGATCTGTTTGATTTATTTAATCTGTTTTTTAATTTATCTGTGTTATTACTTAAATTTTTTGTAATATCATTAACTTTTCTTAACGGAGAAATTGCGTTCTGTGCATCAACTATTAATCTGACTGTCGATTGTGCCACAAATACAAATAACCTTTATTC
>TARA_R100000773_G_C4221358_1_pt1 | contig 11640 bp, 19 predicted proteins | sample TARA_R100000773 | Tara Oceans TARA_R100000773 (sample SAMEA2623365) | marine metagenome | biome: marine biome (ENVO:00000447); feature: surface water layer (ENVO:00002042); material: "saline water (ENVO:00002010), including plankton (ENVO:xxxxxxxx)" | depth 5 m | reverse complement strand
ATTCCAAGATTAGTACCATCAAAAATTAAATTAGCCTCGCCATTAATAGTGTCAGATCCACTAGCGGTTAATACTCTATTATCTGAAAAGTTAGATATTGAGCTTATAACAGAGGTAGTGTTTGCATCTACATAAGCCTTAATAGATTGTTGAGAAGCAACTTTTGTAGCAGAATTAGATGCCATATCATCTTCATCTAAAAATGCTGTTCCAGAAATACCTGTATTTAAAATTGGAGATGTTAGTGTTTTATTTGTTAATGTTTGAGATCCTGTAAGAGTTACTACTGTTGAATCAATCGCAATATCATTTGCATTTGCATCAATACCTGTACCACCAACTACATTTAATGTTACATCTCCAGAAGTGCCTCCACCTGTTAATCCATCTCCCGCAACTACACTTGTTATGTCACCTACTGGTATTGTTGCTACTTGTGCATCTACATAGGCTTTTATAGATTGCTGAGATGCTACCTTAGTTGCTGAGTTTGAAGACATATCATCTTCATCCAAAAAAGCTGTGCCTGATATTCCTGTATTTAAAACTGGAGAAGTAATAGTAGTAGTTCCTGAAGCAGTTAATGTTCCTCCTACAATTAAACTTTTTCCAGACCCAACTTGCATACCAACAGAGGTTCCTGATCCATTGTCAGCAAATATACCGTCAAGAGCATCAAGGTCTGAGTTGAGTTTTATTCCCCAAGTGTCTTCAGAGGCACCTGGCTCTGGTTTGGTTAAATTTAAGTTTGTTGTAAATGTATCTGCCATTTATTATGCTGCCTTTTGTTTGTCTAACTCTGTCCAAGTAGTTGAAGGATTTGTTTGGTTAGCCCAAGTTGCAGTTGCAACTGTTTTATCTGTCCATGTATCTGTTGGTACTGTTATATTAGTCCAAGTATCAGCATCAACATTTTGGTCTGTCCAAGTTTCCGAAGGAACTACAATATCTTCCCATTTTAAACCACCAACAGCTACAAAGCTACTTGTTTGAACAACAGTAGAATTTACAGATATTATAACTCCACCTAATGCATCAACTGTTGATGTTTGTTCTATAAGAGCTTCACCCGATAAATTTAAAAATCCAGAACTAATAAATCCAGAATTTGCATTTATTGATGCACTACCAAAATCAACTTGTGTTCCAACAACTGAAAAACCCGATACAACTTGAATATTAGCTTGAGCACCATCTATCTGTGTTGCCCCTGCTGTAAATCCAGATGTTGCAGATATAACTGCTGATGTTACTTGTGATGATCCTCCAGTAGCAGTTGCTCCTGAAGTTGCTTGAATAGTAGAAGTGCCTTGAAAAGCAAGTTCATTCCACTTTGATCTTGAGTAAAAACCTTTGTTATAGCCTATGCTGGCCATGATCTTATGCTAGTGTAATATCTAAATCGCCAGCATTAAATCTGAATACATCTCCTGTACTTACGACCTTTGATGAAGTTAAATTTGCATACGCCATTAAGTTGCCACTTGTAGAAGCGTCAAAAATACCTACAGCAACAACAGTACCGTAGTTGGCTGTAGCAGTTGGATATTCAATAGCAGCAGAATTTGATGCTGTTGTTGGATCTGTTCCTGAAACAGAAAATGCAGCAGTTTGTCTAGCGTAAGCGCCACCTGAAACTTCAGTGCCTCCTCCTGTATCAGTAGGAGCAACTGTATATAAAGCTACATATAAAGTTGATGGTGCAGTATAAGCACTACCTGCAAATACATGTTTTAACACTTTGTCTTCTAAATAATCTGAAAATCCTGCCATAATATATCCTTGTCCTTATTTCATGTAATAAACTTTTCTTTGAGTTTTTCCGTAGGTCTTTCTTCTTTGCATTAAAGATCCTTTTCCAAACTCAGCTTTTTCTTGTTCCATTTTGATTTCCTCAAGGGCTTTTTCAAAAAGAGCAGAAAACATTGCAACCCTATCATCTTCCATAAGATAGATAGATGCATGTTTTAAAGCACCATATAAATAAACATCTGGATGCTTTGTGGAAACAAAATTGCTTGTGTTGCTTGTGCTTAAAGCATCTACATTTCCGTAATATGTTAATTGTAACGTATAACTTTGGTCTGGGGTAGGGCAAAGTTCCATTGTTGAATCTACAAATGCATAATAAATTGGTTGCCCTGTCGCATTATCTATTGATTTTCTGTAAACATCTAAACTTTCTACTGATTGTTGGAATAAAGGTCTAAATTCTTGTGTGGTTATTTCTACATTAATTCCCTCTAACCAATCAGAAGGTAAAGATAAATATTGAGAGTCTGCTGTAGCAGTAGCTCTTTTTATCATTTCTTTTGTTCTAATTCTTCTATTTAGTTCTCCCTCTACATTATCAATAAACATGTCTAGCTGGTCTGTAAGATCAGACCTGTTTAAATAATTTGCTATGTTTGTTTTTAATTCTGTGTATGTCATACCTTACCTTTCCAAGTCCTAAATAGTTTGTTGTCTGGATCATTAAGCCATTTTTTCCATGCCTTTCTATCGTTTACCCAACCTTCTCTAACAGCTTTGTTGTAAACAATTATTGGAACTTCAGCCACATGCCTAAAATCCTTACCAGGTTTATTATAGCTTAATTGTTTAACATGCTCTAATACTGGAGCCACATTTTGTACTGTGTTGATGTGAAAGTCATTGTTATCACTTCCCTCAGTAACCACACTAGAAACAAAATCTTTTTTATAATCCGTTACTGTTGTTTTTTTAGACATAAGAAAAAACTATTTTTTCCATTGTGATCTAGCTTTACGTTTAGATTTGTTAGATAACTCTCCGTAATGAAAAAGTTTCACACTACTTTGACTGTGTTTCATTCCAGAATGTAATGTGCCATCTGACATTTTATGTGTTCCACCTTTGTGAAGAGTTCCGTCTTTTTTGTAATGATTAACGCCTTTCATTTTATTCCTCCAAAAAAAGGGAGGCCGAAGCCCCCCCTAATTATATTAAGATACGTTTAAGTCAGCGACTATACCATGAGCAGCTTCGTTGCTCATTTCTAATCCGTACTCAGCAAGTACCATTTTAGTTTCAGCATCACCAATTTTAGCAATATCCTGAACTTCAAAATCTCTTAAGAAAGAAACTTTTGCATATTCTGGATCTACTAATAGTAATGATCTTTCTCTACTAAAGTTTGATGGAACGATTTTTAAATCGCCAAAATCAGACGAGTAGATAGAAACAGATGCCTCTACTGTGTTTGCATCAACAAACTGTCTAGCTTGTGATCTACCTGTGAAACCAGAAATAACTTGTTTATTAACTGGGCCACAAATAGCCATTGATGGTTCACCACCATTGGAGAAGCAAGACTGAAGAACACTCTTAAGAAGAGTCTCTGTAAGGTCTCTTTGTGTTCCGTCTGTTGGGGCTGCACCAGCACCAGAACCAGAACCGCCTGATCCTCTGCTTACATTAGATGTAATCCAAGACTCAAAACCACCAGTTACTCTAGCTGTAGAAGCATTACCAGTTGTTTTAGCACCTTTTTGACAAAGTGCAGTTTCCATATCTCTCTTTAATGCTTTTGACATTATAGAAAGCTGGTGAGCCATTTCAGACTTTTTACCTGCTGGATCTGAAGATTCTTGTGAACCTGATACAGTTGCATCTCTTGAAGAGATTTGACATACGTTTGAAACTCTTGTTGTTGCTGTAGCAGCACTTCTTGAGAGTTCAAAACCTTCGAGTTGGCCAGCACCACTTGCTGTTGGAAGTGTTTCTGTTTGCCAATCGAATACTACATTTTTTACGTTATTTTTTCCGATTGCGGACATAAACGGTGTAGTGCCTGGAGATATGTTATAGATAACATTGCTTAAAGCCTGTCTGTCAGCAGTAGCCGTATATGTATCGAAAGCGTTAGTTACTTTTGCCATTTTTACTCCTTATAAATAAATGGGTTAAATTAAATTTTCAAAAACTTTAGCTGCATCTGAAAGTTTTCCAGTTTTAGCCAGTTTTTGTTTTGCTTTTTTCAAAGGAGTTGCTGTTTTAGGCACATTAGCACTACCAGGTTTACCCACTCTAGCTGGAGCCTTTTCAACTGGTTTTTTCTTTATAGCTTTTCCTGTTTGATGATGTAACCATGCCCCTCTTAAACCAAGCAAAGCTCTGTAATCATAGACTTGGCTAATTTCTTCATTTGTATAACCAAGCACATCTACTGCAAACTTTGCAATGCTTTGTTTCTCTTTAAGAGCAACATCTTCATTCTTCCATTCAGGAACAACCTCAAGAAGTTTTTTATTTCCTTCTTCAACAGCTTTTTTAATTTGCTCTTGATGTTTTTGGAATTGTTCTTGATGTAACCTTTGTTGTTCACCCTGAACAGCCTTAAACTTCTCTTTTTTTTCATTCCATAAATCTTTTTCCCTTACATAAGCAATAGGATCTGACTCATAGAGTGATTTCCAATCTGGCTCATTAGCAAGTTCACCTTCAAGTGACTTTTGCATCTTAGGCAGCAATTCTTTGTAAATCGCATCCTTTTTCGCTAACTCTGCTTGCTGTGTTTCAAAGTCTTTTCTTTGACTTGACAGTTCTTGAGTTTTACGAGTGTAGTCTTGCTGACGAGAATAACCTTGTTGGAGTTCGTCTAACGTGACCTGTTGTTCTACACCATCAATTTTAACAGTGTAAAGTTTAGGTTGTTCTTCTTCCTCTAACGCTTCTTGTTCGTCTTTTTCTACTTCAACTTCTTCTGATTCTTCAATTTCTTCTTCAGTTTCATCTTCTGCTATGGCTTCAGACAATTCTTCAGTTTCTTCTTCTTCAGCTTCTTCTACTACTTCTTCAACAACCTCTTCAATTTGATCTTCTTGTTGCTCGTCTGCTTCTTCCGCAGGAGTCATTAAAACTTCAAATTGGTCAGCCGTTTTCTGTAATTCAGTTTTAAATCCAGTGGATTCTACCTTGCTGGTTTTACTCATAGTTAATTCCTATAAAGTTATTATTAGTCGTATTTTAAAGAATTTTTTTTTAAATAAATATAATTTACTTAAATTTATCTAATTGATTTTTCGTGATCTTACCTTTTTCTACCATTATACGTAAATGCTTTTCAACATTATTTAAACTTTTAATGGCCATAAATATTTTTTCTCTCATATTGGTGTCTTGGTCAGAAGAACCTTCCCACACTCTTAAGTATTCTTCTTTTAAAGATGTAAATGCTTTTTTAAAAACATCACTGTTTAAAATTGTTTCTGCTTCTCTCGCATGAAGCAAATCTTGTTTTTTTTCTGACATTAAATAGGGTCGTAAGTCATTCTATTTCTAAAACCAAAATCATCCATTAATCTTGGATTTCTTCCACTCATTTGAGCTAAGTCTCTTTCTGGTGAAACTACTTGTGGCATACCAGGATTTACTTGTGGTGTTGGTAATGTTGGGCTTTGCGGAGCAATGCTTCCAAATATATTATATCCACCAGGCATATTTGGTGAATAACTAATACCTGGCGCAAATACATTTGACATACTTTGATTACCCATTCCTGCTTGGTTAGCTGATGGATTAGCAAAGAGACCTCCAAGTTGGTTTAGTGCATCACTTGAATTAATTAAAGGGTTGTATGAAAACGGGTTTAAAAAATTATTATTAAAATTAAACCCTGATTTAGCACTAATTGGTGTATCTCCGCCAGGTTGTGTGTATTCAGGTATTGGTAAACCTAAATTAAAATTGTTTGGTATAAAGTTAATCATATTAATTTTGTATAAGTTTATCTATTTTACCATCAAGTTTGTCTAAATAGTCAAATATTCTTTCTAGGTCTTCTGCCAGATCATCTTTAGTTACATAATTTTTAGCCATTTCTTCTCTTGTTTTATTTACAAGTATATCAACTCTTTTTAATTCATTTGCATTTTGTCTTAATGAATAAACTAAAGGCCCATAAACTAAAGTTAATAATACATTCCAAAATATTATAGACGTAACATCCATTTTATTTAATAACTCCAAATGTAAGGTCTTGTTTTTTCTTCAGAATGTTCTTTGCTATCCAAATGTATAAATCTTTCATTTCCTTTTTGCTTAACTCCTATTCCTGTAAAGCCGTGTTTATGTGCACAACTAACCAACTTATAAGCCTGTGATCCACTTACTAATATGTCGGCAGCTATACCTTCGGTATGAGTGCCAGGTTTAGATTTAGTTTTTTCTACAGGATGGTCTTTGCACCTATATCCACTTGTTATTATAAACGGAAATTTACATTCATCACGTAAAGACTGTAATTTATCTATAAAAGCATAAGAAATTTTATTCTTACCGCAATGTTTACATTCAAACTCTTCTGCGGCAAAATTTTCCCAAATCATTTTGTTATACCTTTACTTTTCTCATAAGTTCTCATTCCTCCTAAACCCAACATACCTAAAAGAACTGTCATTAATGAGTTCATGTCAAACTGCGGAAGATCGTATGAAAGGCCTGCAATAGATAACGAAAAAACGGCAATCGGCTGAAGAATGAAGTGGTACGCCATAGCAAAAGATAAACACCATCCAAGAAAAGGTCTCCATCCCGCAACGAAAATACTGCGGTGGCCAGCTTCAATCTTGTTAATCTCCACTTGAGCCATATTAGCTTTATGAAGTTCTGTTTTAAGTTCATGCTCTAACTTTTCTTTTAAGTCCTTATCTACAATAAATTTGTCCAGTATCGAAGACACTGGACTAATTAGTTTTTCAATGATGTTACTCATAGAATTATTTTTTAAATTTTAGCGCTAGTAAATTTAGAAATTTATAGAATTTTTCTAGCCACTCATTATCCTTCGGTGAAGGGGTTATTGCTGCTACTATAGAAGCAATACCGATTATTATAGCTATGCTTCCACATAGATAAAATAAAAAATCAAATATATTAGACATAATTTCTCCTTATTAATATTTTTTCTTTTTGCTTTTTTTTGCTTTTTTTGGTCTTCCAACCATTTTACCGTAGGTTCCTTTTCCTCTTGGCATATTTACCTCCTTTTTTTCCAACCTCTCTTCATTGCAGCATACGCTTTTTTAGAGATTGTTGATTTACTTTTAGGTCTGCTTGTACCAGCTTTTTTTCTTTTATTAATATTTCTAACTAATGACATTTTATCTCCTTACCATTTTTTGCAAGACCAATATCTTGCTGTTAGTTTACTTGGGGGGTTAGTGTCGCATTTATGTCTTGCTCTAAAACTTTTTCTTCTTGCAGGTTGATTCTTTTTAATTTTCATATTTGGATCTCCAAAACGTATTAACTTTATTTTATCTTTTACTTTTGCAGCTACAGCAAATTTTTTACTTTTTCCTGGCGTTCTTTTAGGTTTATTATAACCACTAAATTTTTCGCCTCTATATATTATACTCATTAGTGAATTGATATTTCCTTTAGTGTAACAATCTCAGCTTCATCTGAAAGAAGAAAACCAAAAAGTATCATCATTTTAAGTTCTGCCTCTTCTTCATTTTTTGCCGTAATGTGTTCTCCTGTATAAAGTTGATCTCCGTCTGCTATTTCAATGAAATAACTTTTATTGGTTTCCACTACCATTTTTAAAAAGCCCTTGTGCATTAGTCTTAGCGACTTGCCTTATTACTTCACGATCACGCTCCATTAAGGCTTTTATTTCGGCCTGATTTACTTGAGCGCCATATTTAGCTTGCAGTTCAGCAGACTTAATAACCATATCTGCTTCAGCTTCATCTCTCTTACGATCATCTTCCATTAATATTTTCATACGATCTGTTTCAGAATCTATCATTGCTTTTTGTGCTTGAACTTGTGCTTTTTGTATCTCTGCTTGAGCTAACAATTCAGCAGGATCAGGTTTTTGTTGTTCAGGTTGTTGCGGTGGCATTGGCTGAACAGTAGAGTTAATAAATGAATCAACATCTTTAAATCCTGATATTTCAATAACTTTACTTAAAGTATTGGCATATTGTTGTAATGATACTAAAGGATTATTTGGCCCCATAGTTTGTAAAATTTGTTCTTGTTTATTTGATAAGCCAAGCAAGAATTGTGCTTTTTCTTCATCACTTGATGGAGAAAGAGCTATATTGATTGATATATCTTTATCAGCATCCCAAAAACGAGGATCTATTGGCACAAACATATTGTTCAACCTAACCATTTCTTGTTGCTCTTGATGTTTGATAACTAAACGATAAACCAATTTGAATAGTGCTTTCATTCCATTTTCAGCAAAATGTCGGCAAATAAGTTCTATTCTTCCTTGTGCGCCAGACATTGTAGCTGCGACAGCAGCTTTAGTTGATGATTGTAATGCATCAGCATTAAGACCTGCGCTTGCCTTAGAAACTCCTGTTCTATTTTCTTTTGATTCATCTAAATAACCTAAAACTGGAAATGCTTCTTTACCAACAAAAGGAACTGCAAATGGTTGTACCATTCCAGGCGCTCTCATTCTAATTGGTTGTCCTATGTCGGTGTTTAAAACATCATCAACATTAACTTGACCTTCAACAATTCCCATTCTTGGGAAGATGGCGTGGCCTAGACTATCGAGTGTATCTCTCATAATTTGAGATTTAGCTCTTTGAATTGGCATTAAGTAATCTGCTGGACAACTACCAATGGAGGTGTGAGGTTCGGGATCAGGAGAAAAAAGAACTATAGGCAAATCATCCCAAGGGGAGACATGCACTACATCTACACCGTTTCCAGCAGTACAAACCCTAATTCGCTCGTCTATACCATCACCATCTAAATCATAATTTAAGTAATGCTCAACATATAAAACATTTTTGCTATTTGGATCTGGATTATCAAATTCATCATCTGAATATTGATTTCTTGATCTTTCCTCTTCGTAAGACTCAGCATCAAGCATATTGCCTGACCCTGCATACTGTTGCATTTCTTCTTGGTCGTAACCCATAGCAACTAATTCACTTACAGTTTTGATCATGCGGTGAGCTACGTAACCAGAACTTTCTATGTCTCTAGCATTTCTTGCTATTAAAACTTCTTCAGGTGGAACTGATTCAATGACTACTTGATTTTTTCTTTTAATTCTTCTTATTTTTAAATCATAACTAACAGGAAATTCTTGTTCTATTTGTTCACCTGAAACTTCATCAATAACAACTCTCATTTCAGACTCTATTTTTTCTTCAACTATTTCTACATCTTTATCTAGTAATAGTGCATTTCTTGACTGTTCATCTAAACCTGTGTATTCGTGATTACTAACTTCAACACTATCATCCCAATAGGCTTTAACAAAACCTGTTTTCCTAACAAGAGCATCTTTAAATGCATCATAAAAAACTTTAAACCCATTATTTTTTTGTTGAATAATGTAATTGATATAATTGGTTTGCTGTTCGGCTATCGGAATGTCTTCTGGATTAGTTGGCACAAACTCAACTGCTTTCTTTGTACCAAAGAATGTTCTCATAACAGAAGGCAACATAAATAATACAGTGTCTCTAACATCAGTAGAAACGAACTCTGATTGCATATCGCTTGAACCTTCTGGTTCATTGCCAAGATAATAGTCTGTAGCTTCAGACCTTTCTCTGCCTACAGCATCTATATAGTCTTTAGCATCATCAAATTCGGATTTTAAAACGCTTTGTAAATCTTCTATATTTACATTTTTACTTTCTGGGTCTTTCTTTTTCATAAAATTATCCTACTCGAAATATTTTTGATTTGAGCGGTCTTTTGAAATTATAACCCATAAAAGACGAATTTCCTGAAAAAGTTGCAGCAGAACTTGCCATTGTTAATGCGAGAGCATCTGCTTTGTCTGGAGACTTTAATCCTCTTTTTTTCATTTGTTCTTTACTTTCAATTTTTATTTTTCCTGTTGAGTTATAAGAATAGCTTGGAGCAACTAGCTCTGCTATCAATTCATCATCATTAGGTAGTCGGCAATTACGTTGTCCTAACCACTCTTTGATATGGAACCATAATTCAGCACGTAAATTTAAAAATTTCTTTTTACTTGCTGGAGATTCAGAAACATTTATCCCCCTGGCAGGAAGGTTAAGCTCTGAAAGTCTGTCCACTACCCCAGATCCAAGACCTATTGAGTCAATTAGGATTTCTTGTGGCGTTTCTAAAGCTGTACAATTCTCATATTCATTATGAATCGCACCACATAATTGCATTAAATCCATTGATTTAAAAGTTTTAATTTCAGTAACAGTATTGCCTTGTCTTTTACATAAAGCAGTAGAGTCACCTCCGAACCTAGCGACATCTAAACCCCACACTATAGGATCGGAGGCGGTAATATTAACATCACGATCAACAGCAGCACGTGCTAATTCTATTGGAATTACTGCATCATCATCAGCTCGTGGAAACTCGCCTAAGACTTCTACACGTGCAACGGTTGAATCTTCTCCATATTGCTCAAGCATACGATTAAATAATTCAGTATCGGTATTTTCTACACTTCGAGAATCAATTTGTTCAGTATGCCAATATTTTTTATTGCTATGGAAGCTATCATAAAACGGGCCAGTGTTCCTTCTGGGATTAGAGAATGAGCACCAAAATCTATTTTCTGTAGGTTCAGAGAAAAAACCCTCTGATACAGAATAGATTGGCGAAGGTATTCCACTGGCCTCGTCCATAATTAATAAAACTCCGTAGTTACTATGTACTCCTGCAAAAGCATCAGGATTTTCTTCTGACCATAATTGGGCTTGAGCGTAGTAATAACCTGTATCAATTTGCAAATCTCGTATTAACGCTTCTTCATACCAAGCTGCGGGCTTGATGGTGGTTGCTGTTTTGTTGAACCAATGCGAGTTGATAGCGAGTGTTAGCCATTTACCGAGTTCCGCCCAGGTACGGGATCTAAGCTGTTGTTCTGTGTTGGCGGTGACTATGATGGTTGAACCCATGCGGGTAGAAAGCATCCACAATATTAACCATGCTACTAAAGCTGACTTGCCGATACCCCTGCCCGAAGCAACAGCAAGTCTAAACATTTCTGGTATATCTTTGTTTTGGTTTCTTTGTATATGCCTTCCTATTTCTAATAAAATTTTTTCTTGCCACTTTCTAGGGCCTGTAAATTCTTCAAGGGGGGTGTCTTTCTGACCCCAAGGGAAGATAAAATTAACAAAGTTTAGTGGACTATCTTTTACGGCAGGAGACCAGATGTCGGTCATTAACTCTTGTTCTTGTTTAGCCGAGTATTTCATTCTCTATTTTTAAAATATAAGCGTGTGTAATAACGCCTTATAATTGCAGCTAATGTTAATACCACTAACTGTACTAAACTAATTGTAAGGGCGTTTGTTGTAAAAACCAAACAAATAGCAATGCTAGCCCAAGATAAAGGAAAGTTAAAAGCCGCACCTAATGCAGTATCAGCTATTGATTCTTTCATTGCTTCTTTGTCAATTTTCACATTAAAAAAAATAAAAAAAAATTATCGAAATACTATTATATATATACACGTACACATAGGATTGACGGGGGGGTGTATAGAGATTTATGAATGAGAGAGAAAATCACACCCTCACCCGTCAAAACCTATTAATATATAAACGTAATTATTTACTCCTTAATTTCTTGTGTTTCTTTTGGATCAATTCCTTTTTTAGAAATTGCCTCTTTATTGTTTACCTTTTTAAT
>TARA_R100000773_G_scaffold28715_1_pt1 | contig 11894 bp, 19 predicted proteins | sample TARA_R100000773 | Tara Oceans TARA_R100000773 (sample SAMEA2623365) | marine metagenome | biome: marine biome (ENVO:00000447); feature: surface water layer (ENVO:00002042); material: "saline water (ENVO:00002010), including plankton (ENVO:xxxxxxxx)" | depth 5 m | reverse complement strand
CATATTGATGGAGTTAAATCAGCTTGGTCAATAGGGTGTTTGAAAGATATGAGTGCTAATGCCAATCAATGGTTAGGGAATAGGCAACATAATTGGCAACACGCTTTTGCAATAGTGGACTTTTATCACTCAGGATTCTTTACAGTTCATTTAGTGCAGATAGTCAATGGTAAAACCTCTTTGTGGGGAGAATTAATTAAGGGTTGACACATTATATTTTACTGTGTTAAATTAAAAGGAGAGATATGAAAATATTTGACAAAAAACCAACTACACCAGAAATTACTCAAGGCAAGTTTAGGGTAGAGTTTCCAGATAGCATGACTACTGAAAAGATAGAGGAAATTCGCACAATGGTTGTTAAACTTCTTGAGATGAATAATTGCAAGGTTGTTCCAGTTGATTAAGCAAGATTTATATATGGCTACTATATCATGGGATGGTTATGTTGATGAAGATGGTAAATACCATGAAGATACAGAAGGAGAACAGATGATAGCTAGACATAGTATAGATGATCTACTTGAGGGGATAGAGGAATATATGGACAAGTTCAAAGCACGAAATCCTTATTTGGAATGTGCTTCTATTGAAACCTATGAAGATGAGAAAGTTGCTAAGTGGAGAAAAATAACCGAATCAGTAAAAACCATATTAAAAGCAAAGGAAAAAAATGGAAAATAAAGACTCGTTTAAATTATCAAAAGATACAGATAACATTGTACAGTTGTTGTATGATGAACCAAAGCAAGGCAAGAACGCTTATGGGGATTGGTTTCTGTATGGCGTAACTAAAGATGGTCAAGAGACTAGCTTTTTTGCTACTGCCAACCTACATAAAAAGTTAAGCACTTATGGTAGAGGGGCAACAGTTAATATTAGAAAGGATGAATATGCTCCAAATAAGTTTGCATGGAATGTTATTCCTCAAGGAGATACTCAGCCTAAACCTCAAACAAGTTCTGTAGGAATGTCACAAGATGCTAGGACTCACGACATTCACAGGCAAGTCTGTTTGAAACTCGCTGTTTCTAAGATGGATACTGCTAATAAAGCGTTCACATCTGGAGAACTTGTTGTTATTGAGGCAAATATGATGGCTTTATTAAATATACTGGAAGGTAAGTCGGTGTCTGAATCCACAGAGGATGATTCACCCTTTTAATCCTCTGTGAAGAAAGCATTATCAAAGAAATTAGACAAGTTATGGTCAGACAAAGTAAAAGAATATGGAATGTGCGAATACTGCCACAAAACAAAGAATCTGAATGCTCATCACTTTTACTCACGCTCTATACGCTCTGTCCGTTGGGATATTGATAATGGTTTTTGTCTCTGTGTCGGATGCCATGTATTCTCCTCAAGTTTCTCTGCTCATAAAACCCCAGCCGAATTTGTCGAGTGGGCAGTTGAAAAGCGTGGCATCCGATGGTATAAAACCGTTAAAGAAAGAAAAAATACAGTAGTAAAACTTACAGATGACGATTATGAGGAGATCGCATTGAAACTTAAACAAACAACATTTGACTTTTAATTACTAAAGGAGATAGTATGAAAGACTTAGATAAGATAGCAAATAAAATTACAAACATTTGGAGTTATACAGATATGGAAATATCAGACTTTTCAACATCTGGACTAAGAAAGCACCTAGAGGCAATTAGCGATATTGTAAATGATGTCTTATGCGACATTGAAGAATTAAAACCTTGCTCTGTATGTAACTATGAAATTTGTGAGCCATGCTTAGAAGATATGGCAGAGGAGCTAGGTTAGATTTGCCTTACAAATTTGAATCTTTTTTGTCTGATTATTGCATTAAGCATAGGAAAAAAAATTCAGAACATCGCAACACTTGTTGGGTGGAAAAAGAGATGATATTTAAAATGGTTGGCTACCAGTAAGGCAAAAAATTTGTTAAATTTTAACAAAATAGGAGATAAAAATGGTAATACATTACTTAACTGAAATACTACAAACACAAGCATTTGATGTTTTAATGTCTAATTTTTTTTGGGTTGTGCTATGGGGTTTAATGACTTGGAGGCTTCATAGAATAGAGGAGAAATTATGATAGATGCAATTCATCACTTCATTACTCATTTTATTTGTTGTTATTACCCTAAAATAATTATGTTTTCTAGTTTAGGTGTACTAGCTACTGCTGGATTTTACAAACAGCAAATAATATGTTTTATAAAAAAAGGAGATAAGAAATGATTATGTTTAATATTGCTGAATGGATTGCTAACGTACTGATACTTGGTTTAGGTGTTTTCTTTTGGGTTGTTGCTATTGGATTAGCATTTATGATTATAGATGGTTTTATAGAGAGGATGAGATATGAAAGTTCCTGATTTTATTAAATGGGCAGAGTCTATGCAGAAAGAAGAAAATAGACTTATGCTTGTTAAAGGTGAAGAATATACTGTGTCTGATGAAGATAAGTTTAAAAATTTTAAAAGCATTGGAGACAGAATGGAAATGAGAGCAGAACAAGTGGCTCTTATTTACTTATTAAAGCACATGGACTCAATAAGAAACTATGTTATAAATGGTAAAGAAATATCAGAAGAACCGATTATGGGTAGAATACAGGATGCACGAAATTATTTATTATTACTAGGTGGGATAATTGAAGAAAGAAAAAACGAAAGGTTTCACAAGCAAGTTACCGAAGCCTTTGATGGAAAAAAACCGAAAGTATGATTCAATTCAATGGGTCATTGATGCTCTTGACAATCCTGTTGTAGAAACAAGATTTAGAGAAAATCATAAAACAGATGAAATTAGAGCCGATGAAGATTTATGGTGGTGTCCAGAGTGTCAAAAAAAATGGAACATCTTTGAAGGCGAAGTATGGAGTTCAGAAGATATAAAACTATGGGATGCTAAAGTATGTCCAAACTGCGATTTCCATGTAAAATAAAAAACGGAAAGATGTCTTTGCTTAATAGGGCAGAGTTTGATAACGCTATTTCTAAATTACAAGGCGAGTATTATATTGAACTAAAAGAAACAGGCGTACGCTCTGCCCAGCAAAATAATTATTATTGGAAGATTGTAGGGATACTGGGAGATGAACTGGGTTATACTGAACAAGAAATGCACGCTACTATAAAAAATCATTTCAATGTAGAAAGCACAAAAACATTATCAACAAGAGAATTTTCTCGCTTTATAGAAAGACTTATCAGGTGGTCTGCTGTTGACTTAAACATTATTATACCTGATCCTAAAACTCTTCTTTAATTACCAAGTTTCTATCAAATCTAAACTGGTGTTGTATATTTTATGAGCAACTTGCTCAGTAAAAAAAGTATCTTGTCCTACCCTAAACAAACCATAGTCACCTACTTCAGAAGAAGTGCTATCTATTGAAAACAAAAAAGGAGTATGTTGCCCAACTACTTTATTAAAAAAAGAATTGTGTATATTAGTTGAATCAAACCACTTTCCATAAGTACCTTCAAAAGAACCAGCAGATTCAGCAAAAACATCTGTATCTGTTAAGTAGCTAAAATTCATTGAATGTCTCATCCTACCATGTCTTTTATTAAATCCATAAGTTTGTTGATTACTTGTTGTTGATAATGCCCACGGAGTGGTATGATTCCAATCAGGTTGACCTAAATTAGTAGCATTAGCAAATTCTCCACCACCTATTGATCTTTGAAGTGATACATTATCATATATAATATCTGTGTTTATACCTAAGTCTGGAGAGTTTGGAAAATCAAAATACTCACCAAATAAAATACCACCTATAATTAAATCTTCATCAAAATTTTGACTACTAGATGATCTTTCACTAAATGTAATTCTCATATATCTATTATCTGAAGTTGCTGTATTCCAAGTAATTAATGTCCATCCATTATTTGAAGGATGTATATGAGTGGTTTGATCATCTACGTTTTGTTCTGCATTAATAATTTTATCATGCAAGCCAGATGTTGTAACAATTGTAGCACTAGCAAAGTTTACATCATCATCTACTTTGACATTAAATGATACATCTGCATCGTGCATATTGTGATTTAAAATTGCTAAAAAACTAGTTTCAGCAAGACTATCGCTTCCAAAGCCAGTATCAATGTTTAAATAAAATCTTTTGGTATCATGTGCAATTTGTGCAAAAGTATGTGGTTTTAAGTCAAACATATTAGCTTTAATTCCAGCATCCAAAGTAACTGCTGTGCTTCCATCGTCTTGAATAAGGGCGTAGTTGTCTAATGTTCTCCATCCTGTAGTTAATAAATACGATAAGAGATCAACATACGCTCTTGGTGTTTTAAATCTATTATAACTCATTTCTATCCCTTTTTATCCAACTTGTATTACTGTTATGTCAGCACCATTAATCATTTTAGATATAGATGTAATCATCCAATACCCAGACATAGCTGATCCAAATATTTTTATATTAGCATCCCAATTCGCAAAATCTATTATGTCTCCTATCTCTAAGGCATTGTATTTAGGTGTAACAGCTCTAAAAGATATTAAATTTTTTCTATCTTTAAATATTTCTAAATATGTATTATTAATTGCAGTAGCAGTTGTTTCATCTATTACATCTAAGTCAATTTCCATTTCTAGTGATTGATTATTTCCATTTACTGACGTTCCTTGTGATGTGGCGTTTGAAGCATTTACAGACTCTTCAAACTGATCTCTGCCATAATTTTGACTGTAGTGAGATGTTATTTTATTCCTAACGGAGTTTAGTTTTGTTTTATAAATATTGTTTAACTGTATGTCATAAAAATCAATAGTCTTATCAGAAGAACTATAATCATCAGACCTTCTTAAAGTTTTAATTTTAACCTTACCATCTCCACTAATAAAAACCCAAGAAAAACATTGCCTAGTTAGTCTATTTATTAAATCTCTTGAGTCAATAAATTTATATTGTGAAAATGCAAATTTAACATCTCCAACAGCATCATTTAATATATCTCCTAAATGACCATTTGTGCTATTTCCAGATTGATCAAATAAAGCATAATCTATATTAGATGATGTCAATGCTAATTCAGTTCTTAATATATCTTCAATTATATATATTGGATTTTCAAGTAAATTTCCTTCGTTATATCCGTTATTCCTTGAATCAGCATCTATCCAAGACATATATTCTCTACCAGCTCCAGAAAAATAAACATAGTCTATTTCTGCTGGTGTTCTTAGTGTTTTAGTTCTTGTTGCTATTACTGTTTCTTCTACGTTATCACTTTGTTCAAATTGAGTAGATACAGAATATCCAACTATTTTTTCATGTTCTTCTTGAATTGTTTTAGAAAATATCTGACTAGGTCTAAACTCTAGCATTAAAAACATATCTTGTAATCTATATGACATACTATTATCTCCATTAGAAGTACCAATAGTATTTCTCATGGTAATTGTAGTTGAATCAATAGAAGCAGAACTAAGCTCGTCATCAGAGTATTTACTTGTTAAATTAGCAATGTGTATTCCATCTGTTGTGATAGCTGGACTAAAACTTGTTCCACCTACAAGAGATACAGAAACTCCACTAGCATCTTGAGAAGAAAACGTACTTGTCTTAGTAACAAGAAATATATCATTATTATCGTACAGTTCTCCAAGTTTAGGAACTGTAGGAACATTGAATGTTAGATTTCTTGTTGCTGTTCCACCTTCAGCATCTTCTAATAATGTTCCTGTATTAAAAGTAGCATAACTAGCTGTATTATCGTCTACTGCAAATGCTATGCTAGTATAGTCTGTACTAGATGTAAACGAATTTTCTAAAGGTAATCTATAGTAATAGTTTGTTCCTTTAACTTTTATAATATTGTGAGATGTTGAGCTAGGATTTGTAGTAACGCTAACATTACTATCAACTGCTGAAAGAAACTCTCCTGATTTATTAATGTAAACATTAGTATCTCTTAAAGTATGTAGCTTTACACTACTTCCCTGATCTGTGTCTGGCAATGCTTCTAATTGACCAGAGGCATTGCATCTATTAATAATAATAGCTGGAAACCTACCATCAGCAAAAAATTGTTTATAGTAATTATCAGATGTAGTTCTGTCAAAACTACCATAGGGTATGGGTATTGGTTTACCAATATTTTTTTTAGGAGCAGAAGAATAAGTAGTTGTGTCTACAACAGATTTAGGAATTTTTTTATGATATAAGCTGTTTTTATCCAACAACAACAATTCTAATGAGTCTACGCTATATTTAATATCGCCTGATATAATACCAGTACCTATCATTCTTGTAGATGTATCAAAAGTGCTAGTTTGATTAGTGTTAAGAAATAATTCCCACTTACGATTGCTAAAATTATTACTTGCAAATAAATCAGAAAACCTAGTATTATTAATAGATTCTTTGGTGTTAATAAGTCTAATGCTAATACTACTTGTGCTAGTCTGAAAATTAAAAAAATCTAATGACTGTGTATAGTTTCCCCAAGAAGATACTATTCCATAATAAACATCAGAACCATCATTCCTGTGTATATCCGACACTCCTATGAAATTAGATTCATCATTATAATATAACTTTAATACCCAAAAAGCAGTAGTATTACTTATTTGTAAAGAATTGTTAAGGTCGCTATCAAAACTAAGCATTTATTTTATTTCCTAATGATGTTGCTTTATTTAGTGCTGGTATAAGAGTGTTGTTAACATAGCTATCATCAACTACGCCACCTTGAATTGTAACATTTACAACATTGCTAGTATTTGTTTCTCCGTTGTTTAGCTTTGCTAGGCTATCTACACCCACTTGATCTACAATTTCTTTTCTAATAATAAATTCACCAGCTTGAGCCATTATAGGTACATTATCTTGACCTTGCACTTGACCCCCTGTAGCAAATTTTTGTATTCTATCATCTTGAATTAAACCACCAGTATGCCCTACTAAAAATTTTAAAAACCCACCAGTAGCTCCAGCTAACGCAGTAGGTGCAAAAAATGTACTTAATAATGCATATACACCAGCTTTAGCAATTAACTGAGTAGCTATTGCTTTTAGGCTATTTACAACAGCATCACCCATGTTTTGCCCATTTATCATAGCACTTGCCATAGCATCGCTAAGATTTGTCATATTTTGAACAGCAAATTTTTGCTGTGTATCTAGGACACTCATTACATCAACTTGTAAATTTGTACTTGATATATTTGCTTCTACTGCTTGAGTTAATAATAACTCTTGTGAATATAAATCTTTAGTTGCTTGCCTTAAGGCTCGCATTTGTTCTAAGGCTTCTTGATTCCTTTTATTTCTTTGCTCTGCAAGAAATTGTGTGAAATCTCTCATTTGGTTTAAAGCATCTTGATTTCTTTTATTCCTTTCTTCGCTAGATGCTTGTGTAAATTCTTTCATTTGATCTAAAGCATCTTGATTCCTTTTATTTCTTTCTTCGCTAGAGCCTTTTGTAAAGGCTCTCATTTCATCTAAGGCTTCTTGATTTCTTTTAGTTTGTTGTATTGCAAAAAATTTATTTAAATTCTCTCTTATTTTTTGATTTTCTGATTTTTTCTTTTCTTCTTCTTCTATTGCCCTTATTTGTTCAGCTTGTTTTTTTCTAATTGCTTCTAAACGTTTTTGTTTTTCTACTTCCTGTAAATATGCTTTTTGAGTTCTTCTTAGCTCATTAATAGCAACCTGTAAAGCAAGATAATCTTTGCTAAACATCTTTGTTGAGCTTCTTAGCTCTAGCAATTGATCTAATACTGATGCAGAAGTATCAAGTTGAATCCCTAAACTTTTTGAATACTTTTCTATTGTTTCATCTGCTTTATCTTGAGCTTCTGCGTATTCTAAATTTACAGTCTTAGTATGATTTAGTATTTGTAATAACTGAGTCATAGTAGAAAAAAGACTTGTTGCATTGCCAGCTATATCATCAAAAACAGGAGCTAAAGTCTTACCTAGTTCAGTAGCAAGATCGGCTGAAGATGCTGATAATTGATCAAATGTATCCCTAGTATTTAATGTCTCATCTCCAAGCGTTTTTACTTTTTGCCTTGCTGATGCCATCGTTTCATCAAGAAATGCCTGTTTTTTTTGAACATCAGTTAAAGCATCTACTGTAGTGTTGTTGGCTTGAGCATATCTTTCGTATGCTTCTTCTGCTTTAACGATTATACCAATATTGTCAAGCATTAACCTAGATTGCCTACCAATACCAGTAATCAATGATTCAACAGAACTAGCAGTATCTCTTCCTAATGCTCTACCTAACCTCTGTGCAATATCAAACATTTCAGCCATCTCATTAGAGTTTTTACTTACCCCAAGAATCATGGCATTATTAGCTTGCCTAAATAAGTCAAAAGAGGACATGGTGTTATCTGTAGCATCTCTTAATTTTTGTAAAGTAATAGAAGAATTTTCAGTTGCCCCAGCTAATGTATCAAAAGATGTTGCCATTGATTCAACTCTTGATGCTTCTCCAACCAATCTTCCTATTTGCCTTACACCTAAACCCAGAGCAAAATTAACTATTAAAAGTTTTGATCTTAATACAGCAAAAGTTCCACCTAATATTCTAGTTGATACATCTGCTTTTTTCTGTTCTTGATTATATTGCTTTAATTTAAGCCTTACTTTTTCTAAATCTACAGCACTTCCTTTTAATGCACTATTCCATAGTTTTGTAGATATTCCTATTGCTTTATAATCTAAATTTAAAGCCTCAAGTCTTACTTCAATGTTTTTAAGAGATTGGGCATTTTTTTCAGAATTAGTTTTTTGTAATTTTCCTTGTTTAACTAATTTTGCCTGAGTGTTAATTAAAGATTTTGTAGCACGATCTAATGTTTTGATTTGATCTAGTAAATCACCTTTGCCAATAAATTCTACTTCTACTCTATTTTTTGCCATTATTAAATGCCTTTGCTTTTTGTCTTTCTAATAAATTTGTCAAAAGAAAACTTTTTTCAATCCATTTACTAGGCTGATCTCCATAGCTTCCTTTGTATGGAGATATTTTAAACTGTTTTGAGTACATAAACCTCGCTATATCTTTCTGTGCATTTTTATTCATTACGAAGTTAGGACAAGCAAAAAAGGGCAGTTGAGCCATTACTGATTCAGCAATGTTAAAGTTACCACCCTCTTCATTGTGTTTTATAGTTTCTTCTTTAATTAACTCTATCACAGACCAAATATCTTTATCTGATGTAAACATACGAGTTTCATACTTTCCCTCGATTAAGATAGGAATTTGAGCCTTATAGGGGTATTTGTGATGCCTACACCCCTCACATCTTTTATTCAGTAAGAAGTTTGTTTCAAGAGTGAGGGATTCTATTCCCCCAAGCGTTGATGCTCTTGGATAGCTAAAGACAACTCATTTTTTTCATCTTCGGTTAAAGATTTAATAAAAGAGTCATCCGCCCCTTCTGCACCTTTTCTAATCCAAGCAGTTCTTGCTTTTGCTAGATTAGTAATTCCTACAATCTCATTTCCTTCATATCTCATTTGAGGTAAATCATTGCAGTAATCCATATCATCTACAGACATTTCTTTTAATTTAATTTCTTTTCCAGTAGATAACTTATGTTTACTCATTGTTTATTCCTTATGCGTTTTTAACGTAAAATGAAGTAGAACTATCACCTCTAGCTTTAATTCCAATACTGACACCAAGATAATCACCTTCATCCCAAGCTATCTCAGTAACTGTTCCATCAGTAATGCTAATTGCTTTACTTCCACTAGCTGGAGTTGCATTGTCAGCCATTTCAAATGCTGGTGAAGTCAATGTTTCAGATTGAACTCCATCTCCACTTCCTCTTAATTTTTCCCATAATCCAGCAACATTAGCATCGTATTTAACAACTGGATTAGCTGTTATTATCATTTCAGGTATTGATCGAATATAAGTCTGTGGTGCTCCATCTGTTCCATTTCCACCAAATCCACCAAATACAACAGGATTTTCTATAGACAATGATAGACTTTTTAGTAATACATCTGCATCTCCAATTTGAGTATGAACGCTGTAATCACTTAAAAAAATATAATTTGCACTATATGCCCCCATTGTTGCTCCAGATGTTGCATAAGTTGAACCGATAGCCATAGGGGTTCTTGACATAAAACTTGCTTCAAATTTCAACCTACCGCCATCTTCGTTTGGATCAGCAGTAATAGTTAAATTTGTTACCACACATCCAGCAATCTTAACACAATCATCGGTACTGCTACCAACTCCATTGTAGGCAAAAGTCAAAGTCTTGGTAAGAACAGATCCATCATTGTGTTCAAAAGTAAAGTTAGATGTTGATGTTCCATCTACTGTATAAGAATTACTGGACTCTGCCACACCTAAAACATTTGGCATAAGAATATCCATAAGCTCATCAGTAAGAAATCCACTTACACTTCCTTCTATTGTAGCACCTTTTCCATAGTGAAACATATCTGTAGTGGCTGTCATAATTCCTGAACTAGCACCACCTCTTCTCTCTACTTTAATATCATTAAAAGTTGGAAAAGTTACGCTATCTGTTTCTATCTGTGTAAAAGTACCAGCAAATGGTTGACCTACATTACTAGCATCTAAACCAACACCAACTGTTAATTCTTTTGAGGTAAAAAAACTTGCATTAATAGCCATTATTTATCTCCTTTTAATTTTGTTTCTTTATTTTTTATTAACTCAACATAATTACTTAAATCTTTTGGTAAAACATCAATTTCTAATTCTTTTTCATTATTTGTAAATGCCCATATTGCTCGTTTATGAGTACCACTGTTTCTAGGTATATCTGATACCTTAACATCTTTTTTTAATTTAACTTTCATAGTAATCCTTATTACTTTCCTATGTTATGTTCCCTGTGTAAGTTCCTCTCCATTCCCACCTAATTACATTCAACCCCTCAATCTCTTCCTCTTCTTCTGTCTTTTGATTAATTCGAGTTGTTTCAAATCTTCCATCGTAAAATGTATTACCTGAACCTTTGTAGTTATCGTGAAATAGAGCTTCTATATGTGAAACTTGTCTTAAAATATGCTCCCAAGTATCTTTTTTTAATACTTTTTCTTTGAAAGTATAAGACACATCCACAATATATTCTCTAGTTTCTGCTCTAGTAGCATCAATACGAAGTAAATCACTTCCTATTGGATTAAGACGTATAGACTGATTGCCCATATCCTTAAAATTTCCTGTATATACTGGGATACTACCAGCAAACTCTTCATTAAGAAAAGAGCGTATAGTATCCAAAATTTTTGTTTCCCAGATATTGGTAAATGTAATTGCCATTAGGTTCTGGTCATCCTAATTGAATATGGCATACCAGCATCATCTACTGATTCATTCTTGCCAAAAAATTCTATTTCCCATTTGTCATTCAATGTAGCTGTATCTGCTGTATCACCAGCAAATCTAACATAAACATCATTTGCTAGTGGCTGATATTGTCCATTAATTGTATCTGAATAGTCTGCTGTTTCTCCATTATTCATTCGCTCTGCACCTAAATTATCAGCATCTTTTTTCCAAACAGAGTACTTAGCTGTACCTAATGCACCAGCAGTAGTGATCTTTACTCCTACTCTATCGTAAACATCAAAGTAATGTCCTCTGGTATCTACAAGATTTACAGCACCACTTACAGAAACTTGCCTAATTACACCTTTACTTGAGTCACCTGATACTTGCCAAGATAACTTAGTACTACCATTATTGAGTGATAGGATGTTTCTCTCTGCTTCTTCAAACAAAGCATTTCCTATTTCAGATGTAGGATCGCTTGCCCTGATTAAAAAATAACAAGCAATGAGTGCAGTTGTTCTGACAATAGAATAATCGTAATTACCATCTTTATCTTTGAACTGTTTTCGGGGCAGTTTGCCATCTAACCTAGAATCAAGGTAT
>TARA_R100000773_G_scaffold23034_1_pt1 | contig 12220 bp, 12 predicted proteins | sample TARA_R100000773 | Tara Oceans TARA_R100000773 (sample SAMEA2623365) | marine metagenome | biome: marine biome (ENVO:00000447); feature: surface water layer (ENVO:00002042); material: "saline water (ENVO:00002010), including plankton (ENVO:xxxxxxxx)" | depth 5 m | reverse complement strand
ATATTTGGAGTCATTAATATGTCAATAATGACAGGCTTTGCCATATTAGTTGGTGAAGCCATAATAGGTTTTTACAAAAAAATTCATGCAATAAACTTTGGTGTTTATGGCGCTACTATGGTTGGTAAAACAACCTTAAGTCATCAATTAAGAACTAGAGGAGAAGTTCCTCAGATAAATGAAAGAACGGTGGGGTTGCATAGGGCTTCTAGAAAAACGATAAAATTAGACGGAGATTCGCATACAATAAAGAGTGCTGATATTGGAGGAGAAGCCATCTACTGGAAAGAATGGGTAAAAGATATGCAAACTCGTAGAGTAAAATATGTTATATTTATGGTAGACCATAGGCATTTAGATAATCCTTCTAATTTAGACCATCAAGTTGCTTGGAAATTTCTAGTAGATACTATTACTGCTAGTCGTTGGCCTACCGGAAGAAAGAAAAAAGATTCTGATTATCCAATGGCAGTTGCTATTTGGGCTAATAAATATGACATTTGGGGAGATAAATATAAAAGTGAAAAGCCGATAGATAAACATGAGATATTCGAGCCGTTCTCTTATGGTATGAGGCAACTTAATGATAAGGGAATACCTTGTTTCAAATATATTGTATCAGCAAAATCAGACCCCGAAATGGTGTATAAAGGAATAACTACTATGATAAAGGATTATTGAGGAATAAAAGATGTATCAAAACCAGCAAATATTAGCACAAACGAATAATATGAATTTAGGCCTATCGCCTATTAAACAGGCTAGAGCAAGTGGGGCAGTAACAGAATATCACTTTATGGCTATCAAACCTAAAAAGCAATTAGCAGAATTAACTGCTGTCCTAAAAGCAGAACCTAAGAAATTACTATTTCTAAGATATGGAAAGAAATTTAATCTTAAGGATAGATGTGTTGTATGTGGAATGCATCATATTTGGGAAGCAGGAGATTATCTTAGGCCACCTATTCCTCTAGATAAGGTAACAAAGGGTCGTCCATTAATGGGAACTTACTGCCCTAAACATGCTTCAATGTATATGCAATTAGAAATGCTACAACAGCAAATATTAGCAGATAAGCATGGCTTAGATTTTAAGGCATTTAAGCCTAAAATGCCTAAGATTTTAAAAAGCGGCCCAGTATCTAATCTAACAAAGGATGATATTGTAGCACTAACAGCAAACGGTTATTTAATAAAGCCACCAACTTTAGGAGATAACAGGTCAGCGACCAATGAAGCCGTAGAGATAATTGGAGAAATAAATATACTAACAGATAGATTGAATTATTTAATGATAAATAAAGAAGTTAAAGTTGATGATATTAAAAAAGTAAAAGAAGAAATTATTGAAGAAGTCGTGGAGGAATAGATATGGGAATACTAGGAACAAGTAATGGAACGGTTTTAGGGGCTGTTCAACAAGGTCAGCAAAACAACTTCAAGTCAATGAACAACTTACTTTCTCTACAAGATAATCATGTAGAAGAATTTTTCCAATATCATGGAGAAATGTTTTTGACGGCTTTAGAACAAATGATGGAAGATGTCATAGAAAGAGTAGTTAGCCAAATGCTATCAAAACTAAAACTTACTTCTAATGGTAGCAATATTATAGTGAATGCGGATTCTCTTAGAGAATATGAGAAAATTACTCAAGAAAATATAGACTTGGATATTCAAAAACTCCTTAATTCCGCTATCAACACAGAAGTAGTAAATCAAAGAAAATTAGCAAAGCAACAATACTTAGAGTCTCAAGGATTCAGTGGTGGAGGACAAATGGCTCAACCTACTGCTACTGCGGCAATAGCAGGATTAACTGGCAATATGCAACAATATAATCAAATGCAGGGTGCTATGAATAATGGTAGTGGATATCCTATTCCACCTAGCGGAACAGATGGATATGGTAGACCATATTGGATAGATGCTCAAGGACAAATGAGTTATGAACCACCACAAAGCGGTTTAGGTTTAGGTAGTGCAATACAGAAAGGTGCGGCTTGGGCTAAATGGTTAATGTGAGTTGGTTAAATGGTTGCTTTTGATTATGATGGAGTAACTAGAAGATTTCCTGCCGCATCAAATTTTATTAGTGAACAGATGGAAAAATACATTTTAGGAACTAGTAAAGACGAGGGTTTCGTTGAACTCATCGAGCAGTCAATAAATTTAATAGAGGCAAGAGATAATGACCCTAAACAATTAACAGAACAACTAAAAGGTGTTTTTAAAGAATTATTAGAGAGTCCTCTTACTTTATACTTAAAATCTAACAGACAAGCATATAGTAGTTTTGTCAAGAGACGGCCTGAAAAAAGAAAAGAAGAAGATGAAAAAATGCTGGCAGAGGCGAGTCTTAAAAACATAGAAGAAGATAATCCTGAGTTTGATGAAAAATTAGTTGCTCAGTTAAGTGGAACAGTGGTCAGCGATATTGCTAATGTAGGAGAACAAATTAGAAAGGATATTGTTGCGGTAATATCACAAGCAGATATGTCAGATGAAGAATTTGAGAGTGATTCTTTATCGTTAGGAATAGAGTCAGAAATAAGATTTAAAACTGCTAAAACTATAACAGGCGAAAACAAATTAAGTTTTTCAAAAAGCAACAATAGAGGGTTTAAGAATGCACACTCTGTTATGACTTTTCCAACAGATGACGGTATGGAGGAATTAATTGCAAAGGCACAAAACATAATTGTTAGATATACAGGTGCAGAAGTTACCTTCCTACCAAAGAGAGGAAAAATTCTAATTGATAGTGCAATAGATAAAGAGGGGATTAAAAACGCAATTAAATTTTCATCAATGAATAAATATATAGAAGAAGGTGAAATTAAAGATGGTCTACAGTTTGATTACAAATTCATAGATGAACTTAATTTAAAATTAGAACAGTGGTTCGATAGGACAATTGGTGACGAATATTTTAACACTATGGTTCAAGACGGAACGCTCTATCAATTAATGGTAGAGGCCTCATTTGTTAGAGAACAAAAGAAAACAAAAACACTAACACAGAGAGTAAAAGAAACACTACCGGATGATGATGCTAAAATAAAAGATAAATATAGTAAATTCACTGCCTTAAAGTATAGAATACCAAAAGCGTTTGCTATTAATCCAAACTTTGATGTTACTGCGGAAGAAGAATATCCATTGATACCTATGAAAGAATACAGAATACCCGATAGACTAAAGGGAGATAGTGAAGAAAATAAAAATGCTAGGCAAAAAATCTACAATAAATTAAAAGAAGAGAGACAAAAAATAACTGCTGAATATAATGAATTGAGAGCCGCTACAACTGAAATAGAAGTAGATGGAAATAAATATTTGTTGATTTTTAGTGACAATCCTGTTTACAAAAAGGCAGAAAAAGCATACGATAAGTTTGGGTTTGGTAACAATAAGATAAGAATGATAATTCATAGTTTCTTCGATGAAAAATTTGAAATGATAAAAAAGGAAGGAACTAGTAAATTCAAAGATAAGGCTCTGTTTGATTCAGATTTTCAAGGCCAAGAAAGACTAAAGTATGCATATATAGATAGAAGAGACGAACCCATTACAGAAGCAGAAGCAAGACAAATAGAACAAGGTGACTTTAGAGTAGTGCAAGAAGAGTATGGAGAAGCATTTTCCGATTATGTGTTTTATAGAAAAGATAAGGTTAAACAAACCGATATCGGTAAATATGCTGATTTGGGTCTTAATGAAGAACAAAGGGCAGACCTTTATTACTATATTCTAACAGGTAAAGCAAATGTAAAATTACCTAGTATTCTTGGTTCTCCCCAAACTGCCTCCCAAAAACTATTAGATGTATTGGGAATTTCTTATAGTGATAAAGATGTAATTAGGCCTACGGGCGCTAATGTTCCAACTCCTAAGATAACTCCAGCAGAAGGCGGAGCAGATTCTAGAAGAAGGCTTAGTAGAGATGAATTAAATAAACAAGACTTAGATGATATTAGCGTAGAGAAAAAAATGAAAACTAAGAGATGGATTAAACTCTATGAAACTAATAAGAAAGCGGCTCAAATATACATTCTTCTTCCTTTAGTTTCGGAAACTGCGGTTGTTGAGGGTTCTAAGATAATAGAAGGTAGTGAGTTCGGTAAAGATAAATATGAAGCAACAGCATTTACTGTTGAAGATTTAATGCAAGTAGAAGGCGATAAAAAAGATAAAGACGGTAAGCCAATAATGGAAGATAATGAAGAAGATGTTGCAGTATTTTATAGCGTCTATCTTAAAAAATACGCCTCTTTTAATCTAAGCCCACTAAGAGGAAGAGGGCAAAATAAAGCCATGAGAGAATACTTAGATGACCTAAGTAATAGAATACTAGATATTAGAGAAACAATAGAGGGATATTGATGGGAACAACTGGATATCCAAGCGACTATTCTTTTGATGAGAAACTAAACGGTGTTGCTACATACACTGTAGCATTGGGTTTTTTTACAGGGGCTTATGATAAAGGTGTTGGATTTTATACCGACTTTGCCTCTGTAGCAGATATGTTACAGATAGCACATTTTACCGATACAACCTATCCTAGTAGGTCGCAAGTAGGTAAAATAATAAAAAGAATAGAAGGAACTGTTGATGAAACAACTAAGCGTTCTTATCGGCCTATTATTACTAGAGATGAGTTTCATGATTTTCAATTTAAAAACCTACCAATGAATACTTACTACGGTGGGTATGTTGGTTTTATTCAGTTGCCTACATTAAAAGTTAGAAAGATTGTATCTCTACAAGTTTGGCAAGGTAGCCATTATGAAGAATTAGCATCGGCTCAAGCACAAATAAGACTGTTAGAGAATCATACGGACATAAAAATAATAACTCTTAAAACACCAAATAGCACTTATTCTTTTAATTTAGAATCCTCAAATAAAATAGTTACGACCTCTTCACCAAGACTATTAGATAGTGAATTTAATAATGCGTTTGGAATAAAGACTACTGTTAATGAAATTATTTCTTTAATTAATGAAGAAAAGCCCAGTAAAACTCAATCATTTACAAAGGCTAGAAACCACAAAGCACTATTAGATACAACTAATCAATTATCTATTTCTGATTTCTTTTACGCTTCAAAAGATAAAAGCAGTGGAAGTAATATCTTGATATCCTCTCTATTAGCAGGAGATGACGGCTCGGATTGTGTTGTTGAGATAACTACTCAACAGTCATGCACTACTACTTTATCTTCTGCAAATCTTACAGTTGAAGATTCTTCAAAACTTGCTGTTGGTATGACGGTAAGTGGAGCAGGTATAACAGGTAGTAAAACAATTAGTTCTATTACTGATACTAATACCGTTGTCTTAGACAGTGGCTCAGGAATAACTGCTGGAACAAATACACTTAATTTTGTTTCAGTAAATCAAGATGTTCCTAGTGTATGTTCGGTATCTCGATTTACTGACAAAGAGGATGTTAGAAGGCTAGGAGATTTTTGGACTATTGCCGAAGAAGGAAGAATATTTTTCATGCAAGAGTATCCTTTCCATAGCAAGAATTCTATCATAGTAACTTATGAGGCAGGAGATAGTAGAGTTCCTGCACAAATCCACGAAGCAACTACTAAATTAGTGGCGGCTGAAATATTAAGACATGATGACCAAAGCATATTGGTGACAGACACAGGGGCTAATATTTCAACTAAGGAAAAATATGATATTCTTAGAAAAGAGGCTATGGAAACCTTGAATGGAAAAAAGGATTTAGTTTATTTCTTGGATTGATTACTATGGCCTTCTATATTGATATGAAAGAAATTGATGAATTAATTAGAATACAGAAAGAAAGGCAATTGGTAACGCAACAACTATCAGAGCAATTAGGTATTGATATCAGTTTTAGTGATGAAGAGGTTGCCAAATTTGCACAAGAAGAGATATTAAAAAAAGTCAATAATTCAATTAAAGAAGAGGTAGAAGCATGGATGAAGTCAGTATTATCGTAGAATTACTAACGGGGACTGATGCAGGGCAAAGTTCTTCTCGATGGAGTAGGGCTAGAGATGCTTTATCTTTAGATAATACTATAACAATACCTACTATAATTGATGTTAGGACTTTACAACCTAATAAGGGAAATAGATATGATATGAGTAACAGTGGTGGTGGGGCAACCATATTAGTCTTTGAAGATTCTCAAAGCATAGACTACCCAACAATTCATTACGATATTAGAAATGAAACTTATTCTTTTACTTTACATCTTAGGGTTATACATGACGAAAGAGCAAATAACAATCTAAATTATGGAAGAGATAGACTAAGAGATTTATATGCTATTTTAAAAAAAGTAATAGAGGATAATAGAAAAGGATTTACCGCAAGTGATGGCTCTAAGTTTAGTCAATTGTTTTTAGGTTCTAGAACTGAGAGTAATGATAGGACAAAAAGATTATATGGATATAAAGTATCGCTTGAGGTAAAGAGATTTGGACTAAGCATCCCGTAGTAGTTTGTAAGTAAGTAGTGGGAGAGAGTTTGATATGGTAAAAAATACAGATATATTTTTAGGAAGTGGAGCAAGCATAACGAAAATACCGGAATTGGATATTTATTTTCCAATTCAAGAAACTAGTGGAACTGTAACTACGGTTACTGCTAACGGGTCTACTACTACCACAGTAGCAGATGTGGTATTTGGAGCAGATTTTTCTTTAGTAAATAACCTTTATGTCGGCTGTTTATTTAGAAAATATAGTTCGGGAAATGCTCTACAAACCACCCATAGGATTACTGCTAACACAGCAACTACAATCTCATTTACTCCATCTGCTACTCTAAGTAGCGGGGACTATTTTGTAATAGACAATTATGGTGCGCCTTGTCCTGCTCCAAAAATTAATACTGATAAGAAAACACTCTTAGCCGATACTTGGTTGGGAATAGTAGAATCTTTGACCTTTCCAACAACGGAAGTGGAAATGAAACAAACAAATATTTCATTAGGTGGCAAAAGAAACTTTACTTATCAATACAAGGGAATAGAAACCGCAGGTGCGGCAGATATCAACCTTGTCGCTAATCAAGGAACATGGCTCTATTATTTCTTTGGTAAATGCACTAATGTAGATATTGGAAATGTAAATGCTAGTGATGTATTAGTTGAAGCAGGTCTTAGCGGTAGCAATCCTGCTAATAGGGCTGTTCCCGCTAGTGAGAATGGCATATACATTAATTATGATGATGTAGAAGAAACTGGGCCAATTTTTCATAGGTCAATTGGAACGGTCATGACTCCCTATGTTAATCCTGCTCAAGATGCTATTTCTGGACTACATATTGTAACTTTGCCTACTGTTGGAACAAATGGCAAAATTGAAGATGCAATAGAATATACCTTTGCAGAACAAGATGGAGATTTATTACCATCGTTTGCACTAGAACAAGTATTTAGTAAATTGGTAGACCATGATGGAGGAACTGATATCTATGAAACTGAAACAGTAGAAACAAATGAGTCATTTAACTTCGTTAAGATTGCTAGAGGATGTAGGGTCAATACTCTAACTATGACTGCTAACGAAAATGAAGAAGTAAAGATGACAGTTAATGCTAATACTAGAAATGTTCACAACCTAGAATCTAATGAAGAATATACAGCAAGAAGAGGAGTAGCAGATGAGACTAGTTTCTTTAATTTTACATCAGCCTCCGAACTTAGAGAACCATTTTTCTTTTCTGATGGAAGTTTAAAAGCATTCAATGTAGACTTCTTGAAAGTAACTAGTCTTACTCTTACCATGAATAACTCTCTAACAGATAAAAGATATTTGGGAGTCGGCAATAAGTCTATACAAGAGGCTCTGCCTGCTCAAAGAACATATGAGATACAATTCAATGGATATGTTACTGACAATCAACTATACAAAGAACTAATCAATAATACAGAAAACACTGGAAGTAATCATGTTGAATTAATTTTTACTAAATCAACTGGAGAAAATATAGTTCTCAAGTTCAAAAACTATTTCTTAAGTGCTAATGAATTTCCAATGCCCGACGATAAAGGCCCAATAGAAGTTAGTGCTACTATTATGCCAAGAGACTTACAAGAATGTAAAGTTAGAACTCATTGGATGTTACAAGGGTGATTCAAATGGGTTCTAAATTTCAAAAGAATTTAAAGAGAATGCAAGAAGAGTTAGAATCTAAATCAAAGCCTAAGAAGTCTAGGGCTAAAAAAACTGAAACTAAAAAGACTGAGGAGAAAAAAGAAGAACCAAAGTCTGAATAAGTTACATTCCACCAACACCGTTTGTTTGTTTGTTGGTTTTGAAGGTGGATAATATGACTGAAAAGAAAATAATAAGTGATAAGAGTGCGCTATTTGCGCCAAGTGAGCCTACGCTACATTATATTAAAGTAGCACCTGAAAGCGATGAATATCTAAAAATATGGGTAAAAGAACCTACATGGATAGAAGTCGATAGAGCCATTAATACATTAATGAAAATAGATGCTAAAACGCAAAGTATGGACATTGATATAAATGGCATGTTCAAATACATGGTTGAAAACTTTATTGTAAAAACAGAACCAAGTCTTTCAGCAATTGATATTCTTAGATTAACTCCTTATGTTGGCGACCAAATAAAAGAGATTTTGCCAAATCCATTAGCAGAAAGTGGTGATGAAGAAAAAAACGAATGATGAGGAGAGCAATTAGGACAGGAAATGGCTCTCCTCAAGTCTTATCTAAAATAGTAGTTTATACTTTAGCAACTACTTTTTCTATAAGTCCGTTGGAAGTTTATAGAATGCCCGCTAGTTTAGTTAAGGAAATGTTATTTATACATCAAACAGTTAAGGAACTTGAAGCAGAAGAGATGGAGAAGGCTAAAAGACAAATGAAAACTTAAGGTGTTTAATATGGTAGGTCAAATGGCAAATAACGCTACTATGCGGTTGTTAAACGACATTAAATCTCTATTAGAAAAAACCGCACCACTTGTTGATGAGGCCGGAGATAAAGTAGACAAATTTGGAAATAAAGTAAATGCTTTTGGAGTAGCCATAACAAGAGCAAACAAAAGAACTCAAATCTTTAAAGACACACTAAAAGACTTATCGGAAAGAGCAGACCCCAAAAGATTTGAGTTGTTTAGTCCTAGAACATTAATGTCTTATAGGAAACAAGGCGGAACAGTATTAGAATACTTTGCCGAGTTTTTGACAAAAACAGAAGAAGATGTTAGAATATTAGGTTTTGAAGCGTCTAAATTTAGAAGGTTCTTTTTCGGCTTTGTTCCGGGTTCTTTCGCTGTATTAAATAAGATTGCATTGACTTTCCAATTTATCGGAGGAACATTAAGAACTGCATTTCCAAGAGCAAAAAAAGAAATAACAGAGACAACCGAAGAGGTCAGTAAATTATCGAAAGCATTAGGAAATGTCGGCAAATTCTTAAGTTATAGCGGAGGATTCTTAGGTAAGAAAATGATAAAGGATATACGAACTAGCAAGTTAGGAACATTCTTTGGTTTAGACACTAGAAAAAATATAGCAGGAAGAAGAATTAGTAGAGGTCTTAGAGAAGGAGAAAGGGCAGGAAGGTTTGTAAAACAACTAACTCCATTTCAAAAGAAAAGAGAAGAATTTTTAGAAAAACTAAAAAATATTAAATTTGCAGATGTCATGAAATCAATAGGCAATACTATTACATTAATAGGAAGAAGAGTGGCTTTCTTTTTTACAGCCTTCCTTGCTTTTGTTTCAGGATTATATATTATCTTAAAATTATTAGGGCCAACTATTAAAAAAGCACTTACGGCTACTAAGGCTGTAGTTTTATTTGGTTTGAGTTTAATTTTACCTGCCATGAAAGATATCTTTAATGGATTAAAAGGAATATTTAATGTATTTTTCGGAGACGGCACTTTAACTGATTTCATAAATAGCATAATAACGCTATCGTGGGGAATATTACAATTAGCAGTAGGCCTACTAATAACATTAGGAGGAGCGATAATTACCTTTGTTGCGGGAGTAGGATTTGGATTATTTGCCACAATAATAGAGAAAATATCAGAATTATCTACTAAGGGTAAAATTGCTCTAGCCGCAGGTGCGTTAATTGCAGTAACATCGTTCATATTAGGTGCTCCGGTTTGGCTAGTCGCTTTGATAGGTATTGCGGTATACAAAGTAGGTAGTATATTGTTACAAGATGGTTTAAAGGGACTAAAGGACGCTATTCTTAGAGTGAGCATAGTGAGGGCGGCAGTTGATAAAACAAAGGACTTTTTCGGAGGTATTGGAGATAAGTTTTCAAAGGCCGTTAATAACTTCAATAAACAAATCGGAGGAGGAATTGAATTAGGTTCTGGAATAAATATAGCAGGTTCTTATGCTGATGGTGGTTTAGTTAGAAAGACTGGTATGCAATTAGTCGGAGAAAGAGGGGCAGAATTAGTTAGATTGAATGCAGGTTCTAGAGTTTACAATGATAAAGATACTAAAAGTATGATGGGTTCGACTGTAAATAACTTCAACATAACCATTAACGCTAAAGATACATCAAGAGATGAAATGAGAAAGGTTGCTGATGAAATAGGAAGAATGGTTAGCACTAAAATAAATAGGCGTTCTTCTTTTAGGAATTCTATATAGGTGATTAGATGTCAGATTATGTTTACTTAAAATTACAAAAATTCAGTGGTAGTGATTTAACGGTAGACACTATACCGCTAAAAATAACTTCTGCGGCTTTTAGTGTAGATAAAAATATTCCAAATTTTACTATTCCCTTTGGCGGAATTGGATTAGGTCAGTCTAGAACAATTGCTCTAGATACTGGTAAAGCCGAGAGAAGATTGTCCTTGACAGGTTTTATTGTGGACGATACTCTCAAAAGAAGTCATACGAGAATAGACCCTAATGATAGTGCTTCTGCTGTTAAATCGTTAGAGTTTACAGCACAAGAGATTGCACAACTCATTGCTTCGGGTGTAGATGCTACAGGAATAAATGAATATCAGGCGTTTCAAGAAATAACTATTCTAATGGACTCTAAGGTAGATAAGGATTACAATCAGAGAACAAGCACAACCCAGATACCTTTTACCTTCAAGGCTAGAGGTGGGGCGGGAGAACTAGATAATCAGGGTGCTTTTTTGGCTAGGGACAATTTTCCCACTAGTCTTACAAGCACAGGGCTGAAAGGATTTGTATCTAGTTTTAGTTTTACTTTAGCGGCCGAAACAGTTGAAATTGAATTTAGTATGGAGTTTACTATTGCAGATGTATTGCCTTGAGGTGAATAGATGTATAATGTGTTCGTAGGAAAACAAAGAAGTTTGGTATTTCCTGTAATGTGTAATGGTTTTGCTACTATTGACTATGCCGAAAATATACCCGATGCTGGAACATCTAGCGATACTACTGATGATATTACTTATGGAATATGGGCGCATACTGGTTCGTTTACAATAGAGGCAGTAGTGACACCTTACGATATAATGGGGGCAGGAACTAATGTTAGTGGTCAAGCGGCAGTTCCTAATAGATTAACCTCAAAAAAAATATTTCCTGCTCATTTAGTTACAGAAACCAACGATGCAGTTCTTCAAGGAGAGACATATCTAGATAAAACAGAAAGAGATACTCATGAAATGGCTCTTTTTCACAGCACTAATTTTTCTTTATTTCTAGTAAATGAAGCATTGAATTCGGATTTTACTGGGACACATCCTAATTCTACGACAGGTAGAACTAGGAATAATCCTGCTAGATACAAGATTATGGCTAAGATAAAAATAGGAAGTAATGCAGTTAGAACATTTACTAGCCCTGTTGTTATAGAACCAAATCGTTCTTCTTTTGTTAAATATTCTAGTGATGACGATTTAACTGGGTTAGTAAATGGTAGAACTGAATATATTAAAATCGGTGACGCTACTTCTATTGCGGCTAGTGGAGTAAACGACCCCGCTTTAGGCTTTGGTGGAACAGAACAGATAAACTTCTCTTCATTAGATAATACAGAAGTTTCTCTTGCTAGTGACGGCAAGACAGATATATTCATAAGGCAAAATTCACAATACATAAACATAGGATTTGTTGTTGCTAAAGGCACTACTAGGTTGAACTTTCCTAACAATAGCATTTCTTCGGAGAACGAAGCGATAATAAATGCGGGTTGTGAGGTATTTGTTAAGGGAAGGGCTGACCCTGCTTATGTA
>TARA_R100000773_G_scaffold508_4_pt1 | contig 12811 bp, 26 predicted proteins | sample TARA_R100000773 | Tara Oceans TARA_R100000773 (sample SAMEA2623365) | marine metagenome | biome: marine biome (ENVO:00000447); feature: surface water layer (ENVO:00002042); material: "saline water (ENVO:00002010), including plankton (ENVO:xxxxxxxx)" | depth 5 m | reverse complement strand
ATATTTGCGTTCTGAGGGACTTTCTCTTTCAGGTGGTCAATATCACTAAATCTTATTATTTGTATAATTATGCTACGATTTTGAGCCTCTAAGCCTAGATATTTGCCTAAATAGTTACTCGCAGTAGCATTTCCCTCCTCTGATTGCTGAAAAAGGTGGTTCAATACGTGCGTGCGTGTAAGGGATTTGTCCTCAAAGTCGATTTTAGGGTCTAAAGTTTTCCCTGATTTTACCTTTTTATTTAGTGTTTTTATAGTGGTTATTATCTCTGTACATATAGCATATAATTCTTTATTTCCTGAAGAACTTTTAATGGCATCATACAGTGATTTTGCGTCTTTATATTTCATGTTTTTAACAGTAATTTATTCGCCTGAAAAAGACCACTAAAAAAGGGTGTGAAAATATTTTTAATTTGGTGCTTGACCTGTGAATTACTATAGTGTACGCTCAGCAGTGACAGTTGAGAAAACGTTATGAATTTTGTCCTCTGTCTGCGAAGTTCTTTGACATTTGAAAGTGGGAAATAATCAGGGTCTAGCCTATGACCTATGATGCCGTGCTGATTAGACTGTTGCCATGACAACCCAAAAATTTCCACTGATTCCTCTCTCAACTTTAATGTAACTATACTAGTAAAAGTACTAGATATAAGGGTGGCAAGTCCTTAAAAATACAGAGCCAAAGTTGAGGTTAATATAATGAATATATCAAGTAAATTGTCGTTTAAAGAAGTACTAAATAAGTGTAATGATGTTGTCGATTTTATCGGTGACGACCAAAAAATAGTACTTGTTATTACTCCATGGGAAATAAATTATAATAATGAAGAGGCTAGTAGAAAAGTCGTTTATGAGTTAAATCGTAAAGGCTATCAACCTAAGCCTGAGTATGTAATATCGACTCAGTTCTTATCATTTCCTAATGACTCACTCGGACATAGTTCAGAAGATTATACGACTTGGTTTGGTGGTGGTCATTACTATAAAAATTATCAGGAAGCTTACAAAGATTATAAAGAAAATAATCGTGAGTTTTGGTTCACTGATAAAGAACGATTCAATGCTTAATGCTACATCGGAACACATCGCTATTGTGGTGTGTTCTAGTGTATTATTAATAGTGATAATACTTAACATTGAGAGGAATAAAATGAAAAAAATTGATTCAGGTTTACCTGTTCTAGATGTGTTGCAAAAATGCAATGTAGTTGACGGCGAAAAAATTGTAATCTTAGCTAGTGATTGGACTATATCAGCTATCGGTTCAAGAATGAAAAGAGAAGTTCTTGCTGAATATTTAGATGAGTTTGTTGTATGGACTCAATACTTACAGTTCGATAGAAATGCTGATGAAGATTATAAGACTTATATGGATTCAGGTAAGTATAGTAGAGACTATGAAAGTGGTTTAAAATGCTTTCAAAGGCACATCAAAAACTACGATATAAAGTTATATGATTGTGTCGAAGTAAACCTAAGTTACAGACGTAACGACTTAAAAATTGATTAATGCTACATCGGAACACATCATTTTTTATGGTGTGTTCTAGTGTATTATTAATTAAGATAATACTTAACGTTGAGAGGAAAATAATATGATTATTGATTATATTTTATTCGGTATTGTTGACAATGCAGTAATGATTATTGGTGCATTAACAGGTAAAGAAATCGAGAATTTCTTACCTAAAAGATTCCAAAAAGGCACAGGTGCAGTCATCGGTGCAGGACTTGGAAATGCAGTTTCAGATTTTATGGGTGGCATTTCATCAGGTAATCTTGACCTAGCAGTTTTTACTGCAGTAGGTTGTCTAATTGGACTAATTGTAATACCAATAGTTCTAGTTGGTAAGGCTAGATTTAAAGGTAGAAAGGCAGTTTACTCGACTAAGTGAGTATAAATAGATGTTAGGCTTAGTGCGTTGACCTCTTCGGAGGTCAGGTCATAGAACTCATACAGTTTGAGTTCGCAGTTGAGAGGAAATAAAATGAGTAAAAATCATGATTGGTGGAAATTTTCCAACTCTTATAGATTAAAAATCTATGATGAGAACAAAGAGAAAGAAAGACAAAAGTTAGGATTGAAATATTACAATATTCATCGTAATTGTCAGTTACAAAATGATGTACCATTATCATCTGTTGAGCATTTCAGAATGATGAAACGTTTTGGTAAATACATCGCAAGTCTAGATAATAGAGTGTCTTTACGTAGCATACAAAAAATTAATAAAAATTGGTGGTATGAAGAAGACTTTTGCCATTTAGATAATTATTGTTGTGAAGTTTGGACAGAGATTTCATTTACAGTATTAGCTAAAGATTTTGACGAAGCTAATGGTATTATCGATTGGCATTATGGCAATGCAGTAGAGTATGATGATAAGAAGTATTCAAAGGTTTGCTTCGTTGATTTTAATTGTATGGATTACAACGAAGAGTTTCATCAGGACGCAATATTAGAGGAGGTTAACTAATGAGTGATAGCTGGATTAGTGAAAATGATAGAGCAATGGACATGGCTGACAATTGGGTTAGCCATGCCGACTCTAAAGGTATACAAGAAGAATGGCATGACGCTTATGACGGAGACGAAGAACCACAAGTCAAAAATATTGATGTTTGGATTCAAGTTTCTGCTGAGACGAACATGACATCTCAGGAAGTTAAACAATTATTATTAGATAAGTTAAACAAATTAGATTGGGAATTTGAATAATATATCTACCGAGTACATTGGCTCAGGTCAGTGTACTTCATAGAAATATTAATCAGAACTGATACAGTTTCAGTTCGCAGTTGAGAGGAATAAAATGAAAGATACGATAGATAATACAATGCATGCAGAATACTCAGATGCTTCAACTAAGAATATTAAGTCTTGGGGAAAAGTTGTTAAGTACAGATGCACTAGAGATAAAGATATAACTTACAATGTTAGGTTCAATCCTGAATTGTACAACATCACATTCAAAAGTGGTTATGACCAAGATGATTACATCATTGATAGAAACAGTAAGATTGTTAAAATCATTAATCAAACATGTAAATTCTTAGAAAGAATAGACATCTTTACAAACCTTGTCGGTGATGATGCATGGTATGACCAATACAAAGAAGTAAGTATTTTTGCTGACGCTCCTGTATATGGTTCAGGTTACCATTTCAAGTTTAAAGATGAGGTAACTGCTCATGTTTTTACAAAAATCGTTAACACTCTAATAGCAAAGGAAAAAAAAGATGAAAAGAAAAATGATTAAAAGTATTAAGACCACAAGTCCTAGTAAAAAAATCGGTGTCATTATTGATGTATGGAAAGAAAAAAATAAATTACAACAATATGATACATATGGTTTCATGGAGTTGGCACACATTGAAAGTGGTGGTAATCAATACTATAAAACTAGTAATTTACGATTCAATAATGACCTTGAATTATGTGATTACGATGGCAACTTTCCAAATGGTTTGCCAAAATATATCTTCCCAATTCTCAAGGAGAATGGATTCAATCCTGATGAAATTCAAAGTATTGAAGAAGAAGATTAGCATGGCACGAACGGGTCGCTCCCGTTCCCAATTTAAATAGAGTTCATACAGTTTGAACTCGCAGTTGAGAGGAAATAAATGAGTAAATCGATTAAATACATTAATGCCTGTTTCCAAATATTACTTGATAATATTTTTTTTGAAACAGATTACAAAGATGATGAGGGATATTATGTTAGACGTGTTAATAAAATACCCTCACAGTTAATAAAAGATGTAGAAGAAGCAATTGAACAAGCATTAAATGATGGAAGGAATAAATAAATGAGTACATTTACGATACATAGATTAGTAAGTAAGTGGGAAACTTACGAAAATATTGAAGCTTCAACAAAAGAAGAAGCATTAAAATTAGTAAGAGAAGAATTGTACAGAGATACAGAAGAATTAGACAAAGTTAAACAAACAATAATAGAGGAAATAATAGAGGAAAATAAATCTTGTCCTGTGAAATAAAATCATATACTGTTATGACGTTCAGTTAAAAAACGTCCCAATTTTTTAATAGAACTGATACAGTTTCGGTTCGCAGTTGAGAGGAACAAATGAAAAGATTACTAATAAAATTACTTATTAAAGTAAAAACACTAACAATGGAAAATGAATATAGAATTGGTAAATTACTCCGAACACTTGATAGAAAACATAGTGATTTATGTTGTAATTTTACCGAGAAAATAATTGTTATCATTTCTAAATTAAGAGGAACAAATGAAAAATAAAACTAAGAATACATATACCATAAAAAAAGAAATAGATTTTTATGTGTATATAAAAGTAGAAGCATCAAGTGAAGAAGAAGCACATGAAAAAGCAAATGAATGTACCATTCGTTGTCCATTACATAATAATTATGTAGTAGAAGAAGTTTCATTTAAGGACTACGTAGGAGATATGAGTATTACCTTAGATAAAGAAGAGTTTCTTTGTCCTATAAGTGATGAGTACTATGATAAATCCGATGCAGTTCTAGTCACACATAAAGGTGAGACGTTTGAAATTTCTGAGGACGCTTGGTACGACTTACAGTACGATAAAAATGAAGAATACAAACTTGTAAATTCATAGCCATAAACGAGGGTGTGGCAACCCTCCCAATTTTTAGATTTAAATAGAACTGATATAGTTTCGGTTCGCAAGTTAAAGAGGAATAAAATGAAAATCGAATACAAAGAGAAGTCTGACGTGATGGTACTTACATTACGAAAGTCTAAAGTTCACCCTGTTAGTGATACTCATTGTCAAATTATATTTGATGTTGAGCCTGACATGAGAGAATTATCAGAAATATATAATCATGTAATTATGCTCAAGATGGTTGATTCAGAAACAGACCGAGCCAAAGAGGGAGGTTTATTCTAATGATAACATTTGGAGTTAGAGGTCTTATTGCAGATACATCTAATGATGATGTAAAAACATTGAGACCTGTTGTTGGTTCAGCAGTCAAGTTAGTTGCTGAGCCTGACAACAAGCATGATAAAAATGCAGTCGCAGTATATTGGAACAATCATAAATTAGGATATGTTCCTAGTATAAAAACTCTCCAAGAGTCATCACTTCATTATAAGATAGGCACAGTCCTGTCTTATGGTTATACTGAAGATGGTGGTAATAATTGGAATGATGAACATAAAGGTAAACTAGGTAGTGTTAAGATTGGTTTAGGTAAGGCTAAAGAAGAAGAAAATTTTTCTCCTGCAGTTGGACAATTAAAACCAAGAATATCTTCTATTCTAAGTTACCTGAATTATACAGGTAATGTCGATGGACTTATCAGGTGGGCATTTCAAAATGCTGACTCATTTGATGGTTATAAAAATGCATTACAAAAAACTGCTGACAAAGGTACTGAGGTTCATAAGGCTATAGAATGTTATATTAAATATAATGTCTTTAGAGATGGACTAGATATATTTGACCCTAAAGCACTACAAACCTACAAAGATTACAAGGGTGGTAAGTCAGGTCAAATGGCGTGTTGCAAAGATATTCCTGAGGGTTGGTTTAACTTTATGAAAAAATATAAAGTCAGACCTATCTCAATGGAAGAAAGACTTGTCGATAGCCAGTTAGGTATAACTGGACAGTATGATATGCTTGCTTACATTGAACATAAAGGTGTTGAAAAAGTTGCCATTATTGATTGGAAAACAAGTAAAAAAATTACTGATAAACATAGACTACAGTGTTCATTCTATGTGAAGACATGGTATAACAATGTTTCTCAATATACTACTCCTGTTGGAATGGTTGTTGCCTTTGGTGGAAATAATAAACAGGGTTATTCTTGTAGTATTGTTGATTGGGACGAGTGGCATAATTATTATATTGCAGTGTCTCGTCTTAAAGATGCACTTGATATATTGGGTGTTAAATTTCCAATGGAGGCATTAGCATGAGACAAAAAAGATTAGGTAAATCATGTCCTATTGAACTAAAAGATATTAAAGAATATCGGATAGAAAAAATGTTTAAGGAACATAAACCTCAAGATGAAAACATAATATGGGAACTAAAATATTCACGTAGTCCTTTAACAGGTCAATTCCTGTTAAGCTTTGACTCAATTAGTGAAGCATCAAGAAGATTGAATATTGATAGGTCGCATATTGTTGGACAATTAAGTGGACGTTACCCACATGTTCGTGGTTTAATATTTAAATACAAGGAGATTGAATAATGAATATGACGTACACTACAGGTGAGTTCGGTATCTTTCCCTCTAAAGTATTAAAGGGATTGCACCCATACAAACAGGTAATTATATCTTGGTTGATATATCATACAAACAATGAGAGTGGGATTAGTTTCCCATCTCTCAGTCTTTTATCTAAAGAGTGTGGTATCAATTCAAGAACAACATTAATCAAACACATTGCTGAGTTAGAGTCTTTGGGTTATATACAAAAGACACAAACTAAACGTGATGATGGAGGTTATACTTCAAATAGGTATAGGGTGTTCATTAAACGTACAACCTCTAGTACAGAAAATGTACAAGGGGTAGTTCCTCAGGTGGACACTAACTATAAGAATATTAACAATAAGAATATTAACTTATTTGAAGAGTGTTGGAAATTATATGGTTGTAAAGGTAATAAACCTACTGCATTAAAATATTGGAATAGATTATCTAATAAAGACCACAAGTCTATAAAGGATAAAATAATACCATATATTGAAAGCAGACCTAATAAGGTATACAGGAAAGATTTCCAAGCTTGGATAAACCCTACCAATAAAATGTGGTTGGACGAAATTATAAATGAAAGTGAACCAAGAAAGATTGTTGAGATATGAAACAAGAAACTCCATATGACAACGAGTCTGAGTGTGGTGTATTGGGGTCTATATTGTTAGACCCTAATTCATTCACAAAGAACAGATTAAAACCTGATGACTTTTATATGATGAGACATCAAGTCTTGTTTAGAAAGTTACAGGAGATGTATATAAATAATAAAACGTTAGACGCTATTACGATTAGGAATGAATTAAATGATAATAATTTATTAAGTCAAGTAGGTGGTGAAGATTATCTATTAGAACTTATGGATTCAACTATTGTTCCTAGTCATTATAATGCTTATCAAGATATTGTTTTAGAAAAATCTAAATTAAGAAAAGAGATTAAAATTTTTAATGATGGTTTATCAAAAGCATATAATCATGAAAGTGGTTCTGACTCTGTTATGAGTAACTTAATATCTTTAAATGTAAATGAAGTTGTAGATAAACCTCTTCATGAACATGCTAAAGATTTTATTGATGCTTGTGCAAAAGGTGAGTCAGGTAATGTTAATTGGTGGTCTAATGATTGGACAAATCATTTAGGTCGTTTGAAGAATGAATTAATCATTGTTCATGCACCTAGAAGTACAGGTAAAACTGCATTGATACTTCAATGGATTTTTCATCTGCATGTAAATGGTTTTGTTTCACCATTAGCATCACTAGAAATGTTACGTTCTGAGTTAGTTCCTAGATTTATAAGTCAATATCAAGTTGATACTTGGTTTATGAGAACTAGAGGATTCATTACTGATAATGAAAAAAGTAATTCAGAAAAAGCAGTGAGACATATAAAGAAAATGAACTATAAAATTGTCGATGGTGGCATGGATATAGAAGAGTTAAGAGCATGGGGTATCGCACAGAAAAAAGCAGGTGCTGACATTCTGTTTATAGATAATCTATTATGTATTAATCCTGATAAAAAATATGATTCTCGTACTTCAATGTATGACCATATTATTCATCAGTTAAAAGCATTAAGAGATGATATTAAGATACCTGTAGTAGTACTCAGTCACCCTAATAGTGATGGTGGTATTGCTTATTCTAAGAACGTTGAGAATATTGCTGATATTATTATATATCTAATGAATGTTCCTTATGAGGGAGTTAAGGTAGATGGTAACCATATTGCTCGTAACCTTGATTATAAAGGCGAACATGTAATATGTAAATTCCAAAAGAACAGACAAGGAATTAGTCCTGTCGCTAGTTTGGAGTTTGAACAAAACTATCAAACTTTTATACATAAAGAATGGCATTAGTGCTTGACACACGTGGGGAAATCATGAGAGAGTACCCTCGTATTTTTTAAAGGAGAAAATTAAAGATGAGTAGAACAAATCCAGTAGAAGAAACTACATCAGTACAAAATCCAACAACTGCATTTATTGAATGGAATGCACAGAATGGACAGTTCAAGATGTGGGATAATATTAATAAGCAAGTAAGCTTTCTAGAAAAACCAATGCGTTTTGCAGTGCTAGACCAAATGTCTAGTGTTGAGGGTTGGTTAGGTGATAGAGGCACTGCTTATTCAACAGGCTTCAGACAATCTAATGAAGATATTTCTGTCTATGTTAGAAAAGATGGAAGTCAAACTTTACATAAAAGAGGTACATACTCTGATATTAAAGATGAACTAAAAGATGAGGGAATAACATATCGTAAAAATATTTATGCAATGTTATGTGAAGATATAGATGATGTACCTATTGGTAGTATTGTTTGTATTAAGTTAAAAGGAAAGTCTGCTAACCTTTGGATAGAGGGTAAGTATGGTGACAATTCTGATTTAACTAATAGTTCAGTTCAAACTATAGGTAGATTTAAATATCCTGTTTGGGAAAGTATTGAACTATCAAAAGATGAAATTGAAAATGCAAAAGATTGTGATAAAGAACTTCAAGAATATTTTAATTCTTTAAATCATAATGCAACTTCACATCAAGATGAGTCTGTTGAAGCCATTAAAGATGACATGGCTGAAGAGATACCATTTTAAAGAAACGACAGAGTATGACTGTATCAATGAATAACTTATTCAAATCTCAACGAGGAGTTGCCTGACCCTTTCATATGTCAGGCTTTTTTTTATGCCTAGAAAACGTACAATTAAATCAGCAAAAAAGGGTGCTTGGGATATGTTCTCAAAATACATTCGGCTCAGGGACTCAATCGCTACTACAGGAACAACAGATAGATGTGTATGCGTAACATGTAAAGATACTGTTCCTACTAAATATTATAAAGGATTTAACACACTGCAAGCAGGACATGGTATTGCAGGAAGAAGTAAGAATATTTTATTTGATGAGGATTTAGTTTATGGTCAATGCCAATCATGTAATTGTATTCATGGTGGAAGACTATCAGAGTATGCAATATTCCTGATAGATAAATATGGTAAAGAATGGTTTGAAGAAAAATGTTTTATATCAAGAAAGCCTGCCGAAACAAGATGGTCTATTCAGGAGTTAGATGAAATTAAACAAAAGTACAAAGATAAATATGAGGAATTATTAAATGAACACAGATGATTTTATGTATTTAGTTTTTTTATTTTTATTTGCAACAGTACTTTTTTGTATGTTTATGGAACTAGTAACTTAAAGGGAGGTAGTAATGGCTTATAGTATTGCAAGATGTAGAGAGATAAAAGAACGAGTAGATGACATTGGTATATTTGAAACTGCTATGGAATATGGTATATCAGCAGAGTCAGTTAAAAGAGCATTAAGATATTTAAAAGCAGAGACTTCTATTCCAACACCAATGGAAAGATGTAAATTAAATGGTGGAAGAAACGTACTGGTTATAGGAGATTTACATTGTCCGTTTGATTTAAATGGTTACTTAGATTTCTGTTCTGATATGTATATGAAACATGCTTGTGACACTGTTGTTTTTATAGGTGATTTAATAGATAATCACTTTGCTTCTTATCATGAAACAGACCCTAATGGTATGGGTGCTGATGATGAATTACAAAGTGCAATTATTAGATTAGCACCATATTACAAAGCTTTTCCTGAAGCACATGTTACTATAGGTAATCATGACAGAATGGTGTTTAGAAAATCTATGTCATCAGGTGTACCTAAACGATGGATAAAATCATATGCTGAAGTTTTAGAAACACCTAATTGGATATTTACAGACTTCGTTGATATTGATGGTGTGTGTTATATTCATGGTGAAAATGGTACTGCTAGAAGTAGGTCTTTATTAGAGATGACATCAATAGTTCAAGGTCATTTACATACTGAAATGTATACTCATTGGAGTTTTGGAAAGAACAGAAGTGTATTTGGTATGCAAGTAGGTTGTGGTATTGATGCACAAAGTTATGCAATGGGATATTGTAAACATGCTAAGAAACCTGCAATAGGTTGTGGAATAGTTTTGAAAGGTGAAACTGCAATTAACGAGGTAATGTCATTATGATTAAATTAACTTACGAAGACGATACAGGTATCTTTGGTTTCAAAGATAAAAACGCATGGACTCAGGAAGATGCTACTCATATGTTTCAAGAAATGCTGAAACAAATATATAGTCTACCTGATAATTTTAAACTAACAGGTACTGCAGAGTTACCTAAAGTTGAAGTAGATGAACATGCTATAGATGAGGGAATGTAATGAATTGTTGGTCTTGCGATACAGAACTAATATGGGGTGGCGACCATATGGTAGATGAAGTTTCTGATGAACTCGCAGAAGTTTTTAATATAGTATCAAACTTTACTTGTCCACAATGTGGAAGCTATGTAGAGTTCTATCATAAAAAAAATTCAAAATAATTTGTGCTTCAATGCGATGAAGCAATGCCCATAAATGGTTTACTAGTTCCATGATAAAAACTAGTTTTTTTTTGGTCTTGACTTCTTTGTTTAAATCCTATAAGGAATTTAGTTATAACTCGTTCAACCTGTATGGTCGGAAGTAGGTCAAAGTGACTGAAGGAACGCTAACATTGGGAGGTCTATCAATGGAAGTTATCCTTACTTATCGAGGTGTAGCATACAAAAAAATCCTAAAGAGGTAGTATGCGAATGTGTCCCACTTCGGTGGGACTTATCTCTATACCGATTTGTTCACTAGCCTTTCTTATCATTTCATCTCTATCAAAACCTTTTACCTCAACTGTTGCTTCTTTACCTGACTCTTTGTGAACAATACGATACATAGACATACCTCTCCTGTTAATAACTTGTTAATAATTAATTGGTCATTTTAAAGGTTTTAATGATGCTGACCAAACACCATAGGAACAGGGTAATGAACGACCCTTACGATAACCTCTTAACGTTTATTTTCTAGATATAGTGCTCGACCCAAAATAAAACCCAATTATGCAATAAAGAGAATCATATACGCTTTGGTGTACGAGCAAACCTGATAAAGTTTCGTATACTGTTTTCTTCCAAAAGAACATTCCTTTCTCTACTGGAATAGTAATACCAACTTCTGTAAAACTTATAATGAATGGTGCTATAACAACTGCAAATAATATAGTTGCTACTATACCTCTTCTAACCCAAACACCACCTCTTACTGATGCTTTGTCATGAGATATATCAGATGCTTCTTGTTTTGATAATAACATCTTTGTTTGTTCCTGTTGTGCTGATACAAGGTTACCTATTAGTTTAAATATAAAACCTGATAAACCTCCTCCTAATAAACTTAATACTGATGCGTCCATAATTACCTTTCTTATTTATAATCTTGCATGTGATTTTGGCTCAACAGTTGAATTAGCAAATCTTACTGTTGAAAATAATATACCATTTAGAATTTGGTCACTTACTGTACCATCTATATCCATTGATGAAAAATATTTATCATGTGATGTTCTTACTTTAAATATAATATCTCTTTGTGCAGGTACTGCAAATGAAGCATACTTATTTCCACTTGTTCCATCAACAAGAAAAACAAAACGATTTTGTTCTATACTATCAGAAGAAACCATACTAGTTGCTCTTACAAATAAACTACTAATCTGAAGATTAAGAGCCACATTAAAATTACCTCTATTATTATAGCTATTAAAACTTCTTTGTAATCTACCTAATGAATCGTTAGTAAAACCATTTAATAGTTCAATCATGTTCCATACCTTATTGGTGTTAAACTTATATTACTATTTGCCCCACCACCTTGAACACCTGAAGATGTAAACATAAATTGGTCAGCTTCCTTTTTAATAATTATTCCACAATTTGCAGGTATTGCTAAGCTTGCAGTTCTTGTTGTATTATCACTAGTATCTAATAAATGTATAAAACCTGCATCTTGGTTTTTTCTGTTACAACAATAAACGATTGGTGAATCACTTACAGTTGTTTTATTTCCTATTAAATCTGCACCTACTGCTAATCCTGATGGGTCAATAATCATACTATGCTCCTATTTTGTCAAAAATCTTACTACTTCTATTTTACATTTTACGTTAGCTTGTGTTCCTCTAATTAATAATTTTGCATCACATAAAGTAAATTCTTCATATATACCTACTGCAGTTCCTGTACCTCTTGGATACAAAGTTATACTAGGTATACCCTCACCATCTGAGTCGTTAACTACATTTAAAGGTACTGTTGAATCACTTGCTATAATAATATATCTTGTATTTGAAGGAACATTAATAGCACTCGATGGAGTTGTACCTGTTAAACTTCCTGTATGAAGTAATTCCATTTTATTTAATCTTGCTATTCCGTTTGGCATATTACACCCTATACTTTCTAGTTAATTCTGCTATCTTCTTTGGTTGTTTTACAAATTGTTTTCCTTTTGCATCACCTTTTGCTTTTGCTCTATTAGTAGATGCTATTTGTGATTTACTTAAAGCTTTCCATGCACTATCAGGTAAGTATCTTTTCTTTCCTTTACTAGGACTTCCATCAGAGGTTCTCCATTTCTGTTGTCCCCATTTACGTAACATAGTTTGTG
>TARA_R100000773_G_scaffold4988_6_pt1 | contig 12928 bp, 4 predicted proteins | sample TARA_R100000773 | Tara Oceans TARA_R100000773 (sample SAMEA2623365) | marine metagenome | biome: marine biome (ENVO:00000447); feature: surface water layer (ENVO:00002042); material: "saline water (ENVO:00002010), including plankton (ENVO:xxxxxxxx)" | depth 5 m | reverse complement strand
AGTAGAAGGTATAAACTTATTAGAAAATTTATTATTTTTTACAGATAATAGAAATCAACCTAGAGTTATAAATGTAGTTACAGCAATACAAAATCCTACATATTACACAGATGAGACAAGCATAACAGTTTGTAAGTTTGCTCCTTATCTAGCTCCTAATTTAATAGATCTTAGAAGTATTAGTGCATTAAAACCTAGCACAATGTCTAATGCTGAAAACCTACCAACAATTAGAATTGGTACTCAAGAGTGGGCTACAGAAAACTTAAGTGTGACTAGATATAGAAATGGTGATTTAATACCAGAAGCTGTTTCTTTAGTTGACTGGGAAACATATGATACAAACGAGGTAGGTTGTTGGTGTTATTATGAAAACTTATTAGACAATGGAGTTATATACGGTAAGTTATATAATAGATGGGCTGTAGAAGATGTAAGAAACTTAGCACCATTTGGTTATACCATAGCAGAAGAATCTGACTTTAATGCATTATTAGTTGAAACAGCTACAGGTAATCCAGCTAACATTAAGTCGGTCAATTATTGGACTAATACTGCTGATGCAGATAATAACTCTAGTGGTTTTAATGCAAAACCTTCAGGTCAAAGAACAGCAGATTCTGTCACACCAGTTGATTTTGAATTATTAGATTCAGAAGCAAAAATATGGTGTGCTGATGTAGATAAATATTTATATATACAAGATATACAAAACCCTGTAACACCTGCTACTGTAGAGGTAAACACATTAGGTACTATTGCAGGTTATGCAGTACGTGTTCTTAAAAACGCAGGTTTTAAAGGTTGGCAAGGTGATCCTGAATTTATTAGAGATAAATTTGTAAGATTTAGTTATAGATTTAAATATGCAGATGGTGAATATTCTTTAATAGCTCCATTTTCACAAGAGTGTTTTATACCAGAGCAAGAAGGTAGATTTTTAAATGACGATGAAGATGAAGCCATGAGATCTACTATTGTTAATTTTATGCAAAATAATATAAATAATATTGTTTTAAATATAGAATTACCATCTTTAAATATTATTGATGACTATCAAGTAAGTGATATAGATATTATATATAAAGAATCTGATTCTTTAGCTTTTAATATTTTACAAACTATTGAAGTAAACCCGTTATTTATAACTAATCTAAATAACACTAATATATATCAATACACTTATCAGTCTACAATTCCTTTTAAACTTTTACCTACAGACGAAACAACTAGAGTTTATGATAAAGTTCCAGTAAGAGCTTTAGCTCAAGCTATATCAGGTAATAGAGTTATGTATGCTAATTTTGTTCAAGGATATGATGCACCGCTAGGTCTTGATTATGCTGTAGATGTAGCTGAAAAAAATGTACAGTTATTTGAAGAATATCCTAATCACTCTGTTAAACAAAATAGAAATTATCAAGTAGGTATAATATTAGCGGATAAATGGGGTAGACAAACAGATGTTATTCTTTCATCAAAAGACAATGTATTAGTTGCAGGTGGAGAACCAACAGAAGGATCTAACTATTATACAGAATATAGAGCGGCTGAAAATGCTAACGAAGTAAAAGCTTGGAAAGGAGATAATTTAACTGTAACATTTGATAGTGTTATAAATGTAAACGGAAACGCTGAAGCTTTATATGCTCAGCCAGATATTTACTCAGTACAACCACCATATAGTAATCCGTTTCCTGCATTTTTAAATTGGAGTACAGAAGAGCTTGATAGTGTAGCATTACAAGTTTGTTATGATTTTCCTAATTTACCAGTTGGATTAGTTGGCGCGCCAAACACATTTACATTATGGCAAAATGATGGAACTGGTTGGACTGAAGTTGCTTTAGCTTTTACTGTTCAAAACGTATTAGCTACGTTTAGAATATGTTTTGATGGAGGTGCTTCATTACCTGCTGGACTAAAATTAAAAGGAGAATACTTATTTAATGCTGAACAATATTATAGATATGAAATAGAAAATCTTGGATTAGATGTTGATCCAGCTACTAGCATTGTAAATACAGAAGCATTATTTGGTGTAGGTAGACAGCTAAGAGGAAAATACTGTGATTACACTGAAATAAAAGATTTTGTACAAATTTTTAATGGCTTGGTTGGTACTGATTCTTTTTATATTTACACACTTGAAGAAATAGCAGATGATTATATGTTTCAAGGTGATACTGATCCTTCTACTAATCCAACTACTAGAACTGAACCTCTTACAGATTTAGCAGTAAATAATTATACATTTACTATAAATCCTACTGGTTTTTATTCTTATAGAGTAGTAGTAAAACAACAACAACAAGAATATTATAATGCTTACTTACCAGGTATTACACAAGGTTATCCTATAGAAGGTGATACTAGAGAATTAGATTCAACAGCTTTTATAACTCTTATACATGACAATATAAATAAAATACCTAGACAATTAAATGAAATAAGTAATCAAGACGTTCAGTTTAATAGTGATGTTACCATGTTTGGTAGAGTTACAAATAACACTGCTTCAGGTGCTGGTTTTAACGAACAATATAATCCTCTTACAACTCCTGATTCAGTAGAATTAATTGGGTCTACAAGAGATATTTTTCCAGACTATGTTTATAATCCTCCTACTGCAGCTGCTCCACAAGATTCACCTGGTGTTATAAATGGTTTTTCAATTTTTGATCTTGAATCTAAACCTTTTATTGCTAAAGTTAGTACAGGAAAACCAATAGGTGTTCAAGAAAATGTTTATGTTACACCACCGGCTGGAGAAGATTATCCAGATAGTATGGCTTTAACTGTTTACGAAACTTCACCTGTTATTTCTAATTTAGAATTATTTTATGAAACTTCTACTTCAGGTTTAATATCAGATGTTAATACAGCTATAGTAAGTTCTGGTACATCGATTACAGGATTAAGTAGTTTTGTTTGGTTGCATAATGAAGGTGATTGTGCTAATTCAAATATAACTACACCATTTTTTGCATTAACACCCCAAGGTATAGATGTTACAGCAACAGCTGCACTATCAACAGTTTATTCTTTTGATAGTAATGATCAAGTAGATCCAAGTGTTAACAGAGCAGCAGAATTTTCAATTAACTCTGCGGGTGGTGGTGCTTGGCAATTACAAAACGTTATACCACATACAGCATTAACTAATTTTGGTTATTTAGAAAAATACCAGATAACAATACAATTTACTCAAGCAGACGGAACTATATCAAACCAAAGCTTTGTAAGATCATTATCAAATGATCCACCTATATCTGATTTAGCGGTTAATCCTAACCCAAGTCCAGGTCAATCAACTATTATTAAACCAAGTGGTAGTGCTTTTAATGGTATAGGATTACTTAAAGGATATAATGGTGGTTGTGACAAATGTGATAGAACTAGAGATTTAGTTTGGTCAATAACAAGTGTAAGATGGCAGAACTCTCAAGGTATATGGTATAATACAATATCAGGTACTAATACTGGTAATTCAGCAGGTGTAACTGATATAGATACTTATTATTACATAAGAGGTCAAGGTCAAGAAAATCAAGCAACATGTGGTGATGTAACACCAGAAAACTTTTATGGAGTTTGGGTAGAAAGACGAATGAATGTAAGTGGTCCATTTGATACACTTTCAGGTGATTTCTTTTCAGGATTTTTACATGAAATAGTTATGACGCTTACAGATGACAATGGAACAGGTGAATCAATTAATCAAATAGTTCAATTTACACCACAAGTTCAAACTTATACTGGAGTAGTTTATAATACATATGATGCTCAGTCTACAGACTCTACTCAAACTGATTATGTTGCCTCTAATCAACAAGCTAACGGACCAGTAGGTATGTTACCAGGATGTGCAACTTCAAGTTCTACACCTATTTTACCTATATGGGTTGGTGAAATTGCTAATTGGAATAATTATCCGGTTTGGATTTACGTTAAAATATCTAGTACTAATGGTTCTGCTTTCCAGATGGATTCTAGATTTGGTGGTTATAATGTTCAAGACGGAGTAGGTCCATGGAATCCATCTAATCCTAATACAACTTTTAAAGCACCAGCTGATGGTACAGGTAACCGAGCTTTTAGTGGTCCTGTATCTACACCTTACGATACTAGTGGCGCTGAATACTATATAATTACTGGATTAGATGCATTTAATGCAACAAATCAACAACTAAACGCAGGTGTTACACCTGGTGATGCTGGTACTATTGGTGGTGTAGCTTTTGATTATAGTGGTTGTAGTTTAATAAACGCTAAACATGAATGGATTACTCTTGCTTCTTGTAGCGTTGGAGCTACTACTAGTGTTATGTGGGTAGAAAATACAAACGGAGTACCTCCTCAACCACCAGTAAACCCTCAAAATGTTTCTGCAGCAAGTGGAGCGCCTCCATTCCATGCAGATGAATGGTTTAAAACGTCTAACTGGCCAGGATAGTAAAATATTAAATAAATAAGTGATTATAATACATGGCAACTACATTACAAATACAATACTATAACACCTATATTTTAAAGAAAATAAATGAAAGCTGGAACTCAGCTACAGGTGAAATAGATAGAACAAATGCTCAATATGATTGGTATGTTGAAGAATCTCGTATTAAAGGTGATTTTAATGGTAAGTTTGCAGGTATTGCACCAAGAGCTTATTTAGCTACAGAAAACAAAAACCAACAAACATTTGGTAATAGTATTATATATTCTGGAATATTTAATTCAAGAACAGATGTAAATGAAACAAATCAGTTTTCAGTTGCTAATGATATTACAAGAACTGTTGATCCGGCGAAAGGAACTATACAGTTGTTATATGCAGAAGATACAAATCTAATTATATTTCAAGAATATAAAGTAAACAGAGCTTTAATTGATAAAGATGCTATTTATACAGCAGAAGGTCAGCCATTAACAACTAGTTCTAATTTAGTTATTGGTCAAGTACAATCATACGCAGGTGAATATGGTATTGCTACTAATCCAGAATCTTTTGCAGTTTATGGATATAGAAAATATTTTACTGATGCAAATAAAGGCGCAGTGATGAGATTATCTCAAGATGGTTTAACAGAAATATCTAGTTATGGTATGTTTGATTATTTTAGAGATAGATTAAGCTTAAGTAGATTAGGTGTAAATGGTAGATTAACAGGAGGGTATGATATTCATAATAGACAATATGTATTATCTATACAACCTGTTGTTGGTAAATCAGATGGTAGTCAAGCAGTAACATTATCATTTGATGAAAAAGTAAGAGGTTGGGTTAGTTTTTATAGCTATATTCCAGCTTATATGTTTAGTTTAGATAATAGATATTATTCTTTTAATCTTGGTGGAGATTTATGGCAACATTATTCAACTGGTGTTAATAGAGCTAATTTCTATGGATCTAACAATAATAGTTCAGTTATAAGTATTTTTAACGCTCAACCTTCAATGAGTAAGATTTTTAAAACTATTAATTATGAAGGTGATTCAGGTTGGGCTGTAGAATCTTTTTTAACCTATTTAAACAACTCTAGTGACACTGCAAATGCTATAGCACCTTATGCAGGTCCTCCTGCAACACTAGCAGATATGGAAGCTGAGCTTTTACAAAATAAATTTAAAGCAAAAGAAAATAAATATTTTGCTGATCTAATAAATACTAGTCTTCCACAAGAAGGTGAAGTTATCTTTGGTGGCTCAATTTCAGGGCTTAAAGGTTTCTATGGTGTAGTAACATTTACTACTGAAAATGATGGATCAGAAAATAACAGAGAATTATTTGCAGTATCTACAGAGTACGTGCAATCATCATATTAAATTAAATGGTAATAAAAAAATTTAAAACTATCAATGATAATGAAATTATTAATTGGTGGAAAGACTGGGGTTTAAAAACTCCAGATATAGAGTGTCTGCCTAAAAAAGGTTATGTTGTAATTTATAACAACATAAAGGTAGCAGCAGGTTATTTGTATTATACTAATGCTAAAATAGCATATGTTGATTTTGTTATATCTAATATTAATTATAGAGAAAACAATAGAAATGACTTAATTACAACACTTATTGATCACATGGTTAATAAAGCTTTAAAAAAAGGTTGTAAATTTGTATGGGCAACAACATCTAATAAAAACATAGTAGATAAAGTAAAAAAACTAAAATACAAAGTGTTAGATAAAAAACACAATATAATATATAAATATTCATAAATATGGGAGCAGCATCAGGAGTGATCAGCGGAGCAGTTGGTTTACTTGGAGCAGGGGCCGCACAAAGAAGAGCGAGAGAAGATAGAAAACGAGCTGAACAAGAAGCTAATCGTTTAAAGGGTGAGTTAAACACATTAGAAAACTCAAGACAACCTATCATAAATCCCTACGAAAACGTAACTGATACTAGTGGTAATCTAGCTAATACATATGCTAATTTAGGTGTAGCAACTGAAGCAGCACAATTTCAAGCAGAACAAGCTGATATATCTTTAGCAAATACACTAGATACTTTAAGAGCTACAGGCGCAAGTGCTGGTGGTGCAACTGCTTTAGCTCAAGCAGCATTACAAAGTAAAAAACAAGTATCAGCCAGTATACAACTACAAGAAGCTCAAAACCAAAAACTATATGCTCAAGGAGAAGAAAGATTAAATCAAATGAAAATGCAAGAAGAACAAAGATTGCAATCAGCTGATGTTATGGGTAAACAATTTATGTTTGGTGCACAAGAACAAAGAGAAGTTGCTAAGCTTAATAGAGTAGCAGGTATGCTAGATAATGCTCAGCAAGATTTAAGAAATACAAGAGCTGCAGAAGCAAAAGCTGAAGCTAATATGTATAATTCTCTAGGTCAAGTAGTAGGAGGTATAGGAAGTTTAATAGGAGGTTAAAAAATAAATTATGGCGACAAAAAGACAATCATCAAGTTACCCTTTACCTGGAGTTAGTTTACCTAGTGTAAATTACGGTGCATATTCACAACCTAGAAGAGGTGAATCTACAACTCCAGCATCAGCTATGGTAGATGTATTACAAGGTGGACAAGCTTTAGCTCAAAGACAAGAAGAACTTAGAAAACAAGAAGAAGCAAGAAAAGCTAGAGAAGAGCAGCAGATTATAGATAGAATGCAGCAAGTTCAAACAAATGCTGATTTGTGGAACTTAGAGCAAATGAGCAATCTGACTACTATGCCTCAGACCTCAGCGATTCAAGATCAATTACAAAATACTTTGTCAAAAAGACTAGATATTGCTACTCAAGCTCAGGTTTATTTAAAAACACAATTTGGAGATAAAGAAAAAAGAAAATCTGCGCAAAAAGCTATTAACGATTATTATGATTTATTAACATTAACTAAAACTACTGTTACTAATTTTGGTGCTTTAGGTTCATATTGGAAAGATAAAGCTCCTACAATTGGTTCAGCTATAACTATTATAGGTAATGATGAAAATGAAATAGCTAATAACCAGTATTTTGTAAATGCATTAGGTGGAGTTTATGACGATGCTCAATTTGAAATGATGTATGATCAAGCTACTAATGATATATTAATAAAAGTGTCAGGTTATGAACATGAATTAGTAGATGGTAAAATGACTCAAGGAGCTTATAGAGAAAAAATAATGAGCGCAAGAGCATTTAACCAAAGAACTGGTGAAGGTAAAGATTTTGGTTTTGTTTCTAACGTTCCTCAAGTTGTAAATGAAACTATTAAAAAATTATATCCTAGCACTAAAACACCAGAAGGTGATGGTCTAGGTATATTAAATGATAAAGGTGTATTAGCTGATAAATATTGGAGCGGTGAATCTGTATCGACTACTAAGTTAAATGATGGTTATGTTTCTACAGCTGTTGTTAAAAATTTAAACATTGATCTATTAAGAAAAGATATGATGGGTTTATTAAAACAAAAAATTGGTGGTGTAGTTGCTACTGGTCCACAACAATTAGCTAACTTTTGGAATATTGATTTAAAGAATTTAAATAAAGGTTTTGAAAACTCTTATCAAAATCTTTTGCCAGATAATGCTACTATGGAAGAAGCTTTATTTCAAAGTGTATTAAAAAGTTTAACAGACTATGATGGTATTAATACTGATGAAAATGGTAATATAACTATGCAGACAAATAGATCTATTACTAAACCATCACGAGGTACACCAACACCAAAGCCAGAAGATTATAGAGTAGAAACAATACAAGATGTAGTAGTTTTAAATGGTAGAGATCCTTTAGATATTGTTAAAGCTACAGTTAAAAAGATGTCTAATAGAGATCTTTATACAGCAGACGAAGTATATGATGTTTGGTTAAACTCTAAACCATCTGATAGTTTAAAAACAAATGCGCCTACAAACAAAGATTATTACGAGCTAGACGATACTCCTGATCCAAGAACAGCATTTAATCAAATGGTAAAAGGAGGTAGTTTATTTGAAGTTAAAAATGGTAGAGTTACTTCAGTAGGTGATTATAATTTTAATAGCGCAGAAGATAGATTTAACTATGTATTAAATACGTTAAGTTCTGCTGAAAGAAAATTAATAAATAATCAAAGCAAAGTAAGAAAATTAGCATGGGCATCAGATTGGAGAGCAGGTAATCCTAAAAAAGCAGATGAATCACTAGATGATTATATTGCTAGAATGAAGAAAGAATATAAAAGAATACATAAAAGAAATTACGATTAAAACATGGAAGAATTAGAAATCTACCAATTACCAGATGGAGATAGGGTAGACATATCTAGGTGGCCAGAAGACACTAAATTCTTATGGTTAGCTTCAAATCCAGGTGCAAAAATTAGTGAACCTTCACAAGAAGAATTAGCTAATTTTAAACCAGACACTAGTATATTTTCAGGTATTCCTATTGTTGAAGAATCAGTAACTATGGGGCCACAGCCACCTGGGTTAAGTATTCCTTATGAAGATTTTGATTTAACTGCATTAACTAATAATTTATTTTCTCAAGAAGTACAAGCTTTTGATAGACAAGTAGGAGAACTTCCTAATACTTTTCTTTATGCAGGAGGTGCTAAAAAACAAGAAGCCGCTTTTAGCGGTATGACAATACCTGATCTTGATGAAGAAACTAAAAATATTGTTTTACAAGCTTATAACATTAATAAAAATAAATTAGATCCTGAAGCAAGTAATTTTTCAATTGCTGGTATGGAAAGTATAGGTGCAGGTACAGATGCTGATTATCCTGGAGATGCAGTATATCAACAACAAGATGCAAAATTGTTTTTAAATCAACCAAGTATTCAAAAAGCATTAGAAATGGGACTTATAACTAAACAAGATTTATCTTTAGGTATGTACCCAGGTTTTACTAGTTGGCCTACACGTATGAGTCAGGATATAGAAGGTATGTCAGGTATTATGACTGATGAAGGAAGAGAATTATCTAACGCTGAAGTTTATGAGTTGTTATGGCAGTATGATATGCCTTTTTATAATGATACAGAAAGATTAAAAAGAGAAGCTAGAAGAAAAGTTGATAGGTTTGTACTAAGAAGTCCTGATCAAATAGCTTCAGTTATTGATCTAACAAAACTTGATGAACCTTATATATATGAAGAGTTTGCAGAAGAAGATGGTTTTGTTGAAGAATTTTTTGGAGTTGAATCTTTAAAACTAGATCCTAATTTTAATATAAAAGATTTTAATGGTTTTTTAGTTAATAGACAGCATAAAAAATATTTACAAAATGCTCTTCAAAAAATTGAAGGAGATACTAGTGAAAATGCAACAAAAGCTAGAGAGTTATTAAAACTTCAAGGATTAAATCTATATTTAAATGAACAAATAACTAGAGATTTAAAACAACAAAAATTACTTTGGGAAATGAATAACCCAGGTAGAGATGCAGACACTGAAGGAATAGAGTTTAATATATCACCAGGAAACTTTAATCCATCTTTTGTAAAAACCTGGATGAAAACAGAAACACCATATGTTTATAATCACCTAGAGCAAAATCAAATAAAACTAGAACAAGAATATCAAGATCTTTTAAAAACAGATGGTAATGTTAGTACTGGTGAATTTTTAAATAAAATAGGTAGCAATGCTTGGATAGGTTTTTGGCATGACGCTGCTAAACCAATGTTCATTTCGGGAATGGAAATGTTACCTGGCGAATATACTGATGAAGTTGCAGAAAACTGGAGAAGAAACACTTTAATTAATAATTTTGAAAGAGGTGATCAGTTAAGATATGGTTATAAAAAAGGTAAAAAATTATTTTTAGAAGATTATGGTGTTGAATATTTGGTAAGTGATGATAATAGAATATACGATACTACTAATAAAATTGAAGCAACAGGTTTACTTACACCACAACAAAGAGATCAAATAGTAAAAAGAGTTAGAAAAGATGGTGAGACTGGTAGCAGTGCGTCAGGTTATGGTTTAGCTTTTGAATCAGCTAGAGTAATTGGAGATTTAATGGCTCAAATACTTTTAACAAGAGGTGTTGGTAGAGTTAAATCAGCTGTAGGAGCTTATACTAAAGGCATGGGCGTCTTAGGTCCAACAAAAAGATTTTTAAAGTCAATACCAGTTAAATCTCAAGTTGCTGATGCCATCATAGCTCAATCAACTATAGGTTTTGTAAGAGGATATGAAGATACAATGGCTGCTGCTAGAGCTGCTGGTTTACCTGAAGATGAAGTTAGAGAGCTTGCATCTAGCGGATCAATGCAAACAGGTGTTTGGTTTGCATTAACAGCTCCTATAAGTCCTCAAACAAAAGCTCAAAATTTATTGTTTGGCAAACCTGTTAAAGAGAATATTGAAGTAGCAGTTCAAAGATATATGAAAGGCGGATGGAAAGGTTGGACTGATTTTTGGAAAACACAAGGCCAAAGATTTGGAACTAAAGAAGGTTTAAAAGAAGTAGGAAAAGGTGTTTTAAGAACTGGAGATTTAATGCAGAGAGAAGGTTGGAAAGAATTAGTTCAAGAAAACATACAACAATTTGGAGAAACAGTTGAAATTGGAGCTAATATAAATAGACAAGCAGGTTTACCAATAGTTAAAGAAGATTACAATTTACAAGACTTCATACATACTTCTATTTTATCATTTACAGCAGGATCATTTATGCCTGGCGCTGGAACAGTAACTTCTTCTGCTAACCAACAACTAAGAGAATTTATGGGTTGGGATGCTGTAGATAGATTTAATTCTTTAGCATATATGGCTTATAATCAAAGTGATTTAAAAGCGTTACTAGCTAAACAAGTAGATGAAGGTTTATATACACAACAAGAAGTAGATAACTTATTAGGCGAAGTTGATCAATATAAAAACACTATTAATCATGTTCCACCAAATATGTCTGCTGGAGCAGCTTCAACTATATTATCTGATATACAAAGATTAAATAAGTTAGAAAACGATAAGAAAAAAGCACCTAAAGGTTTTACTGGTTTTGATGATGAAATTCAACAATTAAAAGATAGAATAAACAATACTTATTTTGATGAATTAACTAAAGCTCAAAGAAAAGGTATAATGGCTGCTGCTAGAGCAGGTGTAGCAGGTAATACTATATATAAAGCTTTTGAAAATGAAGATGAAGCTTTAGAATATTTAAAAAATACAGTCAGTAGATTCGACAAAGACAAAGATAGAGATATGACTAACCAAGAATTTGAAAGATATTTAAAAAATAGATTTCTTAAAGGTGAGTCATTTGGCGCTATGTTTATTCAAGATGGTACTAAATACGCTCTTGAATTTAAATACAATGCTGGTAAACCTGATGCAACTGGTAGACGTAAAACACAAACTGCTCAACATGAGTTTTTTCATGCATTAATAAACGAAGTAGTTAGCAATGATCCTGAAGCAGGAAGACTACTTGGTAAAGCCTTATTTAATGAATTATCAAAATTAGATTTACAATTAGATGATGATTTAGATCAAAGTATTATGCCTGTTGATTTTAAAAGAAGATTATTAGGCTACATGCAAAGATATGAAGATATTAAGAAAAGAGTTCAAAGAGCTGTTAAAAATAAAGTTATAACTAAAGAAGAAGGTGATAGACAGTTAGCTCAAGCATTAAGTAATAGTTGGGAAGAAGCTCTTAACTTATACTCAGAAGCAATTGGTGATCCTGATATAAATTTAGATTTTGACGAAAATGCAATAGAAAAAATTAGAAGTTCTTGGAGAAGAGCAATGCAATTTGTTGGTGCTAGAGATATAACGTTAGGTAGTGGTAAAGATGTTTTTAATATGCTTCGTGATTATAACAAAAGTGTTAAATCAGGTATGTTAAAATATAATAGAGCTTTTAAAAAATTAGGACAAAAAGAAGGTTTAACAAAAGAAGAAAAACAAGGCTTACAAGAAGAAGAACAAGAGTTTGAAACAACTACTAAAGAAAAACTTAAAAGAAAAACTGAAAGAAGAAAATTAAAAGCAGAAAGACAAAAAGAATTAATAGACACTATAGTAAAAAGAAACCAAGCTAGAGCAAAACGTAGAGCAGCGGTTAGAGCTGCAGCTTCAGCAGCTACAGTTGAAAAAGAAGAAAGTGAACTTGCAGATCAAATAGATGATAAATTTTCTTTAAAAGTTACAAAAAGATTAAATCCTGATGAATTTAAAGATAATATAAACGATTATTATAGTCCAGAAGTATTTTCTACTCAAACAGGTATAGATAGTGTTGTATATGATATATTACAAGATTACACTGATATTATAAGTTATAAAATACAATCTCAGTATGCTAATTTACCTAATATTTTAATAGAAGATTTAATAGCTGAAACTCAAATAGAATTATTAAAACATATAAGAAATTTTAACAAAGAATTTTTATCATTAAGAGAAAAATTTAAAGATGGTTTAGCTGCAAAAGGTATGAGTCAAGCTGAAATATCTAAAAGAGT
>TARA_R100000773_G_scaffold30361_1_pt1 | contig 13010 bp, 16 predicted proteins | sample TARA_R100000773 | Tara Oceans TARA_R100000773 (sample SAMEA2623365) | marine metagenome | biome: marine biome (ENVO:00000447); feature: surface water layer (ENVO:00002042); material: "saline water (ENVO:00002010), including plankton (ENVO:xxxxxxxx)" | depth 5 m | reverse complement strand
GTATTCTCTAACTCCTCACGAAGTGCATCTTTTTTTAGAAAGGCTATTGTGCCTATATCCATTATCTCTTGCTTAACCCTTGCTTGTTCTGAGAAAATCGATGCTCTGCGATTTTCAGATTGCATCTGAAAAATCTCTAAATCGGTTTCGCCTCTCGCTCTCTCAATGTCTAACAACTCTCGCTGAAGAGACATCTCATTTGTCAACTGCTCACTACGGAATCCAGCTACCTGTGCTTGTACTGCTGCAAGTTCATTCTCTGCTTGAATTTGTGCCTTTTTAAATTCTATGTTGTTTTTATCTTTCAAAAGATTTGCATTCGCAGAGTCTAGTATCCTTTGTGCTTGTTCTAGTTGCGCTTCTTGTTGCTCTTTAAGTATTTCGCCTAGTCTCTCATTCGCTGCTATTCTCTCATCTATAGAGAGTCTCTCATCGTCTCTTATCTGCCTTTGCTTCTCTGCTTGTAAATCAAACTTCTCAATAAGACCTTGCAACCTTGCTTCTGCAAGTTCTGCTTCGCCTTGTAACCTTACGTTTGCTTTTGCTTGTTCCGCAGCTGCTTTGACATTAATATCTTTTACACCATCGACAACTTTCTTAGTAATATCTCCAGCCTCTTGAACTGCTTCTCCTATGTTATTCACTACGGACTTAGCGGCTTCAAGACCTTCGGTTCCAATTTCAACCATTGATTCTTTTACCTCATTAAGACCAGCAGTAAGCTCTGCTATCTTTTCAGGTCTACCTTTACCCAAGAAAGACTTCTCATAGGCTAAAGATAATTTCAATACACCAAATCTGATGGCTTGGAAAGTTAACTTGAGAGGTGTGAGTGCAACGGTCAAGAGACCTTGTCCAACTTTCTTTAGCGCATCAAAGTTCTCGGTAGACTTTCCTACTTGTTCTACAACATTGCTGATAACCTCAACAACTTGACCTGCTATCAAGCTAACAAACTCAAAACCGACATTGAAAGCATCGACTACTTTTTGATTTTGCTTGAAAGCATCCGCAAGTAGAGTTACTGCTTTTTCTATCAAAGTAAATACAACACTTGCTTTGAGTAGTGTTTTAAAAGAAGTACCGAGTTTCTTAGTTCCTTTCGTTGCTCCTGAGAATCCTTTCTTAGAACTATTACCAAAATCCTTTACTGCTGCCGTAAGTTCCTTAACGGAATCAACAAACTCTTGGGAGGCTTCGGCAGCATTACTTTCTACTTCTATCTCTACGGTCTCCTTTATCGCCATTGGTTCTTAGTCTAAATGGTTTCTTTTCGTATTTGCCTTTTGCGATAGCGATGAGGTCGCTATCGCTATCAACGATTTGTAAGGCATCTATTAAGTAACGTAATTGAATCATATATTACACATCGTTAAGTAATTCTAGGTTTGCCTCTCCAGTAGTAAGATTCATTTGTACTGAGTTGATTATGTACGTTCTTTGAAGAATAATAATCTTATCATTATTCTTCAAACGTAGTAGGATGCTTATAGGCAACCTTGCTTTGAATTTAAATATCCTTCTTTGAGTATTGTATAGGTCGGTTATGTAGTCCTCCCAAAAGCCTCTGAACAATCCGCTTTGAAAAGCGATAAGATGGTATGAGTCAGTCTCTACTCCAAAGTTTATTGTTTGAGTCACATCATCATCAGTAGTAGCATTCGTATTGCTTACCAACCAAAAAGCATCTTTGGTCTGCACTCCATTACTCATATCTATGAAGTAGTATTGACTACCTGATGCAAGACCAGTAATCGCTGCTGGTATATTGAACAAAAGAGGTTTACCTATATAGGCTTCTAGTTCTCTATTGATACTTCTCCCTACGCTTAGTGCAGTTTGTGTATCGGTGTTTTGATCCGTCAACCTCTCATATATCTGATGGTCAAAAGGTACTTCTACTTTGAACTCTCCACCATCGTATGTAAAGTCTGCTTTTACATCTCCGTAGTTTCTATCATTGTCAAGTCTGAATTGCTCTTCTAGTATGCTATTTGCATCGTTGAACTTATACTCTATTCTCTTGTAAAGTTCAGGCTTTTTTATCTCCGTATTTTCGACATCTATATACTTTGTTATGTCGATGGTAGCACCCTCGCCATACCAATCATCTAAAGACTCTATGTCGAAGTTCTTTATTGTTGTAAAAACATCGCCTGAATCCGTTGAAGTCTTAGTAGTAGTTTGACCAGTTGGTACGATAACCAAGTTGAACATCTTTACAATACCACCAAAGAACTCGCTTACCTTTTGTTCAGGTAATTGGTCAGCCATTCTGATAAACTTGGTAACGCTTTGAGTTCCGCTATTACTTGCTGCTATTATAGTATCTACGTTTGTGATTACTCCGTTACTTGCTCTCTTTTGTAAAGTTATTTGGATAGTCAAACTAGAGACCGTTATACTTGCTGCCGCATCTCTCCTATCAGAGATGCGTATATCATATACTCCTTTCTCATCAAAAAAGAACTTACCACTTGCACTTGTTCCCTCCTTATGGGTATCTATAATCTCTCCATCTTTGAAGAGGTGTATCTTAGATTTGATAGAACCAGTATAACTATATTCGAGTCTAAGTCTATAGCTATCGGTAGGAGTAAATGCACTTGTTACATACAAGTCGCTTGTCAATTCATAAGATGAAGAGCCAAGAGTCCATACATCATTAGCCGTTTGAATGTTTGCACTCCTATCATCAGTAGAGGTAGTATTCAAAGTAAGCAATGTAGGAGTATCTCCTAAGTCATTGTCTTTGAATAGGAAGTTTGCTCTACGATGCGCCCACATATAAAGCATACCAAAGTTAGTTCCTCCAAAAAATTCACTATCAAAGTTTACCGAGTACTTTGTTTCTATTGCCTCAATAATCCTCTTAACCTTTATCGCTGGTTTCAACTCATACCAAAAGCATCCGTGCTTTGTACTTGTAGCACCATTAGCTGCTAAGTTCTCTGCATCCATATTAGACGATGAGTCATACTTCCAATTCCTCTTAGGAGATATCAATGGATATACTACTGAGTCACTTGTGCTAGGCACAAACGCACTAAGACCAGTCTCTACATTTGTATTAGTGTATTCGTGGTCTTGTGCTGATAAGTCTAGGTCATTCAAAGTATCCTCTCCGAATAAGTCCTTAAGGTTTGTATTGTTAGAGTAGAATGATACTTTATATGCGTAAGGCTCGTTGCCTTTCATTTGAACCGATTCTAATTCTATAGTACCAGCCCTGAATAAATTATTATTTATCTCTATCAAACTATCTACTCTCGTTTGAGCATCAAACGGAGTAGCTATATCTACATTGTAGTAGTGCTTGAAGATACCATTATTATTAGGTGTTGCTGGTAATGTAAATGACTGAGTAAAATCGCCAAAGACTTTTGAGATGTCTTTGACGTTTTGAGTAGATAAGGTAATACTTATATCCTCATCCTTGAACGTATCAACTCTTTGATCGCTGATATATATCTCTACCTTATACATATCTTTCGGTAAATGCTTCTTGTACTTGTATTGTGTAGTTTATCATTTTGTCATTGATACTCTTCTGAAGAGACTGAGTTGTATCTACAACTTTAACAGGCATATCCGTACCATCTACATCTATGTATACTGATTCGCTCATAAGCAAATCTTTTATTACCTCTTTGTAGCTTTCATCTACAAAACCAGTATTGATTGTTGTGCTTGTAAGACCATTAACATTGTAGTCTTGTCTTACATCTTTGTCATAGGTAAACACGCCAGTATTAGCCACGCTACCAGTAGCCTTTTGGAAGGATTGTCTTGTGACCTGAAACTCACTACTTGATGCTTTGAAACCATACAAGTAATCCCAAGCACCAAATCTATTTATAAACCTCAACCTTCTTATATCGTATTTAGGTTCACATACTTTCTCCATAGTTAAAACATCATCTCCTATTTGTAGGGTATAGGTTCTTGCACTATGTGCCGTTGAGCTTGGTAGTGTACCGCTATATCCAACTGACGTTAGATATGCGCTTAGATTTGTAACACCTATTGGTATTCTGAGTATTGAGCCTTCAGGTTCGGTAGGATTTCGAAACGCAGTCAAGTCTATCGTATGAGTTCCTCCAGCAATCGCAAAGGCTACAGTTGTAAAGTCTGCACTACCTACTGCACCCATATATATTCCTATCATTTCATTGTCTCCTGATTCCTTTACATAAACTCTACCAGCATTACTTTGCAAAGCACTTGTAAGGAATGATGAAGGATAGGTCTTGAAGGCAGCATCATCGAACAAATTATAACCCATAGATACTGGGAATATCGTACTGCTACCAGTTGCATTTTGTACATTCTCATTACCTGATATGAAATAGTTTACGTTGAAGTCTACCCTACACCAAAGCACCGTTGAATCAGGAGAGATGGCTGGTGTATTCCCATCAGTAGGTGCAGTCTTCAAGTGATGCTCTGCTACGATAGGCGCAATGTCAAAAACGCAAAACTGCTTGAGACCATTTGTACCAGCTACAAATTGGTCTCTAGTTAATGTCTGAACATTACTCGTAGGTACTGAACTATATGTGGTACTCCATACCTTGATATTAAGAGTAATGTCTTTTAGGTTCTGAAAGTTTGTAACATCGTCTGTCTTCATCGAGACATATATTGGACTTCTTGCTCCACATAACTTTGTAGGTGTAACTATGGTAAATGACATATCCTATTCCTTAAAATTGTTTTTTAATGTGAACTCTAAAAAGTCTTGTACATCTAATTGAAAAGCCTCCCTCACTTCTTGAGGTAGTCTTTTGAATCCTAAAGTAAAAGCTCGTGTAAAGAAGTAACTTGGTTTTATACCTTTGTTGTATACGCTATTGGCTATAATAAAAGCTAGGCTCTTACGAGGTATGAATCTTCCTTGCTCGTCTCTTATACCATCTAGTCCTCTACGCACCATCCACTTATCAAATACTTTTGCTGGAGGTCTTTTGGTTGTGTACTTGTATGGTGTATTATACTTCTTCTTTACACCACTTACCCCTTTGTCCTGAAACTCTCCATACTCCTCCATCTTGAAATCAAGGGAGAAGGATACACCACTACCACTACTTCTCAAATCATATTGAATGCTATCATATAGTTCCTTAGATACGTTCTTATTCTTTCTTGTCAAGTTTGCTCGTGCTTGTTGCACGACATACTTGCCGAAATCATTTAAGGCTTTCTCAAGGTTCTTAGGATTAACAAGCACTCAAATCAGTATTAGGTATTGTAATCGCTATACTCATATCCCATCCAGCTAGACTATTCTCAAACCTATCTACAAAAGGCTCACAAGTTGGAGTACCTTCTATTTGGAACTTCTCATCGTATAGGCTACCTCTTGATAGTAGAGAGTATAATTTATTGGATGTTGCTAACATTGTGTTCAGCACATCTTGTTCGTTCGTGTTGCCTCTGAATGGTTGATCGGTTGCCGATATGCCTCTAGCATCTCGCTTATTGAAGTCTACCACATCCATAAATAGTATGTTCAGATTGAAGGTCATACTATGAGGTTGGAACGTAGTATTATTTACTATGATATGGCTTAGTGGAAAGATTGTCTGCTTGTTCAAATCAACCTCTGATAAGTCTCCCTCCGTGACCGTGTTTATGCTTGGCTCTGCCTCTAAAGTTGTGCGTAGCTTTTCTAGTATGTCGTAGTATCCTCTCATATCTTAAGTAACGATTTCTCTAATTCGTTTTTCTCCTTGTCATAGGTCATCATAGTAAGTGCGGCAAAAAGTCTGAGTTTGCTAATTTTTTCAAATCTTGTAACATCGCCCTGAGAGAGATGATAGAAAGTGGTGTACCATCCCCACTTTCTTCCGAAGTTTGCGGTTGAACTGAGGTCGTGTTCTCCTCCAGTTGCATTAAAGAGGGAGTCAAAGCTATCGACAACTCTATCCCTAAATGATAAAAAAAAAACAAAGCACCGAGTACAACATCCATAGTTAAGCCTTTCATCCGATGTTCACTATCAGATGTGCCTTCATATTCTTCTATATTGTACTTGTCCTTTCTTCTGCTCTTGATAGGTCTATACAATACCGCCATAGTGGTATGCATCTTCTCCCAATCGTTTATGCTCTCATCAATATCTACATACTCTCCTAGAGATATCTCTTCTAGGTTAGGTATGAATCCATACTCAACATCCCCCATAGTATGAATCTTTCTTAGTTGAGGTTTGTCTTCAAAGAAAGACATAATCCTTGTTGCATAGTTCTTTACATCTTTGTATGACATCTTGCTCACTATTATCAAGGGTACATTACAGAATATCTCTACGCACTTTTGTGCTAGGAATAGTTCATCCTCACTATTCACTTGTAAGAACTTTTGATATTGTTCTAAGGTAATATCAAACAAACCTTCTGGTATTATTATATCTACTTTCATATCTTATCTGACCGCATACCTACCATAGTTAGGTCTGCTCAGTCTATTATAGGTTGCATATCTTGCTGCATCAATAGCGTGATTATATTGGTCTACTGGTTTGTTCAGTATCCTTCCGTTGCTATCCTCTACAAATTTATAGTTTCTTAGTTCTTTTATTAGATTCTTGCTCGTGTTTGTGACATTGATTCTATATCTCTTGAGCATATCAATACCAGCCATAACTGAGTCTTTACCCTTTGCCGTAGCCTTTATATTCCATCCGAATAGCTGAAGCTCACGGATGGACTTAGGTTCTGCACTATCTGCAAATATCTCTACCCTTCTATCGAATCCTAGAGAGGTTAGCTTGTTGTGGATGTCTCTATTAGTTAGACCAGTTTGATACACCAACTCATCAAAGTATAAGTCTATTTCTTTCCGATAGGCTAATACCAACGTGGTAGGGTCATTGGTGAATCCGAAGTCCATCCCTCCAGCGATCAAAGTAGAACCTTCAGGAATATGAGTGACCTCTTGATGTGAGAATATGGTAGCCTTGCTTTGCCCTCTCTCTCCAAGACCGTAAACTCTCCAGTAGTTCTCATCAGTTAGTTTGAGTCTTTCTATCTCCTCCTTGATAGTCGCAGATAAGAAGGGATTGTCTTTGTAGGTAGTCTTGAAGAACTCGCAGTCAGGTCTTGTAATAACTTGGTCATATATCCAATGGTACTCATCTGATGGGTTATAGTCAAGAATAATCTTACCAGTAGTACGCATTACCAACTGCCTCCAATCTTCTATGGTAAGTTCGTTAGCCTCATTGCAGAAGAGCATATCTCTCTTTCTACCTCGTATCTTCTGAGGTTGGTCTAAAGATATAAACTCTATGATATTGCCGTAGCAGATATACTCGCTATTGGATTTATTATGCTTTGTCCAGTCATACCTATTCATTGACTTCAGTATCTCAAAGAAGTCTCTCATCACGGATGCTCTGACCGAAGGAAAGGTCTTACGGCAGATTGTGATTATCTGCCGTTTGTTTGGATTCTGCATACAATAGTAGATAAGCCATATAAGGATGTTATATGTCTTACCTGACCTTGTACCGCCTTGTTCTACTATTATCCTCTTAGAACTATTCTGAAGGTGTTTGAATACCTTGTTCGTCTTCACTCGTGCTATCTATAATCTCTATGGTCAGAGGCTCTAGATTCTCGTGTTGTATCTCTTGCCTCTCAATGTATCCTCGTTTCTTTCCCTTAGTTTTTAGATAGAAGATTGTAGCTGGTGTACTTCCATTCTTTATTTGATTGTGTAGTTGGCTCTCTGCAAAGTCGAGAGCGATGTTTGATAAGTCTTCCACTTGATACTTATAGTCTACATCCTCTCTCAACCATTTGTAATGTGTCTCTCTAGATATGCCTACCGCCTTACAAGCAGAGGTCACTACACCAAGAGATTGTTGTAGTGCCGCTATCATTGCCTTTTTTTTAGTGTCAGTTTGTGTCATATTATAATAACGTAAAAGCTATGCAATTTACAAGCCACAATACCCAGAGTCACATTCATTGAAGTCCTCATCAAAGAGTTCAGACTGACTGTTCCAAGCCTTGACCTCATCGTAGGTAATGTCGCTTCTCCAAGTCGCTCCGTTTATACTTTCTCTCTCTCGCTTGGAAAACCATTCAAGTTTGTTTGGGTGTTTCTCCCACATCTTCTTCAAGAGCATTGGGTTCTTATGGAAACATCCTACACAGTTATTCATCCAAGCAAAGCGTACAGGTTTGTCTTTCCAATACTCTTCAATCGTGTCTTTGAATAACCCATCTTCAATAAGAGGGAATGCGGGTTTTTGATACGGAACATTCTCCCATTTATTTCTTCCATCTGGGTGTTTCTCAAATGTAGCTTTAAACTCACTCAATCCATCCCCATTACATCGGTCAAGCATATTCTTTGCTCTACGCATTTCATTTGCTCTAAAACCAATGCGAGTCTCTACAGGCTCTCCGATATTCTCTGCCCACCAATAGAACATAGGCTCTATCTTCATCTCTACCGTGCAGAATCGTTGCACCTTGTTTGGGAGATATACCTTGTCTTTTCTTGTGGTTATTTCATCAAAGGTTCTTCCTGTAACCCAAGTGATAGGTCTACCTATGAACTGCTCAAGGTCAAGCATAGTATATATGATAGTATCATCTTCTGCAGTTCCAATAAAAGGCTTTTGTATTCTATCCTCTACTTCTTTGCGTATCTTCTCATCAGGAAACTTGCAGTTAGTATCCTCTATACGCACTAATGCAAATACATCGTAGTCTGCTGGATAGTTTGCTGCTATGTAGCTTGATGTTTTACCTCCTGATAAACTATTTATAGATATCATAGAATATCCTCTATATAGTAACTATCTAAGTCTATTCCTTCTTGGAAAAACTTCTTATATATTTCGATTCCTTTGCGAGTTCGTTTCTTACCACTCTCGTAAAACTCCTCACTAACGTGATATACTCCTATGTCTAGACTCCCTTTGTCTATAGCGACAAAGTGGAAGTTCTCAGGAGGTATGTCAAATAGATTGCAATAGATGTATGCTTGTATATCATATCCGTACTTATAGCTACTATATTTAAATGCATCTAAGTCTTGCGTAGTCTTGAGATCAATAATATGATTGCCTTGTAGTATGTCGGCTTTTGCTCTAAACGGCATACCATCTAATTCATCTACTCTAGGTATCTCAAAGTATGACTCCTTGAGGTAAGATAGTACCTTCTCATTTCGGAGCATTGCATCTTGCAATCTCCGTATATCTCCTTCCTCTTTTCTAGTGATAACCTCTACACCTTCTTCTAAGGCTTCTTTGAATGTCTTAGAGTTTCTGCTTTGTACATCTACTACCTTGACCTCATCCATCTTATGAGGTTCAAGGACTGCTAAGTGAAACAACTTACCAATAAGCAGAGCTTTGCTATTAGTATTTTGACCATAGGTAGTAACGTAGTTATAGGTCTTAGGAGATTGTAGTAGCATCTTAATAGATGAGGATGACAATGCTGCCTTACCTAGATATCCGTAGTATTGCTCATCGTCTAGTGCTATCTGCTCAAGGTGTCCTACCTCTTGGTAGACACCATCAAGCATCAATATCTTTTTATCGTTGTGCATACTATCGGTATTGTATTGGTAGGTTAGTGGTGCTTTGTTCTATCCAGTTCAAGAGAACGGATAGCACAAGTAGTCCAGCAATAAATAATAGAGTCAGTATTACTGGAGGGTAATACTTCTTAATAAAGGTTTTGATAGTTCCCATAATAAATTATTTAGTTAGTGTTGTAATATACTGATTTGGATATATTGTTTCTTAGTTGCTAAGATAAGTTATTCACTTATCTTATTAGCCAAATGTATAGATAAGAATCCTACGGTCTTAGTGATTCTACTCCTGTCGGTAAAGTGTGATGTTTTAGGCAGTCCTTTCATATCCTCCCATATAGGTTCATCTATCTTACTTAGGTTGAAGACATAGATACCTTGAGGTGTGCTATTGATGTAGAAGGGAGTTGTTTCGTACTGCTTTGCTCTACGGATCAAAGCATCATATTTATCCTTCTCTATAATCAGGTCATCGTAGTGCTTATTCCTACACTTCAATTCTATGTCCATCTTGTATTGTTTGGAGTAGCAGTCAAAGCGAGAATACTGGTTCTCGCTTTTCTCCAAGTCTCTGCAATGAGTTATCTTGAGTATGTTGAACAAATCAACTTCCCTCATAAGTAGCGTATACTCCTTTGAGGTCTCCTATAAGTCGCTTCCATTCCTTAGGGGAACAAGAACACGGAATAGAGAATGTATGACCAAAGACTCTGGAGTGTATCCTTGCTAGTGGTTCGGTGTACTTCTCCTCTATAACATTGCCTTTGAAATTATTGAAGAACTCGGTAAGAGTTGTATACTCTCCCTCGTTCAAACATTCTATTACATTTCGTGTAGGGAACTTTCTATTAAGTGCCTCTTGTCTAGCATCACATCCACAATCTAAACCAGTTGCCTCTGCAAAGAAGTCTACGACTTTCTTTATACCAGTAGCCTTAGTCACTTTTGCTATCTCGTCTCCTAGTCCTCTACTCTTGGGAGCCTTTGTACTCTTGGTACTTTTCTTTGTGCTTTTCTTTGATTTTTGTTCTGACATTCTTCAGCGTATTAAATATTGAACTTGAACTTATTTTTGAGCCTTCGCTTAGTTGCCTTATGGTCTCATTGTTTCCATAGTATATCTCGAATATCTTTCGGTCATACCAATGTAGATTCTCAATAGTTTCAGATATATCTTCAAGCATCTCTTCAAGGAGATGCTTACAATCATTACTAGACTCCTCATATTCAAAGTCTTCTTTCAGTTCCACCAATGAAACCTTAGACCTCTTTCTATCATAGAATAAGTTCCTTAAAGTAACGTAAACATAGAACGTGTTTACATCATCATCTCCGTACTTGATTTTGTCGTACGTTGTTTTGTCGTACAACTTGAGATACATCTCCTGAACTAAGTCTCTAGAGGTTTCCTTGTCGAGACCAAAGCTCTGAGCCATACGCATCCAGTCTTTGTCTCTTTTGGAAAGTTTCTCTAGTAGTTTCATAGGATTCTAGGTTGCGATAATATAACCTATAATTCTATACGCTCTAGTAAATCCTCTACTTTTTTATTAAGAGCCTTTATCTCTCTCTTGAGGTCACTATTCTCTTTCTCTAGTTTAGCATTTACTATCTGAGCATCTAGGATATTACTCTCTATCTTTTCTACGGAGGTCATACAAAAACTGATGGAAGAGTATAGAGCCTCCAGTTGAAGAACTGCAATACGATTGTCTGAATTGTCCTTTATCATCTCTCCTAAGATGATGAGCTGCTCTCGTAGAGCATACATAGCAAAACCATCCATCCTTCATTATAGTATAGATTCTACTTCGTCAGCTATCGCATTCCATATATCGCCATAGTAGACCTTCTGCATTTCGCTATTGTATATCTTCAAGACTTCATAATAGTCATCCATTGGAGGGTTATAGTAATCGCCTCTTTGTCCTTCGTGGAAGGCTAATTCTACATACCAATCGCATCCTGATATGACGAAGTGTCTGAGTTTCTCCCTTTGTTCTTTTGGTAATTTTACTTTCATAGTTGGTTGTTTTTACAAAATTATAAAATATCATCTACAAATATCGGAGTATGTTCTCCGATATCCGTATTAAAAGTATTATAGCATAGAAAATCTAGAGCATCTTCATATGAATAATCCTCTTGCATTATAATATATATACAAGTTTCTCTTGAGTATACCACTCTCCAAGAGTGAGGATCAAAACCAATAATAGCTTCGTCAAAGCCATATGCAAAAGTAACCTCTTGCTCATCTGAGTATCTTTCAATGATAGTATCTTTAATGCTCATATATATACTTCATTTTTTGTGCTACTGCTTGTACCACAACAACCGTTACTGCGTTACCGCATTGCTTATATCTTTGAGTATTGCTCATCTTTTTTATCACACCATCGTAGTTACCATACTCGGTGTGATTATCAGGAAAGCCTTGTAACCTTTCGCACTCAATAGGAGTTAGTCTGCGGATTCGATTGACTGCTTCATAAGTATATTTAGTATCTAATTGTATTACACCTTGATTTGAGGTAGGTTGGATTGTTTGTGCTTTTTTCTTACCTACTCTTCCTCTCCTGGTAGATGACTCTTGCACAAGACTTATACTATCTCCTTCAGTAGCTATCTCATAACCACATTTAGTACCACTTTTTACTTTTACTTTTTGTGGAGGGAGTTCACATTCACTAATGTACGAGCCGTTTGCTGTTGCTGCTTCATATCGTTGGAGGATGGTATGTGTTTTAAGGTTGTGTTTCGGTAACTTAGTATTCTCTCTTGACTCTTCTCCGATAGGAAAAACTCCTCTCCAATCTCCTTTGGGGGTTGTAGAATATCCGACAAGGTATATGCGCTCTCGGTTTTGGGGTAGAAACCACGATGTATTAAGCAGTTCCCATTCAAGTCTATAACCCCCAATGTTGGTAAAGGCTTGGAGGATTGCCGCAAAGTCTGCGCCATCATTTGAGGAGAAAGTTCCTTTAACATTCTCCCAGACAAAAGCTCTAGGTCTGCATTCTTTGATAAGCCGTATTGCTTCAAGGATAAGAACTGACCGTTCTCCTTCCATACCTTTACGCCTTCCAGCGAGACTAAAGTCTTGACAAGGACTTCCAAAAGTGATAAGGTCAATATTTGGGAGGTCTGCTCCTCGAACATCTCTAACTGCTCCGACATATTTTGAATCTTTAAATTGATGTTTATATACTGCTATTGCGTGTTGGTCTATCTCAGAGAAATAACTTTGCACTTCATATCCAGCACGTTCAAAACCTAGATGAAATCCACCTATTCCACTAAATAAATCCAGTTGGTTAATCTTCATCTCTTTTACGTTTTGCCTCTTCTCTGAATATCTTCTCAATGGTCTTTCTATTTGCTCTACGAGCTTTCCTATTTGGTATACTTGGTGCTTCAGGTAACTCTACAAAGTTTCTGATAAA
>TARA_R100000773_G_scaffold24133_1_pt1 | contig 13091 bp, 16 predicted proteins | sample TARA_R100000773 | Tara Oceans TARA_R100000773 (sample SAMEA2623365) | marine metagenome | biome: marine biome (ENVO:00000447); feature: surface water layer (ENVO:00002042); material: "saline water (ENVO:00002010), including plankton (ENVO:xxxxxxxx)" | depth 5 m | reverse complement strand
TGACCCTCGACAATACTGACTTCGATAAGAACCTTATCACCCTGCATTACGGGGAGACAAAGAACAACGATGCGAGGTCAATACCAATGACAAAGCGGGTGGTTCGCTTGCTCAGTCGGGTACAAACCAATGACCGATACTTCACCATGAACTACAACCAAGCCAATGAGGAGTGGGTGAAAGTTCGTAGTCGTATCGGCATGGGTAAGGGTGATGGCATCCACTCGATTCGTCACACATTTTGTTCAAGATTGTCACAGAAGGGGACCGATATGAGGGTCATCCAAGAGTTGGCTGGACACAAGGATCTGTCTACGACTCAGCGGTATACTCACCTCAACCCGGAGACACTCAAGACCCACATAGATAAACTGGAGGCTTGCGCAGATAACGACGATCTGATAGTGTGACATAAGTTGTGACACTCAATGTGGAATGGCATCCCGTACGGGATTCGAACCCGTGTTGCCGCCGTGAAAGGGCGGTGTCCTAATCTTCTTTAGGGAGGATTAAAGCGGCAGGAAACCGCCATTCCACTGTACACTAATCCAAGATGTGTCACTGAATGTGACAGGGGTACAGTTGAAACAGTTCGATCTAGAACAAGAGATGTTGAAGATGGGCCAAGAGAGATACCAAGCCAAGGTATCTCGTGCCAAGGAGATGAACCTTGAGTCTACCCATCCGGCAGGCCAGAAACTATTACAGCACAGCGTGGTGTCACTAACTGATCACTTCAAGAGGTGGATTGATCACGCCAGTACATCCTCAGGTAAAAGACATACTGCTCTGCCCTACCTGAACCAAGTACCCTGCAAGGTATCTGCTGCCCTCACTGCACGGGCAACACTCGATGCCATCAGCAACGGTCGCAAACTCATAGCCACGGCAGCAAACATAGGTGGTCTGATTGAGGATGAGGTCAAGTACCAAACTCTCAAGGATGACTACGCTGCACTATGGCAACAACTCAACCGTGCGATGGACCGTTACAAGTCTGCGTACACCAAGAAGAAGTTCATTGAGAAATCTCTCCGGCATCATGACATCGTGATACCACGTTGGTCAGCACAGGAGAGGATCAAGGTTGGACTTGTGTGTTTGGAATTGATGAGGCAATCCACCGGCCTCATTGATATCAATACTCGCAAGAACCAACACGGTAAAGCCGAGCAATGGGTCGAGCCTTCAGCCGATCTTATTGAGTGGCTTAAGAATGCCCATGCCCACATGGAGATGCTCGATCCAGTCTTCCTCCCGATGGTAGAGCGACCTGTCCCGTGGCAGGACTCCATCGTGGGCGGGTATTCAACCGGTGTCTTCCGTCGTAGACCATTGGTCAAGACGAAAGATAAGGGCCACCTTGAACTGGTGAATGGTGCGAATATGCCCAAGGTTTACAGGGCAATCAATGCAATACAAGGTACACCATTCAAGGTGAACACCGCAGTGCTTGAAGTGATGCAGCACTGTTGGAACAAGAACATCGCTGTCGATGGGCTGGTGACCGCAGAGGATGAACCGCTGCCCGCCAAGCCTGTTGACATTGATACAAACAAAGATGCTCGGAGAGAATGGAGAAGGCGTGCTGCCCGCCAGCATTTTGAAAATGAAAGGCAGCGATCTAAAAGACTTCACGCAATGAGAGTCATGAGTCTTGCGGAGAAGTTTAAGGCTGAGACTATTTACTATCCCAGCGACTGTGACTTCAGGGGTCGGGTGTATCCAATGCCCTACTTCCTACAACCACAGGGTCCATCCTTTGCTCGGAGCCTGTTGTCTTTTGGTAGGACAACGGTGATGACTGACATTGGTGAGCAGTGGCTACGCATCCACATCGCCAACTGTTGGGGCATGGACAAACATAGTTACAACCAGCGTATCCAGTGGACCCAAGAGAACTCAGGCATGCTACATGCGGTAGGTCGTGACCCTCTGGGGCACATGGACTGGACCCAAGCCGATGATCCTTGGAGGTTCCTTGCTGCGTGCGTTGAGTATGCAGAGATGATGAAGGGTGGGCAGTTCCACACCTCTCTACCCATCGGCATTGATGCAACAAACCAAGGCTTGCAGATTTATGCCTTGGCGTTGCGTGATCCTACAAGTGCCCATGCCACCAACTGTCTTCCATGTGAACTACCCAACGATATCTATCAACAAGTCTGCGATACAGTTCTTGATATGATCTCGGTTGACACTCATGAGTATGCGAAGGGGTGGCGTGAGTTTGGCTTGTCTCGGAAGACAACCAAGAGACAGACCATGACCTTGCCATATGGTTCCTCGTTCTTCTCATGCAAGAAGTACACAGCCGAGTGGTTCTATGATGAACTAAAGAAGGGCAAAACCAACCCGTTTGGCGATCAGACCTACCAACCATGTGGATGGCTGGCTGAAAAGATATGGGATGCTATTGGTCAGGTTGTGTACGCCGCCCGGATCGGCATGGACTGGCTGCAGCATGTGGCTGAGACATGTCTTGATAACGGCGTTACTCCTCAGTGGGTCACACCTCTAGGCTTCCCAGTATACATGCACTACGAGAAGCAAGACCATCTAAATATCAAGACAAATGTATTCGGGGTCATCCGCCAGACTCGTATCCGTACGGACAACGGCGACCCCAGTAAACGTAAGTCAATGAATGCTATGGCCCCCAACTTTGTCCACTCGATTGATGGCGTTGGTGGTTTGCTTGGTGAGACAACCAACAGAGCAATTGATCAAGGAGTTGAAGACTTCCTCATGGTTCATGATGAGTACAGTGTCCATGCACCGTGCGTACCTATCGTAGGTAACGCAGTGCGTGACGCAACTGTCGATCTTTTCTCTGGAAATATTTTGAAAGACTTGCACACACAAATCCAAACCTTGTTACCATCGGGGGTCCAACTGGACGAGCCGCCCCCACAAGGTAACTTGGATATATCGTTAGTTCAACAGGCTCAATATTACTTCTCATAAGGGGAATACAATGGCGAAAAGATTTAAGAAAATGAGATCACCTATTGGCGAGGCGGTGTGGCCTAAGTTGTCACAGCCCGAAACCAAGTTCGATCCCGATGGTGTCTACGAAACCAAACTTCGTTTGGATAATCAAACAGGATCGGCTTTCCAAAGCACACTACAAGAGATGCTTGATGAACATCACAAGCAGGTGTGCAGCGAGAAAGGCAAGAAGGTCAAGGCTGCATCGTTGCCTATCACTGAAGTCGAAGAGGATGGCACACCAACTGGAGAGTTGGAGTTCAAGTTCAAGTTGAAAGCACTGGCGGGCAAAGAAGGTAGCAAGTGGGAACAACGACCCAAGTTGATTGATGCAAAGGGCAGCAATATTGACCCCAACAAAGTTACTGTTGGTAGCGGTAGTAAGATCTGCGTTGGGTTTGAAGTAGTCCCATACTTTACGGCGGCGGTTGGAGCGGGCCTTAGTCTTCGGATGAAAGCAGTACAAGTCATTGACCTCGTGGAATACGGTGGCAATGAGTTTGATGCTTTCGGATTCCAGCAAGAAGAGGGGTATGAAACTTCGGAGGAAGCGGAAAGCATCACCGAGGATGTCGAAGAAGAAGACTGCGACTTTTGATTTCACGCTGCCAGTAACTCCTTGTCCTGCTTCTAGGCCAAGGGTTACTCGGCGTGGTCATGTGTACTACGGAAAGAAGTACACAGAATTTAGAACCACTTCGGCAGCGGTGTTGGGCGAAATGGAGTACCCCGACACCCTGCCCTTTGGTGGTCCGCTTCACTTGGATGTGACGTTCTATTGTCCTCGTCCAAAGAAGACCAATCGTGTTGCCCCTCGGGGTGACATTGATAACTACCTGAAGACACTGGATGTGTTGAACAGGATTATCTGGTTTGATGATGACCAGATCATTAGCCTCGTTGCACGAAAGGAATACAGCGACGAGCCTAGAATTAAATTGGAGGTGACTGAATATGGCGAACTTCCTGAGGCACGAGCCTTGCGAGAAGTGCGGTAGCAAAGATAACCTAGCCATCTATGACGATGGCTCATCGCATTGTTTTACTCCCGGTTGCGGATACCGAGGAGGTGCATCTACAACATCAGAACCGGAGACATCAAACATGAGTTTGATTGATATTGATTACATACCTCTCAAGAAGAGAGGCATCAAGATTGAGACATGTCAGAAGTGGGGCTATGGCATGGGCAAAATCAATGGCAAGCCCTTCCAAGTTGCCAACTATCGTTGTCCCAAGGGACATCTCAAAGCACAGAAGTTGCGTTCACATACCAAGGAATTCAGGTGGCTGGGTGAACCCAAGTCCATCAACCTCTACGGTGAACACCTGTGGGAAACCAACGGCAAACGTGTGGTTATTACTGAGGGTGAACTTGATGCTTTGTCAGTGAGCCAAGCGTTTGAGAACAAGTGGCCTGTCGTATCCGTACCCAACGGTGCGGCTGCTGCACCCAAAGCAATCAGCAAGTCGCTTGAGTGGCTTGAGACATTCTCTGAGATTGTCCTGTGCTTTGACCAAGATGATGCTGGGCGTTCTGCTGCCAACGCATGTGCCCATCTCATCACTCCCGGCAAGTGCAAGATCGTACATGGCTTGCCTGAGAAGGATGCCAACGAGTGCATCATGAAGGGCAAGATCAAAGAACTGGTGTCTGCTATCTGGGAGGCCAAGACCTTCCGGCCTGATGGTGTGGTTGCTGGTGAGGAACTTTGGGATCACATCAACAAGTCTGACACAGGTTGGTCAGTTGAATATCCGTGGCAGGGTTTCAACGACAGTCTTATGGGTATGCGTGGTGGTGAACTCGTCACCCTGACCGCTGGTACTGGTATCGGTAAGTCATCGGTCTGCCGTGAGTTGGCTCACTATCTGGTGCAGCAAGGTCACAAGGTTGGCTACATTGCTCTTGAAGAAAGTATCAAGAAAACTGCCGAGTGCATGATGGCAATCCACATGGATGTACCACATACCACGTTCCGTGAGTTACCAGAAGACGCAAGACGCAACGCATTCAACGAGTGCATTGGTCATGGCAATCTGGTTCTCTATGATCACTGGGGTAGCCAAGACCCTGCTCGACTATTGGGTCAAGTCAGATACATGTGCAAGGGTCTGGGCTGCAAGTTCATTTTCCTTGACCACCTGTCCATCCTTGTGTCTGCCCTTGAAGAGGGCGACGAGCGTCGGATGATCGACAACACCATGACCAAACTCCGTGCCCTTGTGGAGGAGACTGACGTTCACTGTGTGCTTGTCTCTCACCTCAAGCGTCCTGATGGGCGGGGCCACGAGGAAGGTGCTGCCACTTCACTCAGCCAGTTGCGTGGCTCACATGCCATTGCTCAACTGTCCGACGCTGTGCTTGGCTGCGAACGCAACCAACAAGATCAACTTGAATCACGCAATACAACCATCCGCGTTCTCAAAAATCGTTATGCTGGCACGACGGGGGTATGTGCAACACTGGAGTACAACCCCTCAACCGGTCGATTGAATGAGTTCCATTCACCTTTTGAGGAATCTAATGCGAGTTGATAGATCACATACCGAAGTTAGAAAGCCGAGAACGAAAGATCCTTTGGATAAACCTATTCGTTTGGAGACTGAGATACCTCGGTCATACACATGGGTGGCGAACCAACTTGCGAAAGACCCAAAGATTGATAGGAAATTTACCCGACAATGTGTGGAGATGGCTGAGAAACGCATATTCAAAAAGATTATCGACGCGATAATCGCAGACCCTGATTTGTGGGATTACTTGGAGGACAATTACCTTGTATGAATTAGTATTTGATATCGAAACAAATGCCATTGAGGACTGGGCTAACCTGTCTGACCTCAAGGTTATTCACTGTATTGCTGTTGGTGATATGTCTACTGGTGAAGTAGATCTTTACCACGGCGATGACATCATCAAAGGATTGCAGAAGATGCGGCTGGCTGATCGCCTGATTGGTCACAACATCAAACGCTTTGACATCCCTGCGATCAAGAAGTTGTACCCTTCGTACACCTTGGGTGACTGTCATGTCATTGACACTATGATTGCCGGTCGGATCTTCAACCCCGATGTTGCTCGCGGGGACTTCACCAATCGTGACATGCCGCCAGAACTACGGGGTCGCTACTCTCTGAAGGCTTGGGGTTACCGCCTTGGTCTACACAAAGGTGACTATGGCGAGACTACTGACTGGTCTGAGTACACCGATGAGATGGGTGAATACTGTAAGCAGGATGTTCTGGTCAACATGAAGTTGTGGTCAGCAATATCCGAGACATTCAACGAGGATGCTCATGAACTTGAGGATCGGTTCGACAACATCATTCGGCGGCAAGAGAAGGAGGGCGTGACGTTTGACGAAGATGCCGCCAAAAGATTACACGCAGAACTTATTGGAGAGAAGGCGGAAATGGAAGCAACGCTCCAAGAAATATTCCCGCCGCAGGAGGAGCAGATGAAGACTCCTCAGTATTACTACCACAAAGTTACTAAGCAGAAGTACAAAAGGAAAAAGGACTACACCAACAAAGACACGTTCAACCTCCTTGCTGGGCCTCTGAAGGTTCGCAAGGTCCCATTCAATCCCGGCAGTCGGTTACAGATTGCCAATGCATTGAAGGCAATGTATGGCTGGCAACCAACCGAACTAACTGGTGACGGGCGCCCCCGTGTTGATGAGGCTGTACTTTCTTCGCTCGATTATCCAGAGGCTAAGATCCTAACAAGATATCTGACTATCATCAAACGTCTTGGTCAACTTAGTGATGGCAAAGAAGCGTGGCTTAAGGTTGTCCGTGATGGCAAGGTTCATGGCAGAGTTAACACCATCGGTACCGTATCTTCAAGATGCTCCCACTCCAGACCCAACCTTGGTCAAGTACCATCTCTTGGATCTCTTTGGGGAAAAGAGTGCAGAGCCTTGTTCACCCCTGCCGATGGTAAAGTCATGGTCGGCTGCGATATGTCTGGTCTGGAACTGCGTTGCCTTGCTCACTATCTAGCCAAGTGGGATGGTGGAGAGTATGCCTCAGTCATTCAGGAAGGCGACATCCACCAGTTCAATGCTGACAAGATGGGTGTATCACGGTCTACTGGTAAGGGCATCATGTATGCCACTCTGTATGGTGCTGGAGACATCAAGATTGGTAGCCTTGTTGGTGGTGGCAAAACTGAAGGGCGACGTATGAGGAATATGCTTGAACGAGGTATTCCAGCACTCAAGCGTCTGAAGAACGCCATTGCCAAGAAGTTGCAATCACAGGACTGGCTCCCTGCTATTGACGGTAGAAGGTTGCCAATCAGATCAGAACATAGTGCTTTAAATCTTCTACTGCAATCTGCTGGTAGTATTCTGATGAAACGTGCAACTGTTATCATGCACGAAGACTTTCACAATGATCGTCTGGATGTACAACAACTGATGCACGTTCATGATGAAGTGCAACTCCAAACCAACCAAGATAAGGCGGATGATGTCGGAAGAACTGCGGTACAAGCGATGCGTAAGGCCGGTGAGTATTACGAGTTCAGATGTCCACTCGACGGTGAGTACAAGATCGGATCAACATGGGCCGACACTCACTGATCTTGCGTGGCTGGCTGGAGTAATTGATGGGGAGGGATATGTGGCTTTTCATAATGGGCCTGTAATAGAGGTTGATTCAGTATCTCCTTCTTTGGTGACAACACCCGCTCGACTATTCGGCGGGTCAATTACCACACGGCAACGAAATGATGCGACTGTTTTTCGTTGGGCTGTGTACGGCAAACACGCTGAGGACATACTCAAGCGTGTAATGCCTTATCTGCGGTACAAAACTGCCCAAGCCAAGATCGTGGCGTATGGCAGTAAGTATCCGCGTAACTCAGAGATGCGGAAGTCGCAATCCCGTAGACTCAAGAAACTAAGGAGACAGAGATTTTGATGGACGGACCTTTAGATATGATACCCACCACCAAGTTGTTGGATGAGTTGCGAACCCGCCACGACACGATGGTATTCCTCGCCGCGAACAATCGCACGGAAGATGTCGAGGATGTAACCGTGGCCTTTCAGGGGCCATTTCACTCAGTGCTTGGACTCGTAGAGATCGGCAAGCACGCAGTCATGAATGGAATCAGCGATGACGAAAACAGCCCTTGTGATTGATGGAGATATATTTCTCTGGGAGTGTGCCCTCGGCAGCGAGGTAGCATGGGACTGGGGAGATGACATGTGGACCCTACATGGGGACGCTCGTGAAGCCCGACAGCGATTTGATATTGAGATCGCTGACCTCAAACAAAAACTGAATGCAAGCGTTGTTGCTATTGCTCTAAGTGGAGAGAAGAACTGGCGGAAAGAAGTCCTTCCCACATACAAGGCAAACCGCAAGAAGACCCGCAAGCCTTTGCTCTTTCATACTCTCAAGCAGTATGTTCGGGATACCTATAACCACTATGAGTATTGCAACCTTGAAGCAGATGATGTCTGCGGCATGCTGATGGGTAAGAGGTTGTGGCAAACAAAGTTTGAAAAAATCCTTGTGACCACGGATAAAGACCTGAAGCAAATCAAAGGTCTACATTACAATCCCGGCAGACCTGAGGAAGATGTCTCAGAAGTCACGCCAGAGGATGGACACTACAATCATTTACTGCAAACCCTCACGGGTGATCCAGTGGATGGGTACTCAGGATGCCCCGGTATCGGTCCAAAGACTGCCGCCAAAATCCTGAAGCCAGACCCCTGTTGGGAGACTGTTCGTCGAGCCTATGAAGACCAAGGCTTTGATGAAGCGGAGGCTCTGCAACAGGCACGGGTCGCCTATATCATGCGAGAGGGCGACTACAACTTTGAAACCAATGAAGTCAAACTATGGGAGCCAAGAGGATGACAAGAGAAGAACTACTAAAACTCCACCAACACCTTTGCAACAATGCACAGATGTTGATGTCCAAGAAAAACCACGACTATTCAGGAGGTGAGAACCAAAGCGACCCCTTCCTGAACTTCACTCGTGTAGAGAAGTTGGGCATCACCGATACCAAGCGAGGGTTCATGGTCCGAATGACGGACAAGATATCACGCTTGATTACTTTCCTCGATACTGGTGAGTATAAAGTTGCCGATGAGAAGATCGAGGATACCGTGCTGGATCTAATTAACTACAGCGTATTGCTTTATGGCTACATCCAGACTGAAAAGGATTCAAAAGGATGACTATGAGGAATAATTATCCTAATGACGCTATGTTCAGGCCCCTGCCAGCCCTAGATTCTAGGCTGGTGGAGGCGTTGGACGAGCGGTTCCCTGAGAGATGTCCTGATCCAGAGATGTCCGATAGGGAAATATGGATTGAGGCCGGTAAACGGTCTGTTGTTCGCTTCCTTATTGATCAACTGGAGAACCAGAAAAACAACCTTTTGGAGAACTAACTATGTGCTTATCGAGCGGATCACCAGCAATGCCACCACCTCCTCCTCCTCCGGTGGCTCCACCTCCGCCCCCTCCAAAAATTACTGTCGCCCCTGCCCCCAGCGTTTCCCTTCCTGAGCCATTCAAGAATGAACAAGCAAAGGCTGACAACCCCATTCGGAAGCGGCGAGGAACTTCTGCTCGCGGTAAATCCATGCTGAAGATTCCTATGAATAAGCCTACTCTTGGTCAGAGCGGGTCGTCTATGAATATTAGTTCGGGTGCATAATGGATAATCTACGTAGTACATACAATAAATGCTCTACTGAGCGTTCTCAGTTCTTAGAACGGGCACGTGACTGTAGTGCAATCACTATTCCTACTCTTATGCCTGAGGATGGTTCCACAGGTGCTACGAGATTTCCAACACCCTTCCAAAGCATCGGGGCTAGAGGTGCAAATAACCTTGCAGCCGCGTTGCTTCTGGCACTCCTTCCACCGAACTCCCCCTTCTTCCGCTTACAACTAGACGAAGAAACTGAACGTGAGATTGATGAACTTGATCCTAAGATCAGGACTGAAATCGAGGACAGTCTCTCGGCTATTGAGCGATCTGTAATGGATGAAATCGAGCGGTCAGGTGTACGCACTGGACTGTTCGATGCTGTCCGCCACCTTGTGGTGGCAGGTAACGCCTTGCTGTATTTCCCAGATGGTGGAAATATGCGGGTAGTCCACCTTGACCGATATGTAGTCAAGCGGTGTCCTCTCGGGTTTGCTCGCACGATTATTCTTAAGGAGAGCGTGTCCCCCTCAATGCTCCCCGAAGAAGCACGCCCTGACAATGGCGATCCTTCTTACGATAAACATATTGACCTGTTCACCGGGATGCATACCCGCAACGATGGCAAGGTCGAAGTGTTCCAAGAGATCGAGGGCATGGAAGTTCCTAAGTCTCGTAGAGTTCTTGATGCCGAAGACGCACCCTTTATCCCCCTACGGATGAACCGTGTTGATGGCGAGGACTATGGACGAGGGTATGTAGAACAGTACCTTGGCGACCTCCAGTCGTTGGAAGCCTTGACCAAAGCCATTGTGGAAGGTAGTGCGGCGGCGTCTAAGATCCTGTTCCTTGTGAACCCCAACGGATCTACCCGTGCCCGCAACCTTGCGAAATCTCCCAACGGTGCAATCATTGAGGGCAACAGCGGTGACGTATCAGTTCTCCAGAGTCAGAAAGCGCAGGATTTCTCTGTTGCTCAGAATACAATCAACACCATCCAAGAGCGATTGGCTTATGCATTTCTCCTCCTTGAGGGGAGTATTCGTAATGCGGATCGAGTTACGGCAGAAGAAGTAAGACTAGTTACCCAAGCCGTAGAACGCCAACTTGGTGGTATTTACAGCGTCCTGTCCCGAGAACTTAGTTTCCCGATGGTGACGTTGATTATGAACAAGATGAAGCGTGACGGTGCTTTGCCTGATATCCCTATGGATAAGATTAAGCCTGTCATTATTACCGGAATTGAAGCCCTCGGGCGAGGAAATGACCTCAACAAACTCGACACCTATCTTGCTGGTATTGGACAAGTCCTCGGTCCCGAGGTGCTTCAACAATATGTTGATGTTGGGGAGTATATGAAGCGACGTGCGTTGGCTCTTGGTATTGACATCAAGGGTCTTGTGCGTACACCAGAACAACTGCAACAGATGCAGCAAGAGCAGATGATGCAACAACAACAAATGATGGTGGCTCAACAAGCGGGACCACAGATCATTGACAACATGATGTCTCAAGGAGAACAACAATAATGTCTAATTACGAAAAAGTAGAAATCAAAAGTGATGAAGCCCCCGCATATCAACAGGAGCAAGTAGAGCAATTTGAGTCGCAAGCCCCGCCGGAAGCCCAAGAGCAGGTTGGCGAGGAACGACCCTCGTGGCTCCCTGAGAAGTTTGAATCGCCTGAGGCGTTGGCATATGCCTACAACCAACTTCAAAAGGAATTTTCACAATCCCGTCAACAACCTCAAGAAGCGGAACCGACTCAAGAAAATACAGGCCAAATCACAGAAGATGTCTTCTACGAGTTATCGGAGGAGTTTGATGCGACTGGCGACGTATCTGAAGAGTCGCGTGAACGCTTGGCTCAGTCAGGTATTCCGCGTGCGATGATTGACAACTACGTCAATAGTCAGAAGGTTGTAGCCGAGCAGGTCGTTCAGCAAACCTTTGAGTCTGTCGGCGGAGAAGAGAACTACAACGCAATGCTGTCGTGGGCATCTCAAAATCTTCCTGACCAAGAGATTGATGCGTTCAATGATTTGGTCAATGCGGACCAAGCAACCATGCGTATGGCTGTGAATGGCATGTACGCTCGCTTTGTGCAGGCTCAAGGTGTCCCTTTATTGCAGGGTGAGACTGGTAACACTATCCCGAATAGTGGAGCCTTTCAGTCTCGTGCCCAAGTGGTGGAGGCGATGTCTGATCCTCGCTATAAGAAAGACCCCGCCTACCGGCAGCAGGTCTACAACCGCCTTCAAAACTCAAACGTCATCTAAAGGAGAAATCAAATGGACAAACCCGGATACAAGACAACTGAATTCTGGCTTTCTCTTGCCGCAGCCAGCCTTGGTGCTGTGATCGCGTCAGGAGTGGTGCCAAGCGATGGGCCTTGGGTTCAAGCCGTTGCACTGCTCAACACCGCTCTGGTAGCAATGGGCTACACAGGCTCACGTTTAACACTTAAGAATGGACTTAAATAATGCCTAGTCACTATGGTCACTCAAAAGACAAACTGAAGATGAAAAAGAAAAAGAAGAAGGGCAACGCTGAACTGGCAGCGATGACCCCACCCTTCAACAAAGTCACTCGCGGTGATGTAATCAAGGCGGCTAAAAAGCGAAGCAAATGAAGTTTAAGTGGAGACAACTATGTTGCAGATCCTTGCGAGTGTACTGGTGTCTCTTCTTACTCCGCTCGTTGCATGTTTGGTTAACGCGAAGAATACTGCGATGGATGCCTATCCTGTTCCTCACCGTGAGCGGTGGCTTGAGCGGGTGCGGAAGTTCCAAAGTCGTATTCGTAAATGAGTCCGATGGACTCGTGAGACTAGGCTCCGATGTTCGGGGCCATGTCTATTTCTGGGATGGAACCGCGTGGGTTCTATCCCAATCCCCTGTAGACCTACCTGAAGGTTGGTATGCAGGATCTATTGGTGCTGAAGAAGATCAAGACTAACTTTGACCCTGCTGCGGTAGGACAATCTTGGCGAACTCTCAGTCAAATCAGCCCGAACTAACTCTAACTTTTCTTAGAAAGGAAATGTCTCATGGCAGATCAAAATTTCATGAACCCAATCGACGTTTCACGTTTGGGTCAAATCAATGCGACTGGTGATGCCAACGCAATGTTCCTCAAGGTCTTCTCTGGTGAAGTCCTTCAAACCTTTGAAGAAGCAAACGTGATGATGCCTCTTCATACTGTCCGTACTATTGCAAGCGGTAAGACTGCTCAGTTCCCAGTGATGGGCACTGCGGCTGCTAAGTACCACACCACTGGCGAGTCCATCATGGGTTCATTCGTGGATGATCCTAGCGGAACTGCTGGTGTGGCTGAAGCCGGTGAAGGTAAGTACCTGAACCGTATCAAGCACGCCGAGCGTACCATCAGCATCGACGGTACTCTTGTCTCGTC